>Ga0316189_10000103_pt1 | contig 74756 bp, 95 predicted proteins | sample LowCovwburrow_MG_FD_204930 | JGI IMG/M metagenome (GOLD analysis project Ga0316189, IMG submission 204930) | Coastal sediment microbial communities from Maine, United States - Lowes Cove worm burrow | ecosystem: Environmental > Aquatic > Marine > Coastal > Sediment | place: USA: Maine...
GAGCTTTTCTCCCGGGTCTAGCTTACCAACCTTGAAGCTGAGTAGCTCCTTGGTTAGCTCATTGACGCGATCCTGTAGGAGTTTATTTTCCTTTAGGATCACACTATTATGCAGCTTGGCCACTTGAAGTTTTTCAAAATAGATGTTCCCCAGCTCCTTCTTCACATCTTCCTCACTTATTTGCTCTAGCCAAAACACTGGCTTAGGAGAGACGGACTTGAATTGGCCCTTCTCGAACCAGTCGGTTTTGACCATTCCATTTACCAGTATTACTGGAAAATAGCCAGTTATGCTCTTATCTGGAAGTCGTTCGTTAACTGAAATTGATCTGTAAAATGTGTTCATATCTGATTTTTTAGGGTCTAAAATGGTTGATCTTCATCCTTAGTATCACCAGTTACATCCCTTTTTGGGAAATCTTGGTCTCTCTTACCCGGTAGTGTGATTGTAAATTCAGTGTTTGGGGCTATTTGGGGAAATTGAGTTCCGGTATCCCAGTCTTTCCAGTTAAGTGTTGGTCCTATGAATTTAGCTGAAACATCGTCAAGTCTCCCATTTCTATGTTTGGAGATGATAATTTCAGCGTAATTATTCAAAGGCATTCCGTCCTCACCGGTATCGAGCCCGTAATATTCAGGACGGAACAAGAACATCACTACATCAGCATCTTGTTCAATGGCTCCAGACTCTCTTAGATCGGACAGTTGGGGACGTTTGTTCCCTCCTCTGGTTTCTACAGCTCTACTTAGCTGAGACAGCTCAATAACTGGCACATTCAGCTCTTTGGCGATAATTTTTATATTTCTACTGATTTCGGATATTTCCTGCTCTCGATTATGTTTCTTAAAGCTATCATGTCCCGACATCAATTGGAGGTAGTCTATTATAATCAATTTGATACCGTGCTTCATTTGCATTCTTCTGGCTTTTGCTCTTAATTCCAAAATGGTTATACCAGGACTGTCGTCAATGAATATCGGAGCATCCGCCACTTCACCCGCTTTTTCAATGTATTGTGGCCATTGGTGTTCTGACACCCTCTTTCTTCTTATATCTTCATAAGGAATTCCACTATGCTGAGAAATTAACCTATTGGTTAACTGGATAGCTCCCATCTCCAGACTAAAGAAAGCTACTGGCTCCTGAAAGTCGATTGCTGCATTAAGAGCACATTGGAGAGCAAATGCGGTTTTTCCCATACCTGGCCTAGCCGCAATTACAATCACATCGGTAGGTTGCCATCCTGCCGTTACCTTGTCGAGCGCCTTTATTCCAGATGGAACACCCGTTTCCTCCTGATCGCTATTTTTACCATCCTCTACTTCTTGGATAGCTTGTGGAACCAGAGCCGCAACGGACTGGTAATCCTTGGCGACCGCCATATCAGAAAGATCAATCACCAACCCCTCCAGTTTATCTACCTGCTTCCAGACATCGATAGTGTCCTCATAGGAGTCTTTCACGGCCTCACTAGCAACCCTGATCACTTCCCTTTTGATGGCCTGCTCTTTGATGATCATGGCGTGAGCCTCGATATTTGCGGAGGAGTTGACCTTTGCGGTTAGTTCAGCTACAATGTGAGCCCCACCAACGTGCTCCAACTGCCCTGTTTTACGCAGCTGATGAACTACCGTCTTCATGTCAACTGGTGCGCCTGAACGATAGAGATCATAAATCGCCTGAGCAATCGATTTGTTCACGTCTTTGTAGAACATCTCAGGAGAGATCCTATCTATAATTAGACCAACAGCGCCCTTCTCCAACATCATGGCTCCAAGTATTGGCTCTTCTAGTTCTACGGCCTGTGGAGGTAATTTTCCTAGAGTCGTCATTTCTTATTATCTCTCAAATGTGCTGGAACGTAACCAGAGGTACCATCCCTTGGATCGTTAATCGCTTGATTAAGGTATACAGGAAACTTGTCTGGTTTTAAGATTGTCTCCATGGTCACAAACTGTTTCATTTTTTCATCTTCACCCCAAACCTTATGGAGGTATGTGAATACTGTTTTTACTTGCTTCGGTGTGACGTTTCCATCGCGTACAAGATCTCGTATGTTACGCTCAATGATGTTGTTTAGAATTACCTGCTTGTTGGTGATCTCCGTGAAAGTTCTAGTCCACCATTCAATATCAATAGGTTTTTTGCTTGAGGATTCAGATCCTTTGATGTTTTCTTTGAATCTTTCTTGAGCATCTGGCATGTCCGGGATCTCGTGGCCAATTTTGACATCCACACCAAATCTATCCAAAACGTCTGGGTCAATTGACCGCAAAAAACTCATGTACTCTGGCTCATTGTTGAAGGTTTCTTGGTAGGAAAACAACAACTTCATGATGGGCGCATGAGCCCAATCTTTGGACGATCCAAAATTTTTCTGATCATACTTTAGGAAGTGGGTTATCCAGATGACGTTGTTTACTTTAACAAACCCTCGGTGCTCTTTCCCCCCATTAATAGACTTGGGTTTGGATAGACTCTCCAGAGCGGAGGTATAGTCCTCTTCGGCGCAGTTGATGATAATCGAGTCCATGGTTGGATCCGCTACCTTGTAAAAACCAGACTTATCGCAGTTATCCCAAAGGAAGTCATACACTACCTTCTCCATCGGACTCAGCTGGCGGTGCCGCTTGTCCTTCCATTTTTGATTGTCGCTTATTCTCATCGTACACATTGATTTTTACACCGTTACGAATCAGGAACGGCATCCTGTTAAATTTTCTTGCTGCATTCCTCAAGTTGATTGCGAGAACGTATTCGTTATCTGGATCATGCCAAGCCTCTTGCTTTTTACTGGTAGTGCCAGTGTCAAAGTTAACCTGGTGGTTAACTTTTGAGATCTCCACCATACCAAACTTGAATGTTCGTTCGTTGAAGAAGTAGAGGTTTGCTCCCTTTGGGACGACAATATGACCTATGTGGGTTTTCTCCTTCCTCTGGTCAACTACCTCTTCAACTCGATCCTCATGTTTTGGCTCTAGGTCTTTCATTGCTTCTTTGGAAGAAAGTCCCATTTCTTTACAGAGAATGACCTTGGGGTTATGTTCTTGTCGAACGTCCATTTGACAGTCTTGTCCATGTTCTATTGTTAAAATGCAGTCGTTGCGATTAGGTCGGGTGTTGAGTAATCCTCTAATACCCTTTCAAAGGAGCAAATAATCTTGTACCCGCATGAGTAATCATCTTCATTATAGGATTCGTCCTGATCCTCTTCATCTGGTTCTGAGTCTTCAATGTCTAGTAGATAGCTGGTTTTTAATTCAGCTTTCTTTAGCCTCCTGACTCGCTTACGATCTGTCGGATCAGAGCAAGTGGTACTCTCGTGGTGCTGTAAAGCCTCATCCTTGCTATTAGCAAGGACCCAATCCTTTTCGCCGTCAAAATCAAATTCGTAAATTGCTTTCATGTTCTATTGTTCTAGTAAGTCCCGTGGGTCAAGGAATTCTTCACTATAAGAATCTACACTGTAGCTATCCGAACACTCCATCTTTAAGACCCTACCAATTGATGTCCACCTTTCATTATACCAAATGTCTTTAGGCCACGAAACCCCATTAGCGTCCCGCTGTGCGGTACCGCCAAACTCTCTTCTTCCTGGTTCAATTGTAATAACGCAAAACCTATACTGCGACTCTTTCATTGCTTCTTTGGTTTAATTAATTCAACATGCTTAAAAATATTTCTAAGCTCAATTATTTGGCTTTCATAAAAGTAAGGAGCTACATGTCCTCATTCTCCTTTTGGAGCTGCTGGATTTTGGATTGTTGCTCTTCAATCTTCATGGAACTCAAATTGGTCCCTTTGTAAAGTTTAACCTCCCCCTCCAACCGCTGTACCTCCTTGCGGAGTTTTTTGATTTCAATATTCTCTAAATCAACCTCAGCATCTGCACGACCTAATGAATATGAATTAGCCTTTTCTTCCTCACGTAGCTTCATATTTGCGCCACGCAAATCGCTATTCTCTACCTCTTCCAATCCTCTATTAGCTTCTGAATCTTGGAGTTTATTCCGTAGCTCTGCGGTTTGGGATTCGAGCCAAGTAGAATATCTATTGCCTGACTCGGCGATCAATACAAATGATTCATCTTTATTGATTTTTTTACGATACTCGCTTCTTATCTTTTCAATCTCCTTACTCTTTTCCATATCAATTAGTCTTTAGGTTCAGGGATTTTATCACAGCCGTAGTGTGCTCCTCTAATTCTCTTTCGAACCTTTGGTTGAGTTCTTTCATAACAGAGAGTCTACCACTAGCGTATGCCACTTTGTGCTCCTTCCAAAACCTATTCGCAAATAGCTTCTCCTCCTGCTTTATGTACGCGTGGATTGAATCAAATTTTGTTTCTATCTCTTTGCTCATATCAATTAGTCTTTAATTTGAACTGTTCGGGATTTCCGAACAGTTGGATTCTCTGTTCTCATTACTCGTCTTTAGGGGGTTTTGGAGTTGTTATCCATGTTATTATATCTTTCATCCTTCCTTAATTTTTACCCAACCGTATTCTATTAAGTCCTCAATTGACAATCCCATCCAAGGTAAAGCGTAGCCTTTGGAGCGGAGGTGGTCAACAATTCTTATGTAGGAAACGCCATCATTTATATTACTACCTACCTCTCCAATATTCCTCTTATAAGTGACCTTTTTTTCTCTGTGCTTTTTTTCTGGAAAAGTGGTTGAGGTATTAATGCAGCCGTATTTGTTTATCATACAGTATCTCATAATGTCTAAGTTGTCATGCGACTCCATCCAAACACCCCAATCATCACGGCGTGTTATTTTCCAATCGTATCTACCTTGTAAAAAAGCAAGGTGAGCCACCTCAATAGCGTCCTCGTCACTTATAGAGGATAGGGAAGTGAGTTCTAAGTAAGATTCTTCGAATAAATCCTTCTTTTTGAAGAGGTAATATGATACATCATTAGCGCTTCCCCATATTTTAACAGGCAAGACTCTTTGCCCCCAATACTGAGCGAAAAACTTTGCTTTGTTCTCTGGTGTGTTCTCTGCTTTCATTGTTCTTATTGGTTTGGGTTAACTGGGTATGTATGATTCGTTTGAATGCCAAAATTCAATGTGATTGTAATGATCATTTATCTGCATGCTGATAAGGCCGCAGTATGGACAATGGTGTCCTGGTTCTTTCTCTTCCTTACTCATTTGGTTCTGCTTTTTGGGTTCCAAATCAAAACGGAATAGTATACACCTTAAAATTAGTGTCGGTCAAGGCATCTGCTTTTATCGTTCTCAAATGCCCATTGCAAAAAATGTCTGTACCAAAAGTTTCAAACATATAATTCACTTGGTCTTTATTAAAAATAGTGTTCCACGCAGGAACTCTTGAAAAGTTTCTGCGATTCCTATCTACATCTTGTTTCTCTGAATTATTCATAATTTCTAATTTTCGTTTACGCCTGCTCAAACATTTCCAGTTTCGATTTGAGGTATTTTGTCACCACTTCTTTCTGGTTGTCTTCAAGGTCATCCGTCACATTGATTTCATTGAGCAACTTTCCTATTGCCCCCCCACCTGGAAGTCATAGGCTGTTCGTTGATCGTGTCCAAAAGAGTCCATATTGATACTCTCGCCTCTACTTCTTGTTCTACATTTACTAATACTTCGATTTCGTCCATCATTGTCATTTTGGTTCTGCTTTTAAAAAGTCGTCTATGGTGTAACCGAAGTATAATCGTCTATTTTCCTACCCATCCAATGACATAAAGTAGCCATTTTCTCAACGGTTAATGTGTTCCCAGCGAATGCCCTGCTCACTGTTGGGTGGCTAACACCCGATAGTTCGGCTATTTTTCTTACTGATAGATTTTCCTTCAGCCTGAATTGCTCAGCGTGTTTCCAATCGTTAAGATCGTCCTTGAACTTGTCTTTATCTATTTTAACCATGAAACAAATATAATCATTAATGAAACACAATTCCAACTTTCTTTCAAAAAACTTTAGGCATTGTATACAGTCCGTTAAGGGTGGCGTGGTCGTAGCGTATCAATACACAGCCGTAACTCATTGTGTCGGTCGTTGACGTACTCAATTCTATCGTCGAACAGGAGGAAGCTACGTTTATCAACAAAGTAGAATTTAGGAGTATGTCATATCTTATTTGCGCTTCCTGTGAATGGTGTTGAGTCGTCTATGTGCATTGACTTTGCAGCCTTAAAGATCCTTATGTCTAAGTATCCGTGCACCGTAACTTTTTCAAAGTTATTATGTTAAAGGAAATTCATGGGGTAGTATTGTACTCCAAGTTTTTCCACCTTCAATTTTCTCTGGCTTCCAATCGGATGGTATGGTTTTAGCGAATAGTAAAGCCATATCTATATTCCAGAATAATCCAAGTTGCTGAACTTCATGTTGCTGAACTTCATCTTTATTTTTGTGGTTGTCTTCAATTTTTGCAACTACATAAAGCCCTGTTTGTTCATCTTCCGCTTTGCAAATTAATACACACTCATGTACATCATAAGCAGGATTGTCTTGTGTTGGAATTTCTCCAAAAGTCTGTGTTCTAAAATCTACTATTTCCATTGGTAATAATTTATTAAGTTTATTAATTGATTTATCCATTGCAGCTTCTTTTATGGTTTGGTTTCATTTCATTCGTGTTTAGTTACCAGCTAATCCGAAAGAATTAAAAAGCAAAGCCGTCGCACAAATACACATTATCATTGCCTTTGCCTGTTCCAAATTCAGGATTACCATCGCATTCGATAGGGTGCTTGGAACAGGTATCACATAAATTTAGTTTCTCCTTATTTCGTTTCAGCGCCTCCTCCTTTGTTAGCCCTCCGTGTCCTACACAAGCTAACCCAGAAACAAACCCACCATAAGTTCCATCTAAAAATAGACGCTCACCAGTGTAAGGGTCATTGGAATACTTACCGCCTTTGTGTTTACTGTATGCGGGTTTGTCGCAAAGGCCATCTGGGCATCCACCGCTCCACATTGGTACAGAACATTTCCCCTCTCCTTTTCCGTTCACATGATTGTGATTTTTATCTGATGCCATAATATTTGCTTTTTAATTTGTGTTTTCAATTTAAGTTAAGCCGTGTTTCACTATTCCACGCCTCTTTTACCTCTTCTTTCATTATTTCGTTTCATGGTTGGTGATAGAACCTTAAAACATTCCTTGCAAAACCAATTTGAATCATCGTCTTGAGTCATATTGTCAACATTAAGTTCTTTGTTGCATGAAGTGCATTTCATTGAACACTCTTCTGCTTCTAGTAAGTCCACATGAAATGAGTGACGCTCTTTGACTCCTAAATCATCTAAGTGATCGCTCACAACATTGTAATAATTATTTTGTTCGTCCCTGTATTTGTCGGTGTCGAAAGCAAAAGTTCCCTCTACAAAATCCTCAATTCTGAATCTGGTTTTACCGTTAACTATCGGCCTCTTTTTGTAGTAGTGATATTTTAGATTTTTTATCATGACAGTATTGGTTTATTGTTCTAGTAAGTCAGGGGTCAACTCTTTGAAAATGTGAGGAAACCAAACTACTGGATAGTCACAATCCAATATCTTAACCGTCTGCAATTCATCTGTATAAAGTTGTCCCGTTCTCCTTCCTACGAAAGATGGTCTGATATTGTAATCCACATTGACTTTCTCACCAGCTTCACGCCTCCAATCTGAACCCATTACAGAAATAGGCTGATTCAATGTTAATTTATTGGGTAGCTCTCTCATTGCTTCTTTGGTTTAATTAATTCTTTTCTTCAACTCATCACAGTAGCAGAGGAAGGAGAATTTTATAGTCTTGGATGAAAAATCTTGTGTACTGTCTGTGATCGCTAAGTAATAATCTCTCTCACCTCTGGCAGTCTTTCCATGAAGCAAGTCGCCGTATTTAATTCCACCAAAATTTTGTACAGGCATTACATGACTACCTTTACCAGTGTTATAATCCAATCCGCTTTTAGCGTCCCATATTGTCAATGGATAATTGACCTCTAACATGTCACCCGCCTTCTCTGTACAGATTCCACCCTTAGATATTTTGTCTGCTCTTACTTTCATCTCTCTTCTTTTATGGTTTGGTTAGGAGGGCTTCGAATCTCATTTTCATTTTTGCTATGCGATCAGTGTAATCAGTGCGCCAAATCTTTTCCTCATTTTTAATCCCTTTTCGTAACCGAGTGTTCTCCTTTTGCAGCTGCTTGATTTTCTGGTCCCTCTCTGCTTTTTCTATTGCGTGACCTAAAATTAGTTTTCCATTCTCCCCCTCCAACCGCTCTACTTCCTTCCTTTCCTTTTCCAGAAGTCCAGATAAAAGTGAGTTTTGAGAATCAAGTTCGGTTAGTTCCTTGAGGAGCTTCATATTTGCGCCACGCAAATCGCTATTCTCTACCTCTTCCAATCCTCTATTAGCTTCTGAATCTTGGAGTTTATTCCGTAGCTCTGCGGTTTGGGATTCGGCGAATGTTGGACCATTATAAAAGTGAAACATTTCGTTTATGATCACCCTGCAAGGGGTATCCCCATACATAGCTTCCCACTGCTTTAAATCATTAGTGTATTCCTTATCTATCTCTTTGCTCATATCAATTAGTCTTTTTCATCATCAAAGACCTCATCAGCACTTTCATTGATCTTGAAAATTTCTGGATTCAGATAGAATCTCTTATTGCCATTTTTGTCTGGCTTATTGGAGAACGCCTTAACATCCTCTTGGTCTGGCTGGCGGAGGTCTGCTTCATGGAAGTCGTACAAGCTCAACTTCAATAAAGATTGGACTCTTTGTATATTGTGCTTCCTTGGTTCAACGAACGCCTTAACCTCATCGCTCAATTTCTTATAGATAGTAAGCAGCTTCCATTGGCGATCGGTAAGCTCCATAGCTTCAAACTCCTCTTTCTGGTAAATATTATCATTGACCCAATCGGCTTCTTTCTCGGTACCAACAAGTTCAGGCTCAAGGGCCTGCAGTTTCCCCACTCCTTCCTGCTGAGGAGCGGTCATTTCATCTGGGTTATACAGATAATAGAACTCGATGCCATACTCTTTTTTGATGGCTTTAGCAGCCTCAACGACCTTCCAACTAATAGCAGAAAAATATTGTATTTGCTCTTGTATCTTGATGACAGTAGGATCGTTGGCGTACATGGTCACTACCTCGAGTTTGTACCCATCTATCCAAATAAGGATCCTCGCGTACTCCAATTCACTTATAAGTAAACCCATGCACACCTGAGCGATGAATGAGGGGCTCACACTGTTTGGGTATCGGTTCGCCTCCATAGAGGAGGTATTTTTACATTCCAACGTCCCTTTTGCGACAAGGTGTCCGTCTTCATACTCGTACTCCTTCCCGTCTGGAGAGAAGAATAGCCATGGGTATTTATCGTTGACCTCATAGTATGAAGCACTACGGAGATGGTTTTTCTTTTTACCCGCCTCCATGTTATCATACATCACCATCTGGTCGGGGTTGGAGTGATCCCAGTATCGGTACTTTTCTATGATATTACCCTCCTCATGCTGGCCAGCCTTTGAGCGCACGTTTCCAGAAAACTCTGTAACATTCTCACCTATCTTTCCAAGGTGTACCTGGATGGGTGCGGTGTAGATATATTTGATAAGTCTCCCAATATACTGGGCTAGAACTCCGCCAATTTCAGAGGCTCCGTATCCGTTCTTTCGGAACTGATACCACTCCTTACTGTGCTGCTTTAGTTGTACTCGTTTAATCATCTTTAAATAATTTTCGTTTTGTCTGTAATAGCTCCCATTACTTGAAGCTGTGACCGTATACTCTGCCCAGTCGTACCATACATGATAATGATACTTCCCTTCAATCCCATATCTTCAAGATTGATTTTGATGGGCTGATTATTTTTCATCCGCTTGATGTTCTCCTCAGTGAGACCAAACAGGAGGTCGTTGTTACTCAGTTTTGCTTTAATCATGGAATTTGCTTTTATGTTCGTTTTTGGTGCAAATAGTGTCTACATCTCGGATAACTTCACTTAATTTGAACACTTCCTCCTTGAGCTGTTCTGGTGCTCTGGCTAACAGTTCTTTCTTCATATCATGCAAGTCCTTTATCTCCACATCATTAATATCAAAATCCATTTTCTCTAAAGCACGGGCTAACGCCGACCAACCAAATCGGCGACCTCCAGTCATGATTATTATTTTCTTTTTCATCCGTCGTAACTTATAGACATCATCCCTCTTCCCATTCATCTGGTGAAAAATTGCTTCTTATGTAGTCCATCACATCCTCTTGTACTGGAGTTGGATCCCTATCTGACTTCTTCTGAGCAAACCAGAACCATTTCCAGAAGTCAAGAGGTACTTCATCCATTGATTTACCCCTGTGTGGCCCAAGTGGCATTTGATCGTAGCTAGATAGTATCATTATCTCCGCATTTTTTCTTGGCTATTCTAAATAATTCAAAAACTTTAGACCACTTCGGATCGTCCTCTACCTGGTATCGATAATTCTCCCAGATTCGATGTTCCTCCATGGTCATCAACACTATGAACTCTTTTACCAGCTTCAAAGCTGGGCAGGATCCCTTACTCAGTACGTGACTGAATACAAAGAACATGCTCGGGTGAAAGTTGTAGTTCAACGGCTCACCCGAGACAAAGCTAATATGTTCCCGTTCTTTCCAGATCTCAAGGAACACCTTGCCCTGATCATTAAGTCTTATCTCCTTCGGTGGAATTTGCATCTACTTCAAATACGGATCCAGCCCCAGCTGCGACATTCTGATTACTCTGGTCCAACTCCTTTACCTTCTTTTCCTCGGCGGTCTCCACCGCATCAATATCCAAAGTCATTTGCTTCTCATCCAGATTGGCCAGGATGGTTTTTCCAACCTCTTCTTTATCTTGAGCATACACCCCTAGCTTGGATTCCTTGGTTTTAGGCAGTTTCTTGGCCAGCTGCTTGATCGTGGACTTCATCCACATCCACCCCATCGGATCGTTTACTACTTTCCATGCTTTACCTCCGCCCGACCCACCGTTGGATTTAGCTTCAATGGCTGCAATCTCAGAGGCATTCATGTAAACCCACGTTGGAAATTGTTTGTTTTTCAGCCATGCTATGGCATAAGCTCCCACCCTTTTGGATCCAGTATGATCCTTCGCTGGTATGTGGATTAGGTTGGGGTTAGCGCCCTTCACCTCGCTGAACTCATCAGCTTCATAGACAATTTGGCAATCGATTTGCTCTATTTCTGGGTGCCTACCAAACAACTCAATCCATCCTTGATACCCAATCTGAAACTGAGCCATCTTAACCCAGGTGTTATCGACTTTCGACTTATACCCAATGATCCAAGAAAGACCAAACGGAGTGTTGGGTGTGAGACCAAGGGTGGCAGAGACAAGGAATGCACCAAATAATGATCTAACCTCACACTCCAATAGTGCAGGATCATTCTTGATTCCAGTAATCACCTCCCCTATAAACTCTTTCGCTGCAATTCCCTTTGATTCCAAAAGCTGGGATAGTTGATCTTCATACTTCCACATGGTGGCTTCAAAGATTTTTACTGCCACATCTTTGTCACCTCCTGGTTGTAGAAGGGAGCCCTCTAATTTCGTGACTGCTACTACTGGTTTTTTCTTCTCTGTTTCAGACATTGATCTTTTTTTCTACAACGTTAACAAAATCATTTAATGTACGGCAATTATCCGCTTCCTCATCTGGAATGCTGATGTTGAACTCACTCTCAAGTTCCATCAAAAGCTCTACAAAATCCAACGAGTCGACTCCTAGAGCGCCACTCAACGGGTTGTCTAGGTTTTCTCTAACTTCGGTTTCTTCGAGACCAAGTTTATCAACGGCAATCTTGACTGCCTTAGTAGTAATTAAATCTGTGTTCATGTGCTAATTTTTAGTTTACTAATTTGATTCAAAACTATATTCTTGTGGTATAATATCTCCTGAGCAGAGGGCTTTAAATACAATTCATCTGATTCAAACGGAATCCCAAATAATTTACTGTGATCGCTTCTACGACCTAGCTCCTCTACAATCCAAATGGATCCAGCAGAGCAGCTTACAGTATGAATATCACTGTCACTCAGCTCCACTATTCCACCAATTGGCAAGACGTAATCGCTACAATTAATATATGTGTCACACACATATTCAAGGCCTTTTCCCTCTTCCAGTATTGAATAATAGTCGTATTCTGGCAGTAACACATTGCCTTGAAGTGGGGGGTACATCCTAGTGGCCATGTGATGATTGATAACACCACCAAGTGGTGTTAATCGTATTGGATACTTATGGTCATGAAGTTGAATATCAAATGGTTTTATCTCATTTGCTGAGATAAAAACTCTAATGAATTCTCCAGATTCTTCACCGACTACAATAAGAGAAAATAGCCCCTTGGCGTGGCAATTTTTAAGACTCCTCGCCAAACAGTCTCTATTTGGGGATTTAAGTTTGTTGGATACACAATCTAGGATGTCTTTTAGCTTACTCATGATGTTTGAAGTTTGATAATTTGATTCTTTTCAGCCACTAACCGCTCGTTTGAGACGTGGCCATAGTATTTTTCAGTAGTGCTAACGGATTCATGACCAAGGAATTGGGACACAGCTGTTAGACTGTGCCCCCTTTCCAGCATTAACACAGCAAAACTGTGACGCAGGACATGAGGAGTCACCTTTCGGCCCACCAACTCACTAAGTGGTCCTTTACAGAAGGCGCTGAACCTAGCATATTCAGCCTCATGTTTGCTCACAATAATCTTCCCGTCTGGCTCGAGGAAATTTCCTACCGGTAACCAGTTATTGAATGTCTTCTTGAAATCCGCCGCTAAAATCAACTCAATGATTCTATTCAATTCAGGGTATACTATTACCCTCGCCTGTACCTGAGATTTATGCCTGTTGTACACTAGGAACTTGTTACCCTCCAGATCTATGGTAAACTCGGGCTCTGTGCAGCAGTCGGCAAATGAATAGCCTGAGTAGGCTAAGAATAGGGATAGCAGGCCGTAGTGCTCATCGGCGTACTCCCAGAGCTTGGTAATTACTTTTGGATTGATAAATTCCATAATGTTCGATTTCTTCTTTACCTGGTAGATCTTCTTTGCTTTGAATGGGTTGAATCTAATACTGTCAGGCCACTCATCCAAAGGAAAATCTTCAATGACCGTTTCCACTACCATTTTGATGAAGTTGATGTAAATGGAAATAGTATCGTTGGCATATCCTGATCTATTCAGCCATCCACGGTAACCCTTAGCTAATGATGTCGACAACATGGCCAGAGGAATGTCTTCCTGCGCGCCTAGCCCACTCAAATACCTTTGAAAGGCACTCTGACAGTGGCGATATGTGGTCTTGGTATGATTAGACAGTCCTTTCAGTTCATCGGTTGTTCTCACGTAGTATTCACAGGCCTGGGAGACCGTGTATGGTGCGCCCGTCTTAATAGAGGAGGATTTCATGAGTGAGAATGCCAACTCTGGTGATGATGGAGACCCTGTTTTAATGATCTCCTCCAGCTTGCGGGTATAGTCCTTAATTTCTTGGCTCCTCCTCCAGTCTCTTTTCTTAACTATTCCAGTGGACTTATCCTTGGTGGATCCGCAGATGGTTAGTCTGCAGTAGATGTATTTCTCACGTCTGATGAAGAAGGTGATCATTTCTTGTGTTTGTAAACTCCGTTTTCATCTGGCTCACCCCAGTCTCTCCCTTCATTAATCTCCATTTTGCTGAATGCGGCCTCTAGTAACTGGTTGGCAGTGATATTAATACGCCTCGCACTCCCAGTCAGCAGAATCAAACAGTCAGCATACTCTTCCAGAGCTATCTCTTTGTTCATATCACCAGCTGCAAGCTCAACAATTGTTTCATCCACCTCATCTTTCAAATGACACATAGGGGCTACTGGATCATTACAATGCATAGGAAACACTCGTTTTGCAAAATCATAATTCCAGTCCATTAGGTTCTGGAGTGTTATCTCGTCTGGTCTATTCATTTCCTTGTTTTATGTTGATTAATTCAATCACAGCACCCGCATCATACATTACTTCTTGATACATGCGCTCAGGGATTACCTCCAGTGTGTTGCTTCTTGGTGCTCCTCCAACCTGAATAATTCTACAATTGGCCAATGTGGTGGCAACTTCCTCTTGACTAAGGCTGAATGTTGGGACAAATACGTACCTGAATTTTGGGGCTAGTGAGACCATAATGTTTGAAGTTGATAGCTAAATTATCAAATATAGTTCAATTTACAGGCAAACAAATCAAAATACTTTTAGTTTAGCCACAGATGAAACCAGAAACCAAGCATTTGAGCGCCCTCCTTATTAGCACCATGGGTAAAAGCATTAAGCATGTATCTGAAAAGTATTTGAAGAGGGAGTATGCGGCCTTTCACAGCCGTGTTAAGAAGGGAAAGATTCACGTCCTGGACTACATTAAGCTATCCATCTTAACTGGAAAATCTCTCGATGAGATCCTAATGCAGGATCCTAGATATGCTGATGACATCAAGAAAATACGTGAGGAGTTTGGAATTCCTGAAACTGATGATGAGGCTGTAGATACTGAGCTGACCCCAGAGGCTCAGGATCTCATAAAGGATGTTCTTGGTCTTGGTGAGAAAAAGCCAAATTTATGTGACTCGGATGGCGCTCAAACTGCTGGAGACAACCTCCCCATCGCCCAAAAAGAGGAGGAAGCCCAAGAGGCAGGGGAAAAGGTGGAGATTAGTGATGACTTTCCTTTTGAGGATGTGTAGTTGATATTTCTTTATATCTGACTTTTGTCCAACTTCCACACTTATGACAAATAGCTTTGTATACTATTGGTAGAATATCTCCCTCATCGTTAGGATGACATTTATAGCAAAGTCGTACTGTCATTTTTCTGTTTTTTCTGTTGCGTGGTACACTCCACATCCTTCCCAAACCTCTTCCCACCACCAGTTCTCTGGATCTGGGACGGTGATCAAACACACCTGGTCTTTGACGAATTCAAATGGCTGCTTCATTCAAGGGTGAATTTATGTTTCTCAAAAATTGCTTTGGCTCTGTCTGAGTCAGACTTGGGGCCACACCTATAATTTCCGTCATGATCATAGAATCCACGCTTCAAGGCCAAAAGATCTCTCTCCTTATGGATTTCTATCCACCCTCCAGCGTATTCCCCCGGTCTCCGACACCTTTGGTTCGGCTGAGCCTGGCAGTGGGGACATTCTACCTCAAAAGGTGGATCCTGTGGGAACGTGTGTCCGCAGGATGAGCAGTCAATAGGTTCTCCAATTTTACCCATCTATACCATTGATAATTTTTCTTTTTCCATTATGCTGCTTTTTTAACATTCATAATCTCTTTCATCTTATCCATTCTGCAGGCCACCATCGCTTTCACCAGCTTAGGAGGCACCGAGTTACCAATGAATCGCTTCTGGTCCGTCTGTGTGCCTCTGAGCTTGTACCTTGAGCCGAATCCTTGGATGTTGAGCAGTTCAGGAACTCGTAACATCCTCATCTTAACATCAGACAGCCCATGAAGAGCCATAAACAACTTGATCTTCTTGGTGTACTCGGAGTCATCTTCGTAGATGATGATGCCATATCCTTCGATAGATGGCTCCGCCTCTACCAGAGATGGGGGAGCTTTGTCCATTCGGGCGATCAGCGTGAAGCACGGCTTATCCGCCTCGTTCCCCTTGCTTTTGTATTGAGGGTTGTACAGGAAGCACTTAGAATCTGAACTAAGTTGTTGCTTGTCTATAAATACGATAGACAGCCTGTCTTTTGTTGTCAATGTGTCGGCAGGCCTCTCTATGTCGTGAGTTATCCCAGTACCATAGTACTTGCTTAAAAACACCACCGCATGGTGATCCTTGGTTGTGATAGCTCCAGTGGGATCTTCAATAGACTGGCTTTGATGGCCACCTGAGAAGTACTTGGATAGGAATACTATTGAATGATGATCCTTGGTCATCAGTGTGCCTATCGTCTTATCTAACTCATGTACTCCACCATTGGAGTAATGCTCCATTAATAATTCCACCTGAGCCAGAGCTCCGCCACCAAATGAGGTAATTGATCCTAAAGGCTCATCAGTTCCTTTGACCTTACCGTTCGGTCGTCCAGAAAAGTACTTCATGATAAACTCAGGCTGAACAATAGCTAATCTATTCTGAGTGGTTATGGTTGGAGCTGCTCCGTCGAGGTCAACGGGATTACTAACTCCTCCTCTTGTGTTGGAAAGATACTTGGAAATGAACTCGGGCTCTTTACCCTCACCTACATGCTTGATCAATCCAACGTACAGGCGCTCTAATGTGTTCTCGCTAAGATCTTTCTTCCTTCCAAATATGCTACGCCCCTTGTCTTCAAGGTTCAATGCTGGACGCACAGCCAACCACTTGCGTACCTTCTTACCAAACAGCCCGCCATTAGACTTAGATGGATCTTTGGCGTGGGTGGCCTCTGGCCAGGTATATGGTAGATATGGTTTCTTGAACTGCCCAAAGTATCGGACACGGCTAGTCCGTGCACCAAAATCAGCAGCGTTAAATATTCGATGATCATAGTCATATCCATAGTCATCACAGATGTGCTGCAGCCATCTCCTGTAATCTCTACCATTCTTCTTAGACTCTGGGATCCAGTGGTACTCGTTGTTCTGTCTGAACTTGAGATCTGATCTGTCGACATGAGATTTCTCGCAAGCAATACGGAGAGGTCCCCAGCTCATGAACTCTACTACATTTTCAATGTCAATGTAATCTGGATCAATGGCAGCTATGTACCTGTACAGATGTTCGGCCAACGTTCGGCTATCAGCGTCCCGGCTCTCGCCTCCCTTAGCTTTGCTGAAATGTGTGCACTCCAGGGATGCCCATAGGCAGATGATGGCATTTGGATCGTTCGCCCGTATGTTACGCACCAACCGAGCAAGCTGTTCAACATTGAACGTCTTAATGTCTTCGGTGAAGTGGAGGACATTCTTGTGATTGTCGTAGTGGCTCTTGATTGCAATAGGATCGTGGTTAATGCAGGCTATCACTTTGCCGCCAGCTCTGGCTATGCCAGTGGTTACGCCGCCAGCCCCGCAAAATAGGTCAATGTAGTAGATCATTTATAGTTTTTTGTTACTGTACAAGTCAATAGGATTAGAGATGAAGTTATCAAACCATCTGGTTTCGAGATCATCTTTGTTAAGTACTAGAAAGGTTTGAGCTACAGCCGTATCTCCTGGTAGAACATCTGCATTACAGAAGTCACAGATATACACGCCTTCACATTCTCCTTTTACCAACATAACACGCTCATTCTCATATCTGTTTGGGTTGGGAAACCTCTCTTTTTTGGCATCATCACCACATTTTTCACACAGTAATTCACATTTCATTGGTTATCTAATTTGGTTGAAGAAATAGTACACAGCCGCCTTAGTAGGACCAGCCATGTTGTGGCCAGCCAACCATTGGCTAACCTTTGATGGCGAGGTGTTCACACCTTCCGCCAGAAGTTTGTTACTTACTCGCTTCTCATCCTGCATGGATCTAATCCACTCGGGGGTTACTAGGTCAAAGTCTATTGTATTCATTAGAATATTGTGAATTGTTCGTTAAACATGATGTCAGATGTGTGAATTGTTCGGTAGTGGCCATTTCCCACACGGCATATAGCCCAGTTATCATTCCATTTGTGTATGAGATGAAATAGCTTCGTTACTTTGTAGTTGCAGTAGTGTCTAGTCTTGTCCATGTTCTATTGTTCTAGTAAGTCAGGGGCGACATATCCACAATTACGACAAATTCTCCTTGGAATTATATCAATCTCATTATCTACAACAAATAGATGTTTTCCTGTTGAATCCTCTTTGCAATCTGCGTCTCTCATTGCTTCTTTGGGTTTAATTAATTCGCGGAACCTTATCACCAACTCTCCTATTAAGAGGTCATAATCTTCGTCTGGTCTAGCTGGAATGTGCATAGTGGGAACTTGGTGTGATTCACTCTTATAAATCTCGTCCGTAATTTTATCCACCTTCTTAACCAGTTCTTCGTCTGAAAGTGTGCATTTTCTAAAAGTTGCTATTGTATTCATATCTCTTCTTTTACTGTTTTATTGTAATCATCCTTGTGGTGGTGAAACACCTTAATTTCTTCGCCTGAGAGGAGATCCCAGAACTTAGAGTAGGACTTCTCTGGTTTAGGAGGGAAGGAGCTACCCAGCGTGAGGAACGGACGACCCTTGACGTGTAACTCACCTATGGGGTGGTGCTTGACTACTTCAAAGTAATCTTCTCGGTTATGATCACTCATAATGATCGAATTTGATTTCAATTGTGTCGCCCTGCTTGTTGATGTACTTACCCCAGTTCACTGACGGGTCAAACTCGTACACTGAGTAATCTTTACCCTCATCATCCGTGAACCATAATGTGTCAGAGGCATTCAAATAGTCTACATCTTGAAATATGACTGATTCCCCTAATTCAAAGCATTCACAAGGGCATGGTTCTGGTTTTGTTGGCGCCTTGATGGCTGAGTATATGACCATAGCTATAATTATTGCCAGGCACACTAGTAGAATTTTGATATTATCATTCATATTTCTTGATTTACTAGTTTAGTTACATTTATCAAAGCCACGTTCTCTAAATGATTGTGACCTTTAATATGTTGAATCGTTTGTTGTAGAACATCACGATGGAACAGGTCAATGAGGGACTTGGAATCGTTATCGAATTTCCCTATTAATGGAACACCTTCTGAAAATAGTACCATATAAAGCTCATCATATTGTTCGTTAGATAGTAACTCTTTTAATCTCAATGTGTATGCCTCAACTTTATCAAATCCACCATTTTTATCAATCAGAATTTGTGCTCTTTTCTTCATCTCTTCCTTTTCATTACTATAATTACTGTCATGAAATTCAGATAGGGCCTTTTCGAACCCGCTAATAGACTCTTTTGACCATTTTGATGCGTCCAACACATTGGTTATTGACTTGATGATTTTTTCAGCCTTTGTTGCAACTGATTTTCGAAGTTTATCAACCTCAGCCTCAACAAGTGTTTTTTTCTCCTCTTCTTGATAGTTAAGCTGATACCTAGCTCTGGCGATCATACAGGTTTTAAGGTCAAATTTGATAAGACCTTTATCACCTTTCAGAAAACTACCATCAGATAGTTTCACCCAAAACTCTGATTCATTGGCTTTCATTAGGGTTACGGGCTCATCTCCTGCTTGAATCTGAACCGGAGAGATAGCATAGTTGAATGAACTATTAATAAGGGCTGGAGTTAGCCCCTCATCTTGAAGTGCTTGGGATATTTTTTTGATTTCCATGTCAATAGGAGGTTAGAATGTCAGTCATTAATTTGATCTTCTTGGTATCGTAACCCACAAGTGCCGCCTGAGCTTTGTCAATGTTACACTCGATGCAAACGGAGGCTGAACGCTCTCCCCTTAGCCAGTACGGCATAATCTCGGTGGTCGCCTGATCTATGGCATTCTGGAGGCTCTCCTTGAGAACCTCCAGTGCTGATTTGTTCCTAGGCATCTGTAATCACCCTAAATTCAACAACCCACACCCAAGGATTCTCGTCCCATGAGTCATTACCGTTGATTGAGTCCCATAAGGATTGGAATGAAGTAGCAGGATTACTAAATGATGTCCAACCAGCATAATTTGTCCATGTGTCGGGGTGTCCTCCAGTTTTAATTCTCTCAATTCCTTCCCGTTTAGCGTCCTGCCGCGAGATCTCATTCAATCTTTCCACCCTACAATCAATTACATCCAACCTGAGCCTACATAAGTACTTAGCCATGTGTATTGATGGCTTCCACTTAACCATATCCCAGTTCCAGTCTTTGGTGTCGAGCTTCATTCCGAGAGTCTGGCCATCGTAGTGATAAGCCTCCTCTGTGCCATAGGCGATAACCTCAGACTTTCCAAGAAAGTCAGTCACCATGTGACCTGCTTCCGCCCACTTCTCTCTAACCCATAGCGTGTCATCTGGACGAGCATACCAGTCTGGAAATGCTAGTCCAGCTCCAGCTCCAGTAGTGTGGAGCTGTTTCAATCCTTTACTAGATAATTTTCCAAGGTCTCCAGTAAACTCTTCCAATGGCATTGGGAATGTATTGGGGATTGCCTCAGGCTGGGGCTTGATAAGCCTGCGTGTCTGAGTCTTTTGTCCTGAGAGGATAGCCTTGACCATCTCAGGTTTGAATAGTATTGGCTTATCCACGTCTCGTGCGTCTGAGGAAATAGATAACCAATGCAGTAACAATGGCAACAAGACTCCACTTAAGTGCTTTCTTAGCTCTCATGATTGCCCTCCTTTCCGAATAGTATTACTTGATGGACTGTACCCTTGGCGAATAGCCCTGAATCTATTGTCTTGAGTTCTGATTTGTTTTTCCCTGTCTTGAGGCCATGAGGGCGCTCATTGTGGGATGTGACCAGAGCCCTATCTTCGGCGCTCATCTTGCTAGTACTTGTTTTCTTGAATAGTTCCATAATGTTTGAAGTTTAGTTTGAAGTTACGTAAAGTAAACTAAAGTTTACTTAAAATCCAAATAATGGGTATTGACTTTATCTGGAACCATCTTTTGGGCTTCCATTTAGACAAGTATCTTACTCGTACAGTGTTTTTGTCAATTTTCCTTATTACAATGGCCTCACGGATATGTGGGTAACAGAATGCCGGAATTGTACGAAATGGAAATGGAAATATGATGTCTCCCTCTTTGTACATTCCAGCTGGACGATAAGTAATTACTTTCATATTTCTGTTATGTTAAAGTTTACTTTTAGAATCCAAAGAATGGGTATTGAGCTCAATAGCATCATTATCAAAGCAATGATGAAAACGATCATTATCGGCCTGCTCCGCACCCAGTTGATTTGAAACCATCGGGAGAGCCTCCACTTGGAGAGTTTCCATACCTTGAGGGTGCAATCATCAACAAATCCAGTGATTACGCCCTTTTGATCCTCCTTATTGAGTCGGTACATTATGATGATCTCCCCTTTATTCCATATTCCTACGGTTGTGTAGCTAATTACTCTCATATTTCTGTGATGTAAAATTTTGTGACTGGCCACTGACTAGAATAATGATCAGCACTCCATATCCTCATCGCTCTGAGTAGTGCCTGCCACTTGGTTGGTGCCTCCACCTGCAATACGGTGGATCTACCCTCTGACTCAACCTTAGACTCTGACTTGAGCTGAACCGTGTACTTTTTGTTTGTTTCCATAGTGTTAAATTTAACCATTGATCAGGTTGTGGGTGCTTGTTTGAATATAATGCGTTCGTCTTAGTTAAGCCCTCCCCCAGAGAGGAGGAGGGACAATGAATTAATGATTGAATGCTGCGTAATTGGATTGTCGCTTCTCATACGAGCAATAGGGCTTACCTGGCTTTACCTTGCCAGTGTGCTTTGACCTGCTTGCTGTTGAGTAACCAGTCCTTGCACAGGATCCTAGAGTGATGATGGCTATCAAAGCCAAAAAGATTGATCTTTTCATAATGTAACGTTTGAAGTTTGAAGTAAAAAAATGGTAGCCCTACTTAGGCTACCGATTGAATCTTGTTGTCGAAGAAGATAGGAACGTCAATTGCTCTGACGGCCTCATTAAAATCATCCTCAGCTTTCTGCCATTTCTCAGCATTAGCTTGAGAAGGATCTGTCATGAACTGTTGTTCGAGATCCTTCATGATTTGCTCCTTAATTTGGAGTTTGCCAGTGTTGGCTTCTATTTGAATTACTGTGTCCATAATACTGCGTTTTGTTTGAAGTTGATTGTAAGATACACAAACTTTACTAATAAGCAAATTAATGGTACTTTGAGCATAAAAAAAGGACTCCCCACTTTTGGAGAGTCCCCTTCATTAAGCACTAGCACCAGCCAGTCGGCTAGTTTCTTCTGAGAATGTATTGCATTACAGTATCTTGTTTTCTTGTGAGTAGGAGAAGTAACCATCTCTAGTCAAAATTAAATGGTCAAGCAACTCTATGTCCAGCACTTTACCCGCATCTAGTATTTTTTGGGTCATCACATCATCTTGGTGACTGGATCTTAAATTGCCGCTCGGATGATTGTGCGCTAGAATTATATTGTGAGCATTCGACTTTAAAGCAGCCTGATAGATGATTTTAGCATCAACAACCGCAGCTGACGTTCCACCCTCGCAAACCTTCACAACTCCCAGAACGTCATTAGATCGGTTCATGAGTAATAAGTAGACAACTTCCCTGTACTCCATCTCCTGTTCGAAGAATGGTCGGAGTATTTTGACGGCTGATGAGCTATTTGTTATCCTAAGTCTGTCGGCGGCTTTAACCGTTGTTGAGTAGGTGACTTTCACCTCTGCAACCATTGATAAATCGGTCATTCCGCCTGAGCTGATGGAACAACAGTGAATAGAAAGATGGACGGCTTATAGGGCTGGCCGTGTAGGTCGCTAACTCCTCTGAGTTGTGACGGCTGTACCTCAACCAGAACTGCCTTAGTTCCGTGTGATGAGAATTTGTTACACTCTCTTTTGGCATCACTGGTATTGAATATTGCAGCGCTGGATGCAATGTGCACTTTGTAGTCATCCCCATTGTAGTGGATCGTTTCGGGTAAACTTGCTCGTTTGAAGGTTTTCATAATTTGCTAGTGTTTGAAGTTTGAAAAAAAGGGGTCTCAGTCACCGTCATGGCTTTGCCGTCGTGGTCGAGGCACCCCTAAAAGTCTTTAGATTAGTGCTTTTTGATCTGTTGAACAATAGAATAGGTGGAATTGGATATATCTGCACTTCTGGTTTATGATCATCATCCGAATAATGTTCTCTCGATTGAGATATTCCAGTTTTCTATCCGACCAGTAGAGCCGCATAAACTCTTTTTTGCCCTCTCCGTCCTTGAATTTGAAGTACTCCATATTATCTTCATCAGCTTCCAGTTTCTCAAAATGGTGCTTGTACATCCGCTTGACATCTCGGTTTAATTCTTTGGTAGTCATATCAAATCTCCGTTTTGGTCAAAACTACCCATAACCTCCGCCTGAGTGGAGGACAGGATGTTATAGGGATCGTGTAGAACTAGGGTGTTCTTGTGACTAAGCGAAGAGTTAGCTCTTAACAGAGTCTCGTTGCTAACGCCCATAGGACAGCCGATTGATATTAGATAGTCGATGCATTGACCGATTGTTGGGAATGATTCTAAATAGTGTATTCCTTTCATAATTTAGTTGTTTGAGGGTTTGAAATATTTGGCTGCGGAAAATTGCTTTGTAAACACCACCATAGAAGTAGAGCTATCTGGAAATGAATTGACCAATCGTCTCGCCTCATTTAATGTTAGGCCACGTTCAATAACTTGCCGTCTGTCTGAGATCCGAAAGACTCGGACTACTTTATAGGTTCCTGTGTATGTTAAATCTTCCATAATGCTGTGTTTAGTTTAAAGATACCCAAAGATAACATTAGTTTACTTAAAGTCAAGTATTATCAAGTTTATTTTGATTATGTTGGTGAATTCGTCCTAATTGGCTATCATTGGAATTGGTTAGGTTAAATAGATCGGCTTGATAAACCGATCGACATGGAGAGCTCATCACAAAATGGTGGGCTCTTTTTTTAAGACACTTTCAATGTAGCGCCATTGAGTATTGACGGTTATTTAGGTAGGTAGCGCCCTCGAAGCATCCTAAATCACCGTCCAATAAGAAGAGATTGCCAATTTTAAAGACTTCGCTACCTTGGACCCATCGGATTCATTTCGGTGGGTTTTTTCGATTTCGCTTCTTACGCTTCTTAGCCTGCATCTTTTCGAGCCTTTCACGTTCTGGTCGCCTAAGACCAGTGTCGAAATGAAGCAAGGAGAAAGCATAAGGAGACATAACAGGATTGTAGTTGCAAATTCTACTCTCAACTGCATTCTTCAAACATCGAACATAATAGCCTACAATGCTCTTCCCGCTACTCTGAATGCAGTATTTGTCTATCTCATAGGCTTTCTGATTCAAAAAAAAAGCAACATTCCCCTTCGCAAGTAATCGCTTCGACGCGATCCTAGAAATATCAACGCTGTAACCAGTATATTCAGTAACCAGATAAACAGTAAAATAACCCCCATAGTCTTCACAAATAGTGTTTATAGCCAAAAGACATGTCAAATCCGAAACAGTGAAACCATCATATCTCTTCATTGTCTCTGTTAATGCCAAACGATGCAAACTACCTATTTCAGCAATCTGAGATGTCCTGGTCTTTCTCCATTCAGGTTTCTTATTCTCCATGTGTTTCTTTCTTGTCTGGTCTAATCAATGGGTTTTCGTTACTACAAACCTACACACACACGCCCAGACACGCATTACAGGCCTCATTTGCAGCTCAATTGGATTGATCATAGAAATGGTGAGAAGATCCTCGGGGATTGACGCAAGGGAATTGCACTGATCTAAGTTTCATGTACCATCGAGTGTACCATGATGGTCAATTGTAGCGATTAGAGGCTGTTTAGGGCTATTCTAGGTTAACTTTCTGTTAATGGAGGCTATCAATGCACCCATACAGGCCCATTATAATGGCTGGAATCGGTGACCCCCTACCCCCTAAATGGATCCGTTTTCCCTTTGGGGAATTGGCAGGGGGATGGTATGTAGAAGCGACAAGTGATCATTTACATTCTCAAAATTTTTTTTCAATATTTTTTTTGGGAGATTTGGGTTTATGTACTACTGTATACTGAAAGATGAGAATGGTCTGGAGACTAAGATTACCGGGAGGGATGATCGTCCTGATTTGGTTCCTAGTTATTATGCTGGTGTCCTGGTGAATAGGACTTGTGAGAAATAGGGTCGAATTCGAATTGATGTTGCGAAAGGGGGTGATGTCGAAGTGTGTGTTTGCCAAATAGGTCGAATTGTTTATCCTTTGGTTTCTTGGCTGGGGTCCTCTCGCTTTGCTCGGGAAGACGAGCGGGACGTGGATTTGTCGGGTCGAAGTGTATCTTTGAGAAATGATGAACTTTGTAGTTGTTGGATCTAATGCCAGGCCTAGCGAATCCCGGCTATCGCTGGAGGAGCTGCTTACGCTGCCAACGAAAACCATCAAGTTGCGTCGAAGGAAGCTCAATCGAAAGGCTCTCATGGTGAAATCGTGGGAAAACACCTCCCCGTACTGGCTCAAGTACGAAAGCGCACGTTTGCGCCTCTATGGTAGATACGAAAATTAGCGCCGAAATGAATACCTTTGAGAAATATAAGGTGATCAGGGAGAAATGTTGCGCTTTGTGGAGGTGCACCGAAGCAAAGAATTGCGGTATAACAAAAAGCGACAGGAGACCGACTCTCCCTGATCATCTTATTAACTTTGAAATTTTTATTCTTCATAAATACTCTTGATTTCGGTGACGAACGGCTCTTCTTTCAATTCACCATCCTCATTAACATGCTTTGGCCTTTCACCTGGCGCGAACGATACATGACCCCTGAACTCGAGAGCTCCGTACTCATACACTGAATTGAAGCCGAAAAACGTACATACCCTCTTCGCGTGGGTTTCATAGTCCTCATTCTTCTTGAAAAAGCCGATTTTGATCATCTCTTCAATGTCGAAGTGCTCTTCCATAAAGTCCTTGAGGAGGGTTTCTTTGTCAGTCATTTCAGGTAGTAAAAAATCTGATACCACATTAGATTCTGGTCGAATGTGATTGATACTATGTCAATATCGGCCATCTTCTCATCGTTGACAAAATTCAGCACATCAATGGCCTCAAATGCGCGTTGGTCGTATAGTCGTCTCCTTTTCATGATTCACCTTCTTTAATTGACTCCAGTCCGCTTGAAATTCTTTGTAAAACTGTTTTTGCCACATCTTCGAGACCGCTGGGGTAAGAGCTCTGGACACCGAAGCCCAGATCTCTCATAGTATCAATATTGATTTTTTTCATTTTCCCGTCATTTTCTTCTTGAATTCCATCAGCTTGTCAACAGCATCCAGCTCCAGGCTTACTACTGGAGGGTTGTTGTGGTCATTTACCATTAATTCAATCGAAAACCCAGTAAAATGGGCGTATGCTCCGTCTCCAAGATGGACGGAGTTGGTTTCGTCTCTCATTCTTCGAACCAAGATACGTTATCAATAAATTCAACCGAACATCCTCCTGAAATACAATCAAGATCGATTGTGGCTATCTCCGTATAACCATCATTGGATCTTATGTAGGCATAAATGATAAGTTTCCCTGAATCGATCCCGTCAATATCAGCTGTTATGCTCGTGGATCCATCGGGTAGGATTCTTCCAGAAAGGGTTACATCACCGATTTCGTCAGGGGTATTCAATGCATCTGAAAATACTACTGCAGAAAACTGATTGCTGTACCTTTCTGATATATTGATCAGTCCAATACCGATCGCGGAATCAGAAGGTCCGGAATCTGGGGTGATCAACGCAATGTTGTATCCATAGATAGGACCAGGTAACTCAGGCCCATTGTCACAAGAAAAAAGAGTTGTGGCTAATAAAGCCAGTAGAAGTACTGTTGTTTTGAAAGATTTCATAATTTTATGTTTAAAGTTTATGAGGTTAAATATAGTTTGGTTTATTGATATAATCAAATTATATTTGATTTAAGTAAGTATATAGCGCTGTAGAGCAGATGGTAGCTCGCTAGGCTCATAACCTAGAGGTCGCCGGTTCGAGTCCGGCTGGCGCTACATAAACCAGAGAAGGGGGATGTAAGACGTGCACAGCATCCCCCGCAGAAATCAAAGGCGGAACGAACGCCAATGGGACAGCGGACATTGAATAACCATTGGAACTGAGATTTCCTAGCCACCGAAAGGTGTTTAAGCCGACTGAATCAAATCAATTAGATGATATGCCCCTATCCGCTGGGGGGCTTTGTTGAGAGATTCGAAGACAACCATTTGTAAGACAGGCCAGACGTAGAGCTGGTATCTCGATTAACAATAGAAAAGGGGCAGTATATCTGCCCCTTATTTCTTCCCAAACTGGGTATTTACTTTCCGAACGACCTTTATTTTTTCATAGCTATTTCTGGTATGTTCCTTCTACATCTCGGCTTTTCCGATCAATCTGGCGCTGCAGTAGCCATTGTTGCGCCTCCTGGAGCTTAGTGATCACCAATGCACCTTCACGGCTAGGCACTAGTCCGTTTTTGTATTGAAGGTCATGGATCATTACAGCAAGTAGGTGCTCGTGTAGCGTTCCTTCACGTTTTTCTACCTCCTCCTCATTTACTTTGGATCCACGGACGAAATTTAGCCGTTGTTGCGCCGCTGGATCTTCCACATATTCAAGGCCTTTTCCATCCACTACTCTGTAGACTGGAAGTAAGTAAGACGTTCCTTCTTCGAGAATTTCGAAGTCATTTTTCAAATCGATTTCCATTGTATATAATATTTAATTGTTAAAAATTCAATCTATAAAGCCGGATCCCTATTGCAGCAACTCCAACGGTTGCGGCTACTGTATTTTTTAGAAAGTCGCGTCTTTTCATATCCCAGTCTTTTGTTCGTACCGTGTAATCAGCACTAAAATGAAAGAGTGGTAGTTCTTTGCTATCACGGGATTTCCTGTTAAGATGTATTCTAGCGGGCTCAGAACCATTAAGATGAGAAAAATGACAAATGCCACGATTAATAACAGAATGCCGATGATTCTAAATAGTATTTTCATTCTTCCAGTAACAGTTTTGCTGCTTTTTCAAAGGTTTCTCCAGTGAATTTTTCATCTCCAGTGGTCTCAAGTAGTTCGAATGCCTGCGGATTTTGGTCTAAAATATCCCTTTTCAGAAGTTGGACCAACTCATCATGATCACCTTGAGAATTCGCTATTAACCATTGATGGTAAGCTGTCTTTTCTTTTTCCATTACTTATTTGGGTTATAGCCACATTCTCCACAATCACCCCCTTGGTAGTAGGGGTTTCCGCAGCAGTGGCAAAAGTCTGATTTTTTCATTCTGATTTGTAGTTAATGCTCTCCTGAGAGCTTTCTAGTAGGTCGAATACCTTGAAAATGGTTTCTCCAGCGAATCCCCTCTCAAATTCAAATACTGCAGTCTGAATCCTGGCGTACTGAAACGTCTTTCGGAAGAATGGTCCTTTGCGTTACTCATGTTTTACGTTTACCGTTGGAAATACAACAAATTCAGCATTCAATTTTTTCACCTCTTCACGAAGCTGGAGGAGCTCCTGGTAATCCTCCAGTGGTATCTTTGCGTGGAACATCTACATTGGCAAGTTGAAGTTCTCCATAATTCGTTCAATTTGAGCTTGTAAGTAGTGGATCTCGGATTCTAGTTCCTCTATAGCTGCAATATGCCTCGGAAATTGGCTGTTGTTATCTGTTGAATCTGGGGTGGGTTCTTTCTGAATAGCATTATCAAAAATCTCATTGGTTAAATTGTGTAAGTTTTGATTAACATTACTGATTCTATCCCGACAGCTAATAACTTTTTCAGTCTGCTCTACAATAGAGGCTAGTTTTGGTGATTTTGCATCAATTAAATCCTTCATTTTTATAAATTTAGAGTGTTAGAGACGATAACAGGGCTCGAACCTGTGATCAATGTTTTGCAGACATTCGCCTTGACCAACTTGGCTATATCGTCTAAAAGGGAAGAGCTCACTACACTCTTCCCACAGTTATGCTGACTAATCAGCAGAAAGTGATTTCACTACAGCTATGAATAGATCATCTTTGTAGCGTTGTGATTCAGGGAGATCGGCGTAAGGAACGATGCACGGGTGCAATTTCTTCTCAGGATCTTTCTCCTCACCGTATTTCCAACCTTCATCTACCTTATCCTTCATCCAGTTGTTGTGAAGTGAATCAGGCCCAGCTTTTGGGTTCTCCAAACGGAAAATTACACCCTTAACAGCGCTCTCTTTTTGCCAATCTGGTGCCTTTTCCCAAGTTAGCTGAGAATTGTCACCGATCGATTGGCAATAAGTTCTGTTGACTTCGTGGCAGGTTTCGGCGATCTTAGCAATGAAAGCGGCTTTTTTAGCCGCCAGGTGTTCTTTATCATCAGCTTTGCCCTTCTTTTCATCTTTATCGGCTGTAACTTTCGTATTACCAGCATCAAAAACATCTCCAGGAGACCATGACTGGTAACCATCTTCATAAACCACAAAGTATCCTCCAGCTATTGGATTATGCTTTTTGACATATAAATGAGAAACTGCGAACTTTTTACCCTTTGAGGGAGTGATAATTGCAGAACCGCCGGGTTTTAGCTTAACGGATTTGATTTTACAAGCACGAACCACCTTGTGGCTTCTGTACTCCTGTAATTTTGAAACATCTAATGGATCCATATAATTTTAATTTTTGATTAATTCTTTGCAAGGTAAATTCTTTTTTATTTCCAGCTCCTTCTGCCCCACTGGCCATATTTTGCAGATACACTCCCTTTTAGGGTCTCTCTTGCATAGTGGGGCGTGTGGGCAGAAAAACTTTACCATAACTGTTTCACGTGAAACACTTTACACTTTCTGAGGACCATGTGCCATACTACCATCTAATCTACTGAATGGCTGATTCTCCTTTATCGGAGGTAAGGACATACACTTACGAAGCACATTCATTCCCTCCCTGATTTCTATCTCGTTCTTTTTTAGCTTCTTACGCATATAAGGGGTGGTCTGCACCCGTATTTCATACTGAACTAGGCTTAATTTCTCTTCAAGAATTTCAATTGCTGCTTTCATAAGGACTGAATCATTTAAAATCAAATATAGTTTGATGATGTAGATAAAAACAAGAGATTGTCAAATTATTTTTAATTTAGCTGCATGAAGTTCATCTATGACTATGCGGTCGTTAAATTCGACAAACTAATACGGAATGAATCCGAAGTATCTGGAGCAAACGGACAAAAAATACTTCTAGCAATGGCTAAGGAGATGGAGCGCTATGTGCACAATGAGGGAACGGTCGTAAGCGTTCCAGATAAACTATCTGATAGTAAAGTCTTTGCTTTCAACAGGATGGGGCCTCCTTTATACTATCGATCCAGCCCACAGGAGGTAACATGGCTTGATGTTGTTCCAATGTCCATTAAGGCTGGGGATAAGGTGTATTGCCATCATAATGCAGTAATGAATGCCCTAAAAGACTCCGAAGATGTAATACTCAAAGAGGAGTACAACAAAGAGCGGAAGGAAACAACTGTTTGGATCAAAGTGCTAATTACTGATATTTTCTGTGCGGAGCGGAAAGGAAAACTTTTCCCTAACGCTACTTGGACATTGGTTAAGCCTGATATGGAAACATGGGAGGATATATTAGTTCCCATTCCTGAAATAGACCCACTAACTGGTCAGCAGAAGGTGGAACTAACCAAAAAAATGGATAAAGCTGGGATCATGCAGACTACTCCGGTACCAAAATGGTTACCAAAGGAGAAGTGGATACAAACGAAACAGGCACCAGAAGCAAAATTTCTTAGAGGGTTCATTGAAGCTATTGGAGATCCGTTGATTGGAGATATTAAAGACCTTGAAAAAGGAGATCACATCATTTTTAGAAATTTCGTTGATTTTGAGGTTAGCATTGGTGGTGTTAAATATTATTTGATGAAACAGATGAATATTAGAGGGGTTATTGAAAAATAATCTACCTTTGGATTTCGCCTCTCAAGCCTTCACTGGCTGAATCATAATGTGAGGAGTGTTTGAAGTAAAACCCTTGGATCCATTCAGGGGTTTTTTTGTACCTTAGCACTGGTGGTTTATTTTTTCAAGGCTCAGTATGAGTTTTTAAGTATGAGCGTCAAAACCTCTGGGATTTTCTCAGAGGTTTTATTTTCGAGAGGATCAGGATGTTGAGATCAAGCATTCGTGGGAGTGGTTGAAGGCCACAGCTGGGCAATTCTCTTTGCAAGATCATCCAGCCGTTCTGAAAAAGCCCACAGTTGAATTATGCCCTCTCTGCAAGGAAGTCCCAGCGCTACTATACTGGGCTTTCTTGTTTTTCTAATCCCCTTTGTATCCCCTCAGTATGGTCATACTAAGGGGATGTATATCCCCTTTGCATCCCCGCTTGTATGGTATTGATATACTATAACAATACACTATTAATACAATATCTACTAGTAGCAGTAAGGAGAATCAAATTATATTTGTTTCTATGGAAACAAATATAAAACCCAGATTCGATTGCGCTCTTGTTGAATTACTACCTGATAAAGATCATTTCAGTAAAGATGCGGACATTATTAAACCAGACAATGCTAAAAACTCTGGTAAGATGCTTAGAGGTAAAGTTCTAAGATTTGGATCTAGCTGCGAGGGATTGACGGAAGGAATGATCGTTGGTTTCCGGAATGGAGCTGGAGAGAAAGACATCGATGCTGAAAATGCCAATTTAATGTTGATACGCGATAAAGACCTAATGATCACCTATGACGACTGAAACCGAGGAGCGATTTAGTAAGCTCAGGTTTCCTGTGCATAAAATACCGCCTGAGAAAGATCTTACTCAGGCGGTACCTAATCTATTTGTGTACAATGAATTCAAGAAGTTCGCCCATGAGCATAAATCACTCATCATTCGATACATCTGCTTTTTGTATGATCCAGGATCTGACCTCATCACTGACTTTCAAGAAGACATGGAAGCCAGACGAAACGCTGCTGCAGTTGCGGCGGGAATAGAAAGAAATGGAGATAAGTGGCCTAAGTGGTTTGAACTATCCATCAACTTTGAAAAAGAGGAGGTTAAAAAAGTTTTAGTAGAAGAGGGTACTGACGATTCAAAACCCATATACAAAAACGAGAGGAAAATTACTCGAGACAAGGATTTGATCATGATGATCCTACGTTTCATTAGAATTTTCCGAAATAGAATTTGGATTGAGATCTGCACCCTTGAGGTGGAATACGATCGTATGACCAAACAGCGATGGGAAGGAGTTGGACTTAATGATCCACAGAAAATCAAGCAGGCGGCTGATTTATCTAATGTTTGTGATGGTCACCTGGTAAAGTTGAATTCCTTCTACAATGAATTTTTTGGAGACAAGGATCTTGAGGATAATGTTATTGAAATGATGACTCCTGAAAATTTAGATAGACTTAGAAAAAGCGGATAATGTATCACGAGGTAGAGGGAGGAACAGAAATCACAATAAAACACGGATACAAGGTTTGGATTCCTCCAATGCCAGAAAAAAGCGCTATTCATGGCTTTGAAAAACTAAAGAAAGATCAGAAGTGGGAAAGAACCCTTCTTCCAGACTATTGGGAAGATCGACGCGAAGAGGAAATCTTCAAACGCGAAGAGTGGGAGAAAATGGTTAAAGATGGGAAGATTGATAGGAAAAAATCTCATCCGTTTGTAGATCCAGTGCTTGAAAAATTCAGAAGACAAGAATTTGCTCGACGCGAAGAGGGATTTTGGTTTTATAACAATGGGGAACCGACCTATATTAATGGATCTCACTACTATTACCTGAACTGGACCAGGTGGGATCACGTGGAAAACGATGGTTACCCTATTTTCTATGAGAATCAAATACATCGATTTTACTTCCGAGAACTTTGTGAGACAGATCCAAGATCGCTAGGCTACCTCATTATCGGACCAAGGGGATTTGGTAAGTCCTGTGAGGAAATTTCGTGCATCATAAACCGCATCACAAAACCACCACGTAAAAAGTGGGCTGCAATCCAGTCAATGACTGAAAAGGACGCACAGGATGTACTTTTCATTAAAAAGGTTGTTCCTATGTACAACGACCTTCCAGATTTCTTCAAGCCCATCAATGATCATGGAACCAGTCCAGTATCATCACTTTCATTCAAAAGAGACCGAAAAACAGGAAAAGCTGCCCATAAAGTAAAATTTGATCCAGAAGATGAACTAAACAATCTTCTATCATGGGTGGGATCCAAGGAAAAAGCACTAGATGGTGAAACCCTCCAGGACATCATGCAGGATGAAGTTGGAAAAACAGAGGATCACATCGCAAATGTGTCAGTACGTACTGGGGTCAACCGAAATAGTGTTTTCAGAAATAATAGAAAAATTGGTATTCAGCGATGTACTACCACTATTGAGGATATGGACTCTGGTGGAGCTGCATGTTTAGAGCTCTGGGATGACTCAGATCCAGATAAGCGCACCGCCAACGGGCAAACCCTCTCTAGTTTGTATAAATGGCTAGTTATAACTCAGGAGTGCGACCGTAGGTTTGCTGATGATTATGGTCGGATTGGTCCAGACCGGGAGATACCAATTGAAGATATTGACGATCCAGACAGGAATGGAGTAGGAAAACTAAGTGGTAAAAAAATGTCCCTTCTTGAATACCACGGGAATGAGCGAAAAGCTAGAATGCACGACCCTATCAAATTGGCTAATTGGGTTCGTAAGCATATCATGAGTGAGCAAGACATTCGAATTAAGAAAGGAGGAGCAAGTACATTCAACCAGATGATTATTAATAATAATCGAACGGAATTAATGCTTCTTAAAACCCCTCTTTGGGTACGAGGTAACTTCCATTTCGAAGGTAAGCCGTTCAAAAGCAAGGTTTATTTTGAAAGAGATGATCATGAAGGAAGGTGGCAAGTTAGTTTACTATTGGATCCAAATGACTCCAATCGGTTTCATTACGAGGAAGGTCTTAATGGAAAAAAATTATTGGTACCGAATAACTCTTTAAAATTTGGAGCTGGAGTCGATCCTATCAAAGATGTTAAGACTAAAAATCCTCGTGCATCAAAGATGTCCGCCCACTTCAAGTACAAGTATGATGACAAAATTGATAGAGGAAAACCAGTAGAAGAATGGGAGTCATGTAGATATGTTGCTAGGTATCACTTCCGTCCAGATGATTCAAAGGATGCTTTTATGGACGTAGCAATGGGGATGTTGTATTTTGGATGTTGGGCAAATATTGAGGGAAACATTGGAGAGTTTACGGGATGGCTAAAGTCTAATGGAATGGATAAATTCATTATGACGGCGGCAGATTTTGATGAGCCTTCCTTTGAGTCAAAAAAGAGCCTAGAGAACAGCTTGGTATCCACCGTAGAGGTGCAACAGGCGTATATTAGTAAAATTCGTACCTTTATCGCAAGACATCTCCACAGGAGAAATGCTTTACCTTTTATTGAAACGAATGACCAATTGTTGGATTTTGAGATTGAAAAGGTAACTTTCTTTGATGATGTCGTAAGTTTGGGGTTCTGTGAACTTGGTGACGATGCTATCGTTATTGAACAAGAAGTTCCCGAAACAGAATCAAGTGATTGGTTTCCGGAGTTTGATATTAGCGAAGACACCCCCGTACTGGTAGAAAATTACGATGATGAATTTTGGAAAGATTTAATGTAAACTCAACATGGCTCAAAGTGAAACGATAGGAACTAGCAACTTTCCATCGGATCTATGGGATCCTAAAAAGAAGCAGGGCAAAGACTATTCTCTCAAATATGGCAAGGCGTTCCTCCATGAACATGAAAAAGGACTGACCAGTAGTTCTTTTGGATTTAGGGGGAAAAGTTTTGAAGGTGATGATATGACTCGTTACCGAATGTACGCCAAAGGAGAGCAGCCCACCGATAAATACAAAACCATTTACTCCCACCAAAGAAACGTTGGGAAAGGCAAGCGAAACCTATCACATACCGCCATAGACTACTCGATATTAGCAGTAGCTCCAAGAATAGTCCAAAATCTAGTTGGAAAATTACTAGGCCAGGACATGACGGTAAACATCAGCGCAGTAGATCCCATCTCTGTCAGCGAAAAAAACAAAACCAAGCACAAAATTGTCACCTACCTACACAATAAAGGGTTTTTAGAAAAGATTGCCGAAAAAGCCAATTTTGATGTTCAAGATTTATCTCCAATCCCAGAAGGAGTACCTGAACCAAGCGATCAGCTCAACCTAGACGACTACACAGATTTATTTTTTAAGAACAAGTGGTTGATGGAGATGAAAGACTTCATCACCCATAACTACGAGGTGAATGATGCTGATAAACTGCTGGAAGAACTTGCAACCGATCTTGTAGAGGTCGGAGCTGGCGGTATCCGCGTCTGGATGGACAGACAGGGTAATGTCAAGTTCAGAAGGTGTGTAGTTGAGGAGACCGTAGCAAACAATTGTCGATTTGAAGATTTCAGAGATCTTACCCGGGTGGGGGAATTCATATATGTCACCATCGCGGAGTTACGTAGCCTATGGCCAGGCCAGCCCGAGCAAACCTATTTGGACATCGCTAACGGCGCAACATCAAAATATAGCAGTAGCGCCAATCATTATACCTCGAGATACCATGAAAGCGGATCCTTTCCCTACGACGATGAGCGGGTGCGAATATTTGACTACACTTGGAAAAGTTCTGACCAAGTATCTAAGGTCATCAAAGAAGACACAAAAACTGGCCACCAAGATGTATTTAACAAACCCTACAACTGGGCGGCAAAAATCAATAGAGAGGAGTACAAAGAGAGATTTCCAAACAGAGAGATCATCGAGCGGGTAGATGAGAACTGGTATCAGGCCAAATTAATTGTGGGAACCAATCACATTTTTGATTATGGACTAGCTACCAATATCATTCGTGAAGGATCTAACATGTCAAGGACTAGACCAAACTTTATACTGCAGCGTACCCCCCCGATCATGAAGCACATCATTCCAGTGCTTGATCAAATACAATTGAACTTCTTGAAATGGCAACAGCATGTAATGACCTCTATGCCAAGACAGATGTCCATCGAGATGACAGCCTTGGAGAACATCTCTCTCACCAAAGGGGGCAAAAAAATGACCCCTAAAGAGGCGTTAGCTCTTTATTTCGAGACTGGAATCATACTATGGAGACGAACTAACTGGAGAGGGTCTGAGGCGCAATTTAAACCAATCGAACACCATCCTGGAAATATCAGTCAACTGGCCGATCAGCACTATGGATTTATTATTAGCGGAATTGATCTTCTTAGGTACCTGGTGGGACTCCCAGAAGTTACCGACTCCACGGTACCGAACCCAGAGATTGGAAAAGGGGTGATGATGGAGGCTATATCCAGTGTGGCGGACACCATGAGAAGGTTATACAATTCTTGGAAATTTTCATACAAGGCACTTGCTAGAAATGTTCTTGATTTGACGGTAGATTCTGTTATTTACTTTGGAGGAGATCAATACGTCAATGCACTTGGTATCGATTCTGTAGTATTTACCCAGCTAGTGCAAGAATTAAGCTCTCGGGAACTTGGTATAATAATCGAGATAGGTCCAGACTCGGAGAAGAGGGTATTCTTGCAGCAGATGATCATCAAAGCTCAGGAAAACCAACAAATAGATGCAGAAACCGCATATATTCTCCAGCACGAGAAAAACTACCTCCGCGTAGTGTTGATTCTAAAACAGAAAGCCGTTGAGGCACAGAAAGCGCAATCACAAGCGGTTCAGGAACAGACTAAAGCAGAACTTGACAAAAATGCTGCGTCTACAAACATTGCCAATGAGGGCGAAATTAACAAGCTGATAAAAGAAAATGAGTTGGCGATCAAACTAGCGGATCATAAGCACCAATTGAAGGTTATTGAAGATGATAATATTGCCAAAAATGATATTATCTTGAAGAAACTGGAGCATGACCAAGAATTGGACGAGAACGAGCAGAAGTTCGTTAATGACGCTACGTTGGCGGACAAAAAAGAAGCCTCAACCGCGATGGCTGAGGCCTAACAAACTGTATGAAAAAGAAATTTTAAGTAAGAGCAGTTGTAACCCACTCACCATCTACCACGCAAGCGAAGTATACAGTAGAAAAAGCAGCAACAGCTTTTACTGCATCAGCAGCAGCGCCATCAATAGTTTCCCCAGAAGCAGGATATATCTCCAAAGCAACTGCAGTAGCATTTTTGATACAATGAACACCACCTTGTAGGGCAGCTGGAAGATCCAGAGCCTCCGCAGAAGTAGCAGTAGCAGTAGTTACATTGTTAAAATACTTGGTTACATCGTAACCATCTCCCTGGGCAGTTCCAGTAGCACTAATAGCCGCATCAATAGCGTTTTGAACATGTAAATCAGTAGAAAGAGGGTTTTCAGCGGCCTTTACCTCAAGAGGAGATTCTAATACCCGAACCTCTCTAGCGTTACCACTTTTGCTCATCTTTAGAACGGATCCAAAAGTAGCCTGATGTACTTCTTCAATAGCATCTCCAGGAAGTACCTTCACAACTGGAGTTTGCATGTCTAAATCTTGATTTATGGAAGGACCGTCCTTCACAACAACCAATGGAATGAAATTTTGCATATGTTAATTTGTTTTTAGTTTGATCAAATATAGCGAAAAGTAGGAATTCACTATAAAATGATTATTTTTGATCAAACTATTTGCAATGGATGGAAATGAAGTAGCAGAAGTCGAGACGGATGACAGTTCGTCAGGAGGATTTTCAGATCTAAAAAAAGATGATTTTGAATTTGGGGCTGCAACCCCATTTAAAGAGGATTCCGATTTAGGTGAAGGCGGTGAGCCCGATGGGGCTGACAAACCAAAAGGTGATGAAAAACCAGCAGGTGATGAAAATCCCAAGGGCGATGAGTCCAAAGGTGATGAAAAACCAGCAGGTGATGAAGAACTAGCGGGTGACGCTAAACCCAATGAATCGGAAACTCTAGAGGGAGAAAAACCCGAAGGAGATGAAGCCTCATCCTCTGATTCTTCCCTGTCAGATAAGCCAGGGGTAGATGATGCAGCGGTAACACAGCAGATTGAGTCAACACTACAGGAATTAAGTGGAGGAACAATCAACAACGCTGAGGAGCTAAAAGCAGAATTACAAGAATTAGAGAGCCTCCGTCAAGAAAAAGCTAATCCCAAGGAACCAGAATTTGAAAATAAAGCAAAACAAAGGTTATGGAGTTTTGTTCAAAAACATGGTGACGGGACGGATCCAAAAGTAGCAAATACGTATCTCAATCTAATGCAGATTGACGCGAGTAAACTGGATGGCCGAGAGGTATTATTCCAAGAGTTCAAAATAGAAAACCCAGACGTTGAAGGTGAACGGGCAAAGGCCATTTGGGAAGAGATGAACGAGGATTACTCCGAAGATGCATTGGAGGGAAGTGAACTGAAAAAGTATGAGTTTGAGAAGAAGGTAAAGGAAGCCAGAGAGAAAATCACTACTATGCAGAGTGAATTTCAGGAAGGACAGCCTAAAGAAGAGGAGCCCAGCGTAGAGCAGGTGGCCATGGAAGTAATTCGTAACGACATCAAGGCACAAGTAAAATCCTACGAAGGGACGAGTTTGAGTTTCACGAAAGGTGCTGACGGCACTTTTGAGTTAGCTCCAGCTGATCCCAGCAAGCCAGTAGGTAATTTCACAATGAAATTAAGCGCAGAAGATTTACAGAATTTTGAAGAGCAAGCTATTAGTCCAGAGAAACTCTGGTCTGAGCTAGTCAAATTTGATGATAAAGGGGTAGCCGATTATGGAACATATTTTGATGTTCTGAATTACGCTAAAGATCCCCAAGCGTTCAAAACCAACTTATACAGTTTTGCCTATAATCAAGGTAAAATTGCCAATGAGAAGGCCGCTAAAAACATTGATGATGAAAAACCACTTCCTGGTGGAGGAAACAATACCGAAGGGGTGAGTGACGTAGTTCAATCAATTCGAGATAATAGAAGATCTGCATAAGGCTAAACAGAACATTAAATGATTCGATACAGCAATGCAACCGAATATAGCTGGCAGTGGCCAAGATGCCCGACTGTCATACGAACTAATTACGGCTTATGGAATTTATAAGCCTGATATAGCAGAGGAGCTCTCAATAAAAGTTCCTCGTGCAGATTCTTTAGGCTGGCTGAAAAAGCTAGCAGGAGCCGGACAAACGAGCCGGATGATTCCTAAGCGAATAGCTAGGAACAAAGTAGTATCTCACCACGAAGAGCGTGATCACTTGAATTTCAGCGCTACAATTGCCGTAGTAGATAATGGTACTCCAGGGGAAACCAGTATCACACTTTCTGCTGCTGATCACTTTGATTCTGGAGCAAATTCACTACCGAAAGTCAGTGACTTGGTGGTATTCACCAATGAAGCCATTGGGTACGTAAGTGCAATTGTAAAGACGACCCCCAATGCTCATGTGGTAACTATTCTGGAGCAAAACTCTACACAGGATGTACAGACACCAGCGGTGGTTGGATCCAAAGTAGTATTCTTCTCGAACGAACAAGGAGCAGCTTCCAAGAAGCGAGGTTCTCAAGTTCCTGGTTACGATAAATATGACTTTACGGTGACTACCACTCGTAGAGACATCATAATCGATGACTTTGAAATGCAGAATGCAACATGGTTCAAATACAAAGGACAGTGGAAAGTATATGTGAAAGCACTGGATGAATTTTCAGACGCATTCAACATGAATGAGCAATTGAAACTTCTAATTGGTGAAGCATCTGAGAGTTTGACTTCTCCAGAAGGCAACCCTCTGTATTCAAGTACTCAGCTTATTCCTCAGATTACTAACGCTGGTATCAATTTCGATTACTACGGTTCTCCAGACTTAACAACTCTTCAAAATCTTGAGTTGCTCAACGACCGGTACTATGGTGATACTGAAAACTTGATTGCCTGCGGTATTAATGCTGATCAAGGATGGAGACAGTGGTTGTTAGAGTTCACCAAAGAGGGAGGGCGAGACCTTTCTTTCGCGGGGTTTAACAAGCAAGAAATTGGAATCAATGTTAAAACCATTGAGATTGGATCTCAAAAGTTCCATATCGATTGCTGGAGAATTTTATCTCACGCTGGTACTTTAGGTGTTGACGGTATGCCATACCGTGACATGATCCTCCAGATCCCTCTTGGAAGCGGAAACGCTTATGTAGAGAGTGAAGGCGAGATGAAACGTCAAAAAAGAGACTATTTCAGATGTGTTTACGCACCCCTGAAAGCTGGAAACAGAATGGTCGATGATGTTTACACTTGGGATCATGGTGCGCTTGCAGAGAACCACTCTGATGATGAACTAGCACTCAATGTCTCTATGGTTTCATATAAGACACTGGAGCTACTTTGCCTTAACAAGTTCGGAATAGCCCGAAAAATCGGATAATATTAACCAATGGAGTGGGGGGCCATGTCGGCCCCCATTTCTTCTTTTTTTCACACTTTTAAAAAACGGATATGAAACCGAATCAAGTCCTTCACAAGGAGCTTCACGTTAAGCCCCTAGATGAAGGCCAAACCGCAACATTCCGACTTATTGGAGCTAATAAGCTGGGAAACAAGTACAGTAGTGGGGGCAGAAGGCTGCCAATCAACCCCGCTGTAAAGCAAGTGCCAGGAATGGCATATTTATACGATCCACACAAGAAAACACGTGTTAGGATCGGTAATGTAGTTGGTGAAGAACCGAACGAGGAGAATGGTAAAACGGTATTTAAGCAGATTACTGCCGCCATTTTAATTGAAAACGGAGAGATCATCTTTAATGCTGAGCAGAATGATTCTTATTGTTTCATGATGCGACATCCGGGGTGTAAAACTAATCCTTGGCACGATCGGAAAAAGAAGCCGATTTTTGAACTTATTGACAAAGCCGCCGAAAGGCAAAGTAAAATTGCTTACGATGCGGTTGAGGATGATGCAATTATCTTGCTACGTGACTCAGGACTGGATGAACTTTTAGCAATAGCCGAAAGCCTTCATGAAGATTATAAGTCATTAGTTAATGTCGACAATTCAGTTGATGAAATACGACATGATTTAAGGAATATCGTCAGGAAAGGAAATCCAGAAGTCATTATTCGGGCGAGTGATTACAAATTTGGAAAGATGAAACTCCAAGTAATTGAAAGCGAGAAATGGCTTATTCTGAAAAGAATTGTAGCAAACCGAGCTTGGCATTCAATTATGGGGGACCAGAAGAAGGAGTTGATGACCGTAGAGCCTGGAACCGATATGATCACAGCGTTGATCCATTGGTTTACTCAGGATGATGATGGTAAAGCGTTCTATCAGAAGGAACTATTACCAAGATTGAAAGCGTATAAAGCGAACGTATAATATTATGGAGAGATGCTGATACCACAACTAAAATTACTCATCGATGTAGCCGGAGATGTTATCTGGATACAAGACGACACTGGTGTTTATGATGCTAATAACATTGGCGGTTGGGGAGATCCCAACCAAGAACGCAATGAAATGGCTCTGATGATCCACGCTAAACGCACTGATGATGTAGATGTGGTATCAACACTTCTTTCTGATCAAATTGTTTGGAATGCAGGTCTGGCAAATACAGATGTTTCTGAGTTTCAGATTACTCTTGATCAGGATGGAATCTATAATATATACCTCTTTGTCTTTCCTGTCACCACAGATGGAATAGATGACCTAGAAGGGACTACTATTGTATCTGGCGACATTGTTTTCTACAATGGACTGCTACAAACGTTCAATGGTAGCATATTTACAGAAGTAGATCCTTCTTTCTACGATCAATTTATCGACGATGTGAATATTCCTCAAGTTTTTTGTGAGGACATTATTATGCCAAACATCATCATTAAGTACAATGAACTGTACAAGACGTACCGACAAAAAAGGCTAGAGAATTGTGAGGACATATCAGATGATAGAGAACAATTATTCGATTTAAGAATGAGTATCGAGGGTACAGAATATGCATTCAGAAGTAATTTGAAAACCCAAGCCAGAACTAACCTTGAAGCACTTCATAATGAGTACGACTAATGTCACAGAACCCACAGACACCCACTTATGCTAAAACCATCCCCAAAAACGGATGTGCTCCACAGGGTTTTAATAAATTCTACATACCTTCTTGGGTAGATCAGATAAAAGCACTCGAAGTCACCACTAATGACTCTCAAATTGTAATTGTAGACAATTCCAATGTTAACAAACATAGTTTTGCTATTGACTTTGTTCCGCATGAGGCCCTATCTGGAAATCTTTCCTTAGTTGCCCAGCAATCAAGTGTTCCGGTAGCAACTCCAGTACTCAAAGGAGAAACTATTGATGAGGTGAACCTGGTTTGGTCTTACAATAAATCGATTTCTGTCCAAACACTTGTTTCTGATGATGTTGGGATTACAGACCCCACACTGACATCTGGACTAAGACTTTACGATTACACATCCCTTTCCATTACAGAGGACACAGCATTTACACTAGACGCAGACGATGGGCAAGCTCTTCCTGACTCCACCCTGCAGTTAGTAAAGTCAATTCTTTTTGGTAACTACTACTACTATGGTGATGGGGCCAGCCTTCTCGGGTCATCCAGCTCTGGAGTTCAGGCATTTCTTGACGGAATAAATAAAACAATCGAGACAGATAAGGTCAGAAACCTACTTGCCACTGGTGGTGCGGATGAGCATTTCTTTTTTGCTTTCCCTGCATCATTTGGGCTTCCAACAGAGATCAAGAAAGGCCTATTTGCTGGAGGATATGTTCGACTACTTAATGTGGGCGGCACACTATTGACATCTGGTAGTGAGAGTGATCTTAATATCAATAATGGGAATGTATCAGAGCCTTACTACCTGTATATGAGTCTTTTTGACAATCAAAACGATCCAAACCAAGCGGTTGAAATATCATGAGTGACGGAAAAATAGAAATTCATGCACCGTTAAAACCCCTCAATGACAATGAACGAATGTTTATTGTTGAGCAGAAGTATGTAAAAGGAGCAGATCAGATATTTTCTAACCTTGCCGAACTGGTAGCCTTTCATCCCGACCGAATGCAGCAGGGAATGACCGCTAGAGTGGCCAATTACCCAACAATTGGTGACATCACCGAATACTACCTTAATGAAGATCCAGCGGCAATGATTGACGGGAGTCTTGATTCCATTGTTACTATTGACAATTTTGGTACCTATTGGTCAATTCTAACCCAGCAAAACTCAGGAGCAGTAACCATTAGGGAGTATGCTCCAAGTAAAACAGGCGGGGCTCGACCATCGTACCCATATGCCCCATCAACAGAGGTTCCCGATGGATGGACTGCAATCTATGATCCACAGCTCGGGCATAAATGGATGCGTTTCCGTACAGATGATGTTGACGTTAACACTGATGGGGTTTTTGATAACTGGAGTATACCAGTACAAATAGGCACTCAGTTCGCCGCAAACGACTACATAGAAAATAGATTTATTCGTCAAGATGCCGATTTAACCATAATATCATCGGAAGGAGGACTGCAGCTTAATGACTTCTATATAGTTGTATCTGGAAATGTTGACGTAAACGGAGTCAATAAGACTAAGGGAACCATATTTGAGCATGTAGGAGGAAACACCTATACCTTTAATACCGCCACAGTACAAGAAACCGTACCTCCTCCTCCCTCTACTGATGGATTAGGTGCTCCAAACAATGAGCCAACAGGATATTCCGACACTATTCCGGTGGGGAGCGCAATGCTATGGGTTATTGAGGGCCAAAAAACAGCATACGGTCAACTAAAGTCCGATTGGGTAATCCGAAGGATCAATGAAGATCCTAACTACATACGATATTCAAATGCTGCAACTCCAGATCCCAATACTATTGTTGACATCAACACTAGTGCGGCAGCAGCTACCCAAGGCGATACCGATTTAACTAATGCTGGCTGGGCTAACGTATTTAGTGGGGAAAACTTCATAGCTACTCGCCAAGACGACAACGGAGGAAGTCCGGGACCACCATTTCTTCCCTGGAAACTGGAGAAAATTAACGAAGAGTCTGGTGAGTTTGTAGATTCCGTTTTTAAGCTATTTGATTTCAACCTTCCAGTGGGAGATCCCCTGTTGGTAGCACCAACGGAGGCAGATCCAACACTTGAAGGATGGTTTGATACAATTCAGCCAGAGACCGGCCAGCAAAAAAACTTTATCTCCTCAGCAAGGAAATTCATTGATGGCACACTCAAAACCGCATGGAGTGACCCAGCTCCATTTACAGGATTTGACATCTATGTTCTGAATGTAGAGAGTGATAGTGATGATGATTTCAAAACTGATAAGGACGGAAATGTTGTTCCAGCGACTATCCAGCTTGATGCAGAGTTATTTAAAGGTGTAGTAAGACTATGGGAAGACATAGATGTGCCGTTGACATTCTCTTGGAAGAGAGTATATGACAATGGATCCGCGATCGATGAAGCAGCTGACTTTGACACAGGAGACGACTTCTACCTTTTAGCAGATACAGGAACACCAGGACAAGATGGATATAAATACTCCGGACAAAGACTCATAGTAAAACCTGATGGGGTTACCGGAAAAGCCATATTCCGAGCGCAGGTAATTGTGACCATGGCGGATGCTCCAGACATAACAATAACCAAAGATTTAAGTTTATTAGATGTTTCTGATGGACTTGACGCGAAAGACATTAGCATTGGTGTAGATAATCCAACAACAATTTATGACACGGTAAATACCGTTCATGTACCAGCAGCGGTAAATCTTACGTCCTTTTATTCTAACATTGGCTCACCAACACTTTATTGGTATGTAGAGACCGCACCAAGTACTTGGACGGCAATAGTCACAGCTGGCGCATATACAGTAAATGGAAATATTCTTAATATTGACACCTCAGTGCTTTTTGCCGCAGATGGTACCGCAGAAGAATTTAGATTTGCTGTTAGCACTCACGCTACTGACCCTGATTTAGCAAATGGGGACACAATCCACACCGATTACAAGACCGTTGTTAAACTAGGATCCGCAGGAGTTGGGGCTCCGGGAGTGGATTCGGTCATTTCCCTACTCGATAATGAGGCCGCTACAATTGTTCTTGATAAGGTATCGATTCAGCCTGTTCCTAATGAGACTGGTGCAGCAGGTAGGGTGATAACCAAAGTTCAGGTTTACGATGGGGCAACTAAGAAAGTTTATGGGGGAGGTAACGATTATACGATAGTAGTTTCTCCAACAGCTGGAGACATCCAGTTCGGTGTTCAGGCAGACGGAGCTGACGCAAGAGTCTTTATTGCAGCATGGACCAGCTCTGTAGCTAGAAGCGCAACGTGTACAATCACTATCACCTACGGAGCTCTAACTCTTGAAAAGGTGTTCCAGATAGGGAGTACATTGGATGCACCAGGCGCAATCGTTCTTGATGTAGACTCAAACAAAGGATTTGCCTTCACCCCCCAAGATGTAACCGATAAGACCTTAACGGCCAGCCTCTACGACACGAACGAGGATCCTGAGCTACAAACATCTGGATATGAGTATAATTTTCAGATAGCAGGTATTTTTCAGGGGTGGACGGCTGTAAGAACTCAGTTATTGACAAGAAATGATATTCTAACGTCTGGAGACGTAGTGGTACAGGTTCGACCGACTGCTGGATCCGTCATAAGGACTAGGACACTTAAATTCTATGACATTGTTGATAGTAGAATTATAACGATGCTGACCGCTTCTGACCCAGTTGTCATAGCAGATAAAATACCTACCAATCACGTAGACAACAGCAATATAACCGTTAATTCAGTTGATTGGAAGGATGTTAACAGTGTGTTTTGGGACACAAATCCACCAATATATGCTTGTTATGGAGAGCAAGACCCAGCGGATCCGGCTGCTTTTATATGGTCAAACCCTTTCCGAATTAAAGGAGAGAAGGGAGATCAAGGGGTTAATGGGAACTTCTTCTTCAACATGTATAAGCAAGCAGGGACAGCACTTCCAAACGGTGATACTTCCACATTAGGACAGATGACCGGTGCGGGGTGGACAGCAAACCCGCCAGGCACAGACAATGTGTATGTAGCACAAAGGCTTTGGACGGGAGAGGGAGTCACATTTGATGTAAATAATTTACCTAGCACCGGACCCGTTGGAGGAACCACATGGTTGGGACCAATCGTTTTTTCGGGAATAAGCGGAAATGATGGCGCAAACGGGAGTAATGGAGCAGACGGAGATAAGGGGTGGAGTCAGGTTATAGCAATCGTATCAGACGGATCAAGAAGAGTTCAACAATTATCCGACTGGGTAGGAGGGGAAGGCACAAAGCCCGGTAATGTGGGAAACTACATAGGCCCATCAGGATATGTAACCTCAATAGGTTCTGCGGTAGATGTAAGAGGAGCTACCGGAGCTACCGGAGCTCAAGGTGCTGGATTTGATTCTCTTGGGGCTCCGTATCCCGTTGGAAGTGCTCAAATAGCAATGGGAAGTGGTTCTGCTAATTTTAACAACCTCATTCTATGGCAAAAAACAGGAGCAATAACATCTTTTGCTGCGGGGCCAACCGATAATGATGATCAATGGGGATCTTTCTTTCTTGCTCATAATTTAGGAAACACTAACTACTACTGTACCTTTAGTTCTTGGAACCCAAAAACAGGATCAGCTACCGCCACGGCTAAAAAAGTACAAGAAGATGCGATCTATGCGGTCATGTACGATAGACAAAACTCTAGTTTTAGAGTAGTTTTTAGGGAAATGTTCAGTCTCAGTCAGGAGAATCCACAACACCTATTTGTAACCCTTTGGAAAATCCCATAAAAAATGGATGTAAACGAACATATTGCCGATTTTTTGAGAGACGCAACTTATAGGTTAGCGGAAATAACTAATGAGCTGGAGGGTACAATTATAGACAAGGATGCAGCTGAGTATAAAAAACTCAACGGATACCGGCAGGATATTTGGCTTTTCTCTAGGGTAATATTCTATGGATCACACTTCATTTATCAGGCAGAAAAAAGCGGCTTCACAAACGATTGGACTGATAATGAAATAATTGAAGAGATAGAGTATATCAGAGATAGGGTTGGTATTAGTGAAATTCCTTGGGTTAGTTACACCAACTACATGCCAAATCTGATCGTAAGAGCATCAGGAGGAGGAATTGAGGTTGAAGAAGATCCATTTATTAAAGTAGGGCAAGAAGGGGACTTGGTTGAATACGACCAAGATCAAAAAACCCTTCGTCCAATAAGTAAACCAGTCTTACTTGGATTTTCTGGAGACATAGCGACCTATTATCAGAGAGCCTTAGCTTATGGATACATACTAAATGGAACTTTTACAGAAGCCGAATGGGCTGGTGAAAATCCTCTTTTGTTGTCTGGAGAGATGGGGATTGCTATTATTGGAGGATTAGGAACCAAATTCAAATTAGGACCAGGAAGGTGGAATGATCTCAATTATTTCACGGAAAAATATTCAATTGGGGATGTAGTCACTAATCCGATCGGTGACGCAATCAATACAGCTGCAGTACAGGATGAAAGTATAGAGAGTGTAATTAAGTTAATGTTGAGTCCTTATGCTGAACCAGTTATTCAGAATTTACAGAATGACGCAGGAGGAGGCTATCTCTCTGAATCAATTATCATCTTAGGGAATACAATTTCAGGAGGAATTAACATACAGTTCACTGTTTCTAATTCAGCGAACCTCGATGGAGCTACACCAATCAACGTGACAGCAGGAGGAGTATTTTCCAATGAAGGAGATTTCGCTAATGGAAGCCCCATCAACCTAACTCTTGCATCAGATCTAACACCTACTCAGCTCACCAACATTGAAATAAAGGTGAAGGCGACTCACACCAACGGGGTGACCCAGGAGTTTAGCACTTTCATCCGATTCCGTCCGGAGATTATATGGGGAGTTTCTGCATTGAACTCATTGACAGCCTCCGAACTAGCAGCCATCACAGCAAAGCAGCTATTGACAACCGAGGAGTATGCTGGAGAATATGACTATACCCAGTCTGGGTACCTTTATTTAGCTATTCCAGTAACCCTTAGCCCGTCTAATTTGTTTTTTGCAGACACAACAAACCCACTGATATCACTACCAATCGATATGGTAGATCTAGGCGTTGTGACAAATGTCAACCCGTCTGGAGCCGGAGCGTACAATTATCAAGTTTTCAGAACCCAATATTCAATCTCTGAGAATTCAACTAAAATAACGATTCAATGAGTGATACAGTAAGAGCTTTATTGAGATCAGCCGGTAACTACCCCATCTTCCAAGATTGGGACAAGAAAGGGGGTATGTTCATTGTTAAAAACAAAGCTGCCAGAAATGCTATACCCGCTCAATTTAGAGTTTTAGATACCGATAGAACAACAATGTGTTATGTCGAGGGAGATGAGATCTATTATCTAAACAATAATCCAGCAGGAGATCTTACAGCGGATACTGACTGGGAAATAGCGGTTACTAAGGGTGTTCCAGAGACACTTATAGGAACATGGAAAAGTGACAATACGGATCCAGTCCTACTAGATACTGATTCAACCACCGATAACAATGGGGATTATTATTTTGTTAGAGGAGCACCAACCGATCAAATGGTTACCCATACAGGCTTGTTTGAGGGAAATACCGAAACCGTGAAGAACGGCGACATGATCGTTTCAGCGGCAGGAAAGTGGGTAGTTAGAAGATTTGATCCTCAAGTAAATATTCCAGAGGAGCTTATTGTGCGTCAATATGTACAAGACATCACAGAAAGAGACAATCTCGACCGGTGGGAGGGAATGGCCGTGGTGGTTAAGGATATTGGCACAGGATTCTCCGCTGAGTATTTGTATAAGCCATCTTCGGTTGATGCAGATGGACAAGGATTTGTATTGCTTACCAATCCTAACCTAAATCCAAGCGGACAGGTGGTAATTACTTCTGATAATGCACTAGCGATCACAGGACCAGGAATATATGTTTATGTGGGCGCTGGAGATGCAAACTGGACGATACCATCTATTGGATCCGCGATTCAAGGAGGCATAATTATGTGCAAGAATAGATCATCAGATGAGGGTAATCTTATCATAAATGCAGATGCAGCGGGGGAAATATACGATACTGACGGGACATACGACACTAAATTGATATTCCCAGAGGACAAATTTGTTAGCTTTATAGCAGAAACTTATTGGACAATTTAATATTATGAAGAAACTATTTATATCATTATTGCTCATCCTGACCTCATTGGCAGGATTTGGCCAGACGTACAAAGTAGTACGGGCAAAAACACTTCTTCCTCTACCAGTAGCGGCAAGAGGTAACGACACGCTGAATATTAGCGGGAAGATCAAGATCAACAGTCTGCTATTTCCTAATGTAGACGGAACCGCAGCACAGTCATTACTTACAGATGGTGCAGACTCCCTTTACTGGGGAACGATACCAGTACTGAACAACATCGCTGATGATGCCGCAAATAGTCTTTTACTAGGCAATGCAGGAACAGCAGGAAACATTGATTTAACAGCACAAGGATCAGACGCAAATGTCGGGTTCAATTTTGTGCCGAAAGGAACAGGTCAGATACTAATACCAGACGGAACATCCGTATTGCCTTCTTTGGCCTTGGCCTCTAGTCCTACCACTGGAATGTTTTTAGATGGTTCTGTTTTAACAATAAAAACAGGTTCAGGAGGAGGTGACCTAGCGTTTCAATCTTGGACAGGAATTATCAGACCACAATCATCCAATACTTTTGATTTAGGGTCTTCTGGGTTTTTATGGAAAAGGGGATTTTTTGCGCAAGATGTTGCTATAGGTAATCTCAATTTAGTAGGCAACACTATATCATCCACAGATACAAATGGAAACATCAACCTAACTCCTAATGGAACAGGCAACATCGTTCTGGGAACAACTACACTCGATGCGGATCAAGTATTAGGAGCGGGTCAAGATAATTTCGTACTAACTTACGATAACGGAACAGGATTAGCTTCTTTTGAGACTGCGGCTGGCGGAGGTGGCGTCACATTTGGAACTGATAATCAAATTCCAGTAATGAACGCAGGGGGGACAGATTTTGAATACACTAGTAATCTTCAGTACGCTACTGGTCTATTCCAAGTCACAAACACGTCATCTGAACAGGTAAGAGGTTTGTATGACGGAAATAATTATGCCGAATTTGACGCATCAAGCGGAGTTGTACAAATAACAGCTAGGGCAACAGGAAACTTGTTCACTAATCTGAGCCAGACAACAACCAACGCAGGGATTGATTCAGATATATCCAGCGCCTCAGGGAGTGCTTTTTGGAGTGTAAATGGTGACAACGACACAGGAACAACACCTATTTATTCAATGGTAGCTTCCATTGGTGCAGCTCCGTTTGCGACAAGGCCATTATTTAGAATGACGAATTTCTCAACGGACGTATACGAAATACAAGCAGATGGAGATTTTGATTTTCTAAATCATAACACAATAGGTATTAGCTCAATATTTTTAACCGAAAAAGCAGCAGCAGATGCTGACGTAGCGGGTAGTGGCCAGCTTTGGGTGAAAGACGATGCGCCAAACACCTTAATGTTCACCGATGATGCTGGAACAGATTTTGAACTAAGTCAGACAACCACACAAACAACGACGACCACGGGAGCAGGGGGGTCAGCGAGTATTGACATACCCTTAAACGCCTCTAGCACTTATCTATTAGAAATTTCGGTAGTTGGGGGTGAGACAGATGCAACACCCACTATGTATGCTAGTCGTACTTTTGAAGCCCTGTATCATAGAGTTGGATCTGGTAGTGCTGTTGAAGATGGAGAAAACGCTGGAACATTCATTGAGGTAGGGGGTGGAAGTATGGGAATATCCCTTTCACCTAATGGTAACAACGCGAGGGTTGTATTGTCTGGTCCAGATATTACCAGTACAAACATGAGTTGGAGGGTTACCGTTAAGAGCACAAGGGTAGCTTCAAATTAATTTTTAGGTTAACTTTAAACAAAAAAATTAAGGAATCGCAGGAGGAATAAAAGCAGCTTCTATAAACATTTCTGTCAGTGCGGTAGTAGCCCCTCTTTGGACTCCTTCGTAATTAGGGGCGGCTGTAGTTGGGGATATAGAATTTAGGTTTGTTGCTACTGGCACAGGTGTAACCACATTTCGATTCTCGGGACAATATCAAGTTTTATAAATTTTCTAAACCATATAAAAAAATCAAAATGGAACAATTAATTAAAGATGTATCGGTCAAATTTGATGACCAACTAGACTTCACTGAATTAGTAGGTGGACTTTCTGGACAAGCAATCGAGTGGGTAGATGGTAAAATCATCCATGGTGGGCTTTCTTTTGGTGTCTCTAAAGTGCCAGAGGAATATCACTCGGATGTAGAAGCTGTTCTTAATGCTTATCTGAACGATGATCTAGTATCATTATCGGAGACAGTTAAGAACCGAATGAATGAGTGGATTGATATACCTGGTATTGATGAGACTGATGAAGGTTTGATCTTCGGCGCACTTGGTACAGCTATTTTCACGATCTTGCAGAGGAAAATAGAAAACGGCTAAGTGAAACTCATTTATAAATTCATTTTCGGAGCACTTAACGGGACCATTGGCGTGGATCTCGTTAAGATCTTCGATGCTGATGGAAACGGGAAGGTCTCTTTTAAAGAGATACGGAATGCTTCATTGGATAAATGGATAAATTTTCTATTTTCAGTTGCAATTAGCATAAAAGCATTTTGGTGAATGAAGAAACGCACTATATAGACGAAGTAATTGAATATTTACAACATCCTTTCTATATGATGATTGGAGGTCTAATAGTGTACTTTTTTATCAAGTGGGGAGTGATGAGAAATCTTAAAAAGATCCCAGAAGCAGGTTTTTTCTCTGATCAGAAAGATGAAATGGGCGTTGGGTTAATACTTGGACTGTCCTTCATAACATGGGATGATGAAGTCCTTGCGGCCTATTATAAAACACAACCAGATGAGGTACCAGAATTAGAATTGTGGATGTATTTTTTTGTAGGAGTTGCGGGTGAAAACCTGTACCAACTCTTTCAGGTGGCCTATCTTGTTAAAAGTAAGGTTGTTAGCCTGCTGAAAAAAATTAAAATAAAGATGGACTAATGCCCAAGAGAATCAAGGAGATCGTTGAAAAAGTACAGTTTTACTACGGTAAGAGAGAAACGGGTTATACATCTCCCGATGAGATAACCAGAGAACTTAATGTAGAATCAGGCAACGTATTCACCGATCTAATTGAAGAGTACGCCATAACCCGCCGTATTTCAGAATACCTACAAGGGTTTATGGTTCCATCCGAAGAGATTGGACTCAACCTATCTGGGGAAGGCGATAAACCCACTGATTTTGCTCATGCCATCTCTTTCCGCCTGGATGACGACACTGCAGGAGAAATTCTGGAAATTGCTTTCTGGAGAGAACGGTTAAAGCACCCCAACAAACCCCCATCCGCTGAATTTCCGATCGCCAGAATGGTTGGAACTAAAATAGAGGTCCGCCCAGCGGACTCAACAAAGATATTTTTGGATTACTTTCGTTTTCCCACAAAGGTCGTATATGACTTTATTGTTCAAAATGGGGACGAGTATATCTATCAAGACCCCACTTCGGTGGACTGGGAATGGCCTGAAACTATTGAGGATCGTATAATTAACCGAGTATTAGCTAATCTTGGTATACCTAATAAAGACCGGGACTTGATGGGATACTCTCAAAATGAGAAATTTCAAGAAAAATGACAACCCTTAACTCCATAGCGCACTTAATTAAAGATCGGTTAGCGGGGGGAAACTCCTCTGTAGACAACCAGCTTGACGAACGGGATATTATTATTAGGATCCGCCAGGTAATCAATCAGGTACTCAGAATTTCATTCTTTGAAAACATGGGTATTGGCGATAGAAATGCGTCAAACCTTTACATTGTTTCATACGAGGTATCTATCATGGAGGATACTGCTGAAAAGTACAAGTATATAAAATTACCAGATGTGCTGGCAAATCTGCCTTATAACAAAGGGATCCACTCAATGCACCCGAAGGGGTCTCCAGACGAAACTCTCATTAGAGCTAACAATCACTATGTAACAAGAAATTTAAGATCGAGTCAGATGGAGGGTAAACCCGCCTACTTTCTGGAAGGAGATCGGCTAGTTATGAGAAAGAAGAACTGGAAATCATCATGGACAAAGATGATTGTAAAATTGAAATTGGCGGCTCCAGATAAATTTGGACTAGATGACCCTCTTCCAGTCTATGCGGACCAGATAAGCCAAGTTGTAGAGATTGTAACAACATATTTTGCTCCTCCAGTGATTCAGGATGTGTTAAATGATGGAAACAAAGACCGTGTAGTAAATATTAGAGATGGCAAAGGATAACAAAAGTTGGTATACGGTTAGCGAGGCAGCTTACGATGCTCTTGATGATATAGGAGAAACTGAGGCTCGTTTTGACGTTTTCCTCAAGTGGGCGCTTAGGGCAGCTAGATCATGGCATATTGATCAAGCCAAGGAGGTGAAGACTAAAATCCTAAAGTTGACCAAACACAGGTCCATTGTATTACCAGATGATTATGTGGATTGGGTTAAAGTGGGGATTAAGTGTGGAGATACGGTCAAAACGTTTACGCACGACACCAGTATAGCAAGTCATTATGATTGTGTCGCTGGAGAGAAGCAGGAGAATATGCCCTGTTACGATGATGTAAATTTATTTGAACTAGACATCAGTAGTGATAAATACCTGTTTCACAACATATTAAGTACTGATTATGGAGTTGATACTCCAATATTTGGTCTCGCCTACAAGAGCAATGGTCTTGGATACTTCACGGTTCATCGAGAGGAAGGAGAGATTCAGTTCAGGGCTATAATGCCAAGAAACAGCGATATATACCTTGAATACATATCAAATGGATGGGATCCAAACAAGGAAACCGTCATCAATCCACTAGCTTATGACTTAATTATCCAATTCATTCATTGGCAAAATCTCCGCTTTAACAAAACCATTGCCCGATCACACGTAAAAGAGGCAAGGAAGGAATACTGGGATGAATTTGATAGGGTTCAATACAGACTGTTAGATCTCACTATAGAGGATGTGCAGGAAGTAGCTAGAGAGGCATTTATCCCAACCGTACAAACCTAAAAATGAGCTTTTTAGAGAAATATACATTTAAGGGGATCAATAAAGACGTTCACCCTCAGTCTTTAAGCACAGACGGCCAGAGGAGACTTACTCCTGGAAACGTGTTTCATGTCGAGAATGGTAGATTAACTAGCTCAGAGGGGAATAATAAGGAGTCTGTTGAAAGTATTCTCGGTAACGAGGAGAGGGTAAACGGAAATTTACCAAACGGAGCAAACAAGGTTGTGGGAGTCTATGAAAATATTGAAGACTACTCATTGATCTATTTCATGTGGAACGGTGATGGAAATCACAGCATACATCGATACAATGGCAGTTCCTCCACCTTCGAATTAATAGTTGAGTGGTCAGGGTTGAATTTTTCTGGAAAGCCACTAACAGGCATTGGCAGAGCTGGAGAGAATGTTTATTGGACAGATGGTGAAAACCCATTGAGATACATAAATCTTGCGGAGCTCTATCCAGTTTTAAATGAGAAACTAGCTTCATTATACCTCCACCCACCATCCAGGCCAGCAACCACTACATTTGGGACAGATTCCAGCCTACCCGTTAACAGGATGAATGAAGATAGCTGGCAGTTTACCTACCGATATGTCTATAATAATGGAGGATTATCGAGATTTGCGCCCTACTCAGTACTCATGGAGGCTAAAGACTTTCCATTGTCATTCGATGATTCGAACAACTACATAGATGTAAGGGTGTTCATTGAGGATGACATTGTAACCCAGCTGGACAAGGTTGAAATCTTTTACAGGAAGAATAATTCAGAGGTCATATACTTCTTTGATGAAGTTCTTGACCCATCAATATCAACATTCTTTGATGTTAGATTTGATAATTCATTCACTGGTTATGTGGTGCCACAGGAGGAGACAAGTAGATCGGATGAATCAATTCCTGTTTTATCGTCAGCTCTGGCTTACTTCAAGGATCGACTATTTGTTAATGATAGTGTGGTGGGAAGAGATGTAAATGAGGGTAACTACACAGCTACCGTAACTAAATTTTCAGATGCAAAGAGATCTGGTCTACAGAATAAGGAGGGAGGATCCTATAGTTATGGCTTAAAGTTCACCGATGGATCTGGAAGAAATACTCTTGTAAAGAAAATTGGATCTCTACAGTTCGACAGGCTAACACCATCATTCGCCTCAGATGAGGAGTTTTCTGTAAATCTTACCGCCAAGGAATACGCAAGAGTTCAGGTAAGCGGAACCGCACCCATCTGGGCAACTCACGCACAAGTCGTCATGACGGGTGAAACATCTATTGGAACTTACATGCAGTTTGTTGGATATGCAGCATTCTTGGATAATTTCAATGCAGACGGGGCAAAAACGCCAATTGCTCCAGGCGATCCAGATTTTGAGGAGCATGTATCCTCTGGAAGAATTTATCTAAACCAAAAGCTGGGTTTTCGATCGGACATACTACATATATTCTGCCCTAAAAACCTACCCTTTGAGCCAGAGGAGGGCATGTTCATCCGTCTAGCATCAATCGCTAATGGAGAAATTGCCATATTAAAGATTGCTGCATTCTATGGGGATGCTATTGAGGTATTCGGCCAAATTCCACAGGTAGCTACTGCGGGTCAAAACTGGGACACTCAAAATATAAACACAAAACTATATTGTGAGGTTTTCACTTTCTCCGAGCAATCAAAGGAGCAATTATTCTATGAGATTGGAGATAGATACGTCATACCCTCTAACCAACAGATGAATATTGACGATATTCTTGAGGGGGACACGCATATATTAGATGACAATTCTTTGATAGGTGGTAGCGCCCCAATAGCAACAAGGCAAGGGGTTTATCATGATTACGACCTTCGAACGGTGGATGATTCTGATTACGGTATTGCAGATAATTGGGAAGATCCAATATTTGCCGTTATTGAGTCACAAACACCCACCAGTAAACAGGTACACACCGCACAGGATGATCTAAATGTAAGTGTAAGTACGGTTACTACCATTACCCCAGACCTAACTAAAATCGCGTGGAATCAGGGTCGGGCATTTGTGTTACAAGAGGATAATGGTGTAGATCAACAGCCTACACGTATATCATTTAGTGATACATTTATTCAAGACAGTAATATTAATGGAGTTCATAACTTTGATTCTTCCAATAGAAAGAATATTCCCAGAGAACTAGGTCCAATAACCAAGTTTTTACCAATTGGAGGGAATGTAATGCTGGCTATTCATGAGCGTGAGTGCTCGAGTCTAAGTATTGGAGAGGGGTTCATCAAGGTTGGGGACAATAATTTTATCCTTCAAAAGACAGAAAGTGTTGTTGGTGATGAAAGAAGTTTGCTTGGTGGGTTCGGGACTATATTTCCAGAGACCGCACAGTCTTTTGAGGGAATGGGGTTTTTCTACGACATCTACAAAGGATCTATTGTCAAATACACCCTCAATGGACTGTTCCCTGTTTCTGATTATGAGATGAAAAACTATTTTGAGCAGAAATCTAAGCAACTAATACCGTATATAGGCCAGATTAATGTGATTGCTGGTATCGATCCTTACCACAAAGAGTACATTATTACATTTCCAGCTATCGACAACATTCCAGCTGAGACGTGGGCTTTTAATTTTGTAAAGAATAGATGGAATTCTCAATACCCGTATGTTCCAGAGATGTATTCCAAGCTAGGAAACAAGTTGATCACCTTCAATCAGGGTCGACTATACGAGCACCACAGGGGAGCTACTTATAACAATTTCTATGGTGTTCAGTATGATAGGAAGATAATTTTTTACGCCAATCCATGGGTAACTAAAACAAAAAAACTACTCAACATCAGCATTATGGCTAAGGAACTCGCTAAAGACAGCGATCCTGAATATAAGGTGATGGTAATTAGAACCCCATCAGGACAGGAGACGTATTTGAAGTTGAAACACTTTGAAAGGAAAGAACAAACATTCTATGCACAGGTTTTAAAAGATATTAATTCTACCGCTGATCAAGGAAGGGTTGCCCTTCTTGACGGTGCAGATATGAGAGACAAATATTTCGAGATTGAAATCAACACCAATCTCACAACAGAAGCTCTTTTACACGAGGTTACCACCGTAATGGTAGAATCAGAGTATAGTAGGTAGTTATGTAGAAATCATTAACTTTATCCCCATGCCAGCATCAACAGCATTAGCATTCGTTCCATCAGCGTTCCAATTTTTTCAAGGCATCCGCCAGAAACAATTGGCAAAAAACCTTAAACAGGATACCTACATCCCTGGAGCTCTAAGAGAGGCTGAGGCTAGAACCAGAACCAGAGCTGGTGTAACAAAGTTACCCGGTCAAGATCGCGCTGAGGAGAAAATCAAATCCACTACAGCCAATACGATCGCGGTAACCCGAAGGAACGCCAAAGACTCCACCACTGTTTTAGAAAAAACACAGCAAGCGGATGCGGTATCAAAAGCTGCAGTAGGAGATATGAATGCTCGAGTTGAGGGCTACAAACTAAAGAATGAGGAGAAGCTAAATCAGGTATTGAGCCAAAAGGCCAGTTATCAAAAAGCTAATAAGGATCAGTTTGACGCTGCAAAATCAGCATTAGAGGGAGCCTCCTCGCAAAATTTTTATAATGCAGCTACCAACGCTGCTACAGCGGGTATAATTACTGGAGCAAATAAAGGTAGTGCGGCGAAAGGAGCAATCGGAACAGGTGTACCACCCACAACTCCAGCGGCGGCGGGAACAGAAAACACACCCCCTTTTCTGGATGACCCCACAAATGTGTTCTATAAGGCATTAATGCAGCGCTATGGTGTAACGCCGCAGAACCCAATAAAGTAAAATCAAATTGGCAGGTAATACAGCATCAAATCTAGTATTCAGAGGAGCAGAAGGAACTGGTGCCGCACAGATCTTCGGAAGAGAGGGAAATCCACTCAAGGCCTTAGCTCAGGTCAAAGCCAACGAAGCCAACCAGGCAACGCTACTCCAGAAGAGAAAGGAAGCCAGAGACAAGAAAATGGCCGATTTAGCGGAATGGGCTCCAGACGAACGATGGGCTCCATTTGACGAGCAGGTTCGAACGATGGCTGAGGACCTTATGGGGTGGGAAGTGGAACAGATACAGGCTGGAGCAGACACATCCGATGTGGGATTTACCCGTCAAGTAAAATCATTGCAGAATAAGGCTAATTTGGTCGCCTCTAAATCCAACCACATGAAAACTGTGTTTGATGACGTAAGAAAAACTTACACCGAGGGTGATAAGAAGGATTATTTCCAGACCAAGCATTATGATGAGTTGCTGAATGACGTTTTCATGGATGAAAATGGCAACGGTAATCCGATAGACCAGATTAATCTTGATGACGCACGATCAATATTGGATGATCCAGAGGGATATAATATCACAGCTATTACCAATGATTTCATTGCCGAGCTTCCAGAGAAGTCTAAAGAATTTTATAGTGGTCTCGCCACCAAGCTAGGCCAGGGTTTTGAGCAATCTAAGTTCATGACTAAAGTACTTCAATTTGCTCCAGACGGAAGTTTGGAGTTTGATGATAACAACCAACCAGTGCTAAGACTGGCTCCAGAGGTTATTCGAGAAGCAATGAATAATGACCTTCTGGGTCGATGGGTCGACTATGAAACAGGTAGGGAGGTTGAGAAACGACTACAGACAAGAGGATTGTTAGATGCTGCTGGTGTTCCTTCAACAGACATTGATCCAGTAGAGGAGCAGGAAATTCAAAAAGAAATTTTGAGGGGACTACTCATCCAGCGGGATCCAACTAGCATGAGCAAGAAGCCAACGGGTATGCTCAAGCATGATACAGCTGGCGGGAGAGGGTTTTCGGTACAAGAACCATTGGTTGATGTCAGGTATCGAACACTTAGGAAAGCTATCTACAGCCTTGATGAGTCCGCTCTAAAGGAAGCAGCACAAGCGGCCGGAGGTATTCAAATAGAGTTTCTTGGGGGGGAGCCGGGACCAGGAGGAAAACTGGTAGACGAAGCATCTCCTGATAGAATACGTGTAACCATCGACCAGAAGGGGTTCGAGGATCAGAAGAGGGGACAAGAAGGAGAGAAAATCGGAGTTAAGCCAAAAGTAAAAGACATTTACATTGGTGACAATAAGTCAAGGGAAGCGGCAATATTTGAACTCAATCAATTGATGGATGAGGCTCAGGGGGCAGCTAAACTCAGAATAGGTAATGATAACATCCGCCTATTTCATGAGAGATGGCTAAAAAAGAATTCCAAAAATCTAGGATTTGGAGGAGATAATGGGAAAGTAACATTTGGGTTTAAGTAATGGGAAAACAGAAGGAAAAAAAGCCAAATAATGTAATGAAGGAACTATTCTCCTATCTACAGGAGTCTGGATCTTCTGATGACCTGCCTGATAACATTGATGTTTTTCAGGCTCAAATGGATGCCGATACCGCAATTAGTAGCAATATCTATGATTTTCTCAACAAGTCTGCCAAGGTTAATGACCTGCCTGAAACACATATTGCATTTAGGGAAGGTCTCGGGCTTACTGTAAAAAAAAAAGACGATTCACCACTGGATTCACCAGATGGTGCACCAATATCTACCGAGGATTCAGAAATTATTTCAGAAGAACCCATCGATCAACCTAGTGAAGAACCAGGAAGTGAAATCAAAATAGACGGTATTGAGGATTTAGGCATTGATGCCCCAGAAGGTGAGCCACCTTCTCCAGTAGTGAATCCAGAAATGGCGCAGCAGGAGAAGGACTTCCAGCCACAAATCCAAAGGTTGATTACTCAACCAGAGCTTGATGAGCAGCAAATACAACAAAGAGCTAGTGACCCTATTTTAAGCGGCATAGATAATATTGTCGGCAGTGTTCAGGACAAACTATTCCCGGTATGGGAAGAAGCGGCTCAGGCGGCTCAGGCGGAGGCTGTGAAGCTAATAGACATCCAATTCGGTGAGTGGGTCAAAAAGAATCCAAAAGCCAATGAGAAGGAGCAACAAATCAAGTATCAGGAGCTTGCTGCTAAATTTCAAGAGGGGCCTTTCAAAAATCGATTGAAGGGAATTGAAAATCAGTTCAATAAAACTATCACAAAGGAGATCGAAGAGACCATTGAAGGATTCATTGGTATCGAGAAGTGGAAGCAGATGGAAGATGGCCCAAATAGGCTGCAGACTTACCTTAGTCAATTTACCAGAACATTCTACGAGATACCTGGTACTCTGTCCAAGGGTTATGGCATTCTGGTCGGCGATGAAAATATTCAAGAGTTTGGTACCGCATGGCAGAACGTTGTAGATGAATTCCACCCATCTAATCCTAAATATGCTGAGGAAATTGCCGCACAACTTACCCATGGCCTTGGTCAGGTAACGTCATTAATATTTATGGGAGGGGTAACGGGGATGGGCAAGACCGGCACAAACCTACTTCTCAAGAAAGGAGCTAAGGATGTTGCTAATATGTCTTCCAAGCAGATCCTTTACGAGTCAGGAAAGAATATGATGAAAACCTTGTCATCAGCTCCAGCCGTACTTGGTGCTATGCAGATGGCCGTTCCTGAGTTTGAACAAGCAATTCAGAAAGGAGCTACCGATGATCAGGCGTTTGAGGTGTTCGTTAAAAACGCAATTGTAGGAAGTGTTTTGGAGCAGGCTCCAATTCTTCAATTCTTTAAGCGGCTAAATCAGGCCACAGCTGGCGGACTAAAAACATGGATGCTGGGCAAGGGTAAAGCAGCCTTCAAGGGCGGACTCGAGGAGGGGTTCACGGAATATCTTCAAGGAGTTTATGCCAACTGGACCGCTAAGGAGGTGTACGATAACTCTGTTAAAATACTCGATGGTGTAGCTGGAGAGGGAGCTCTTGGATTTGGAGTTGGTTTCATTATTAATGCCATTGGTGCCAACATCAAGATCGCCAGGCAACAGAATAAGGGAGACGAGTGGATTGATAAAGCGGAAGCTCATCTGGAGCAAAAGAAAACGGAGTTTGACCCAGAAGCCACCATCACAAAGGATCCAGCGGTAGAGAAACCAAACGTGATTGATCTTACCGAAAGTAATGCTAAATCCATTCAAGAGAAGATTACAAAAGGGGATGAACTAAGCCCCCACGAGCAAAAGGAGAGAGAGCAATTTGAGACCGAAGGGAAAGAGTTTACAGAACCAAAACCACCAAAGGAGGTAGAGGAAGTGGATAAAGTGGTAGAAGATCCGTTGGAATCGGAAGAAAAACAGGAAAAACCGGAAGCATCAGACTCAGAGATTGATCAGGAAATACTTGGATACAAAGGCGGGTTTATCAAGGATCAGAAAAATATTTTAAATACCCGTATTGTCGATATAAAAATCGATGGAGACAAAGTAATACTTAATCAAGGTCAGTCCTCATTTGAGAAATCGATGACCAAACAGGAGTTCTTGAACATGGTCGATAAAAAAGACCCAAAATTTGAGATCACTATTGCAAGAAAAAGTGAGATAGAGCAACCCCCCAAGGCGGAGAAACCAAAGGTCAAAAGCGTAAGGAAGGGGCCTAGAAAATTCCCTATACCAAAACGACATCAGCCGGCAGTGGACGCTACCCCGGACACACTGCGTCAATCAATAATGCAGTCGATTATTGGGGGTGTTCGCTTTGAAACACAACGATTCAAGAAGGAAACAGGTCGTAAGATTGATGGTAGCGTATTGGGAATGGTCGCCTCCAAGGAAAAGGGAGGTATGGACATGGATCAATTCATTCTGAATTTAAAGGATGAGTGGGATACTCACGATGAAGGTGAAATCCGAAATGAAATACTTGATGTGATCAACTCCTATGGATCCAAGGAAGACATGTTCAATTCTCTGATGGATGAAATAGGAGTAGAGGGAGAAGCCATAGCGGATCCAGATGAAAGAGCTCTTCGGAAACAAGAGGCAGAAATGGCTAACCAAGCCCTATCTCAGTTATCAGAAGAGGAACGGCAATTGCTAGAAAATAGCCCTGAAATTCTACCAGATAGTGTTTTTTCTCTGTCAGATGAGGAGGCACAGCAACTTTTAGATGATAATGAAGCATACGAAGCGTACTTAAAAAATTTAGATAATGGAACAGAAACCGCAAGTGAAACTAGCCCTGAAAGTGATCAGGGACAAGTTGAAAAAACAAGACAAGAAGAAACCACCTCCAAAGAAGGAGTAAGAAAGTGGATAAAGGACATCCCCAGACGTGGAAAAACGGAAATATCACTCAATCCAGCTGAACAAAAAGCCCTAAAGGAAATTAATGGCACCACCACTAAAAGCAAACTCTATTTAAGAGGAGAAAAAGGACTTTCAAACAAGTATGGCGATGACACTATTCAAATGCTCAGGGATTATGAGTTAATCTTATTTGGAGCAGATGGTAATAAATTCTCAGCAGTAAGTCAGGTCGGTAGAGAAATAGCGGATGACATCACCCAAGAAGTAAAGCGGGAAGATAAAGGAGATAGATTTTTGGTTCCAGAGGAACTTGATACGAAAAAATTCAGAAAAACCCTTAACAAAATACATGATCAGTGGGAGAATGATCCAACTGGTGAGCTAATTAATGATGATGATGCGAGAAAGTTCATCACCGACACCGCTAAGGAAAAGGGCTTTATAACGGGTGTTGAGAGGGATGGATACGGGAATGAGAGAATTACCTTCACCAAAAATGAAGAACAATCCCCCAAAAAGGATAAACTAGCTCAGAAAGAAGAGAAAATCAAAGATGAGTTAGCGGATCTATGGAGCCAGTTTGGAAAAGCAGGAGCAAATACCGCAAATACGGGGATCACTCCAGAGCAATTTGAGCTAGCGGCCAAGATAATAGCTAAATCAGCAGAATTAGGATTTGTCAAATTTGAACAAATCATTGAGTTCGTCCGCGATAATATCGGAGAGAACGTACTTAAAGAGAATTTTGATGCATTCAAAGCCGCATACGTGGCGAATAAAGTTACTGAGAATCCAGAAAATGAGGATCTCAATTCCATTGCATCACAGAACCCAGAAAATTTTATTAAACCAAAATCAAATGAACTCCCTACCACAAACAATCTGGAACCAGATAGCACAGATGGAGGATCTATCGACCCAGTGGGCAAAGAAGATGTTTCCGATCGACGAGGATCAGATCGACGTGGAACTAGAGAAGGATCACGACAGGATGAAAAAGACGGGAATGAGCGACAAAGCGATACTGTCATTTCAGACGATAGCGATACTACACCTGGAACACAAAGCAATCAGAAACTTTCTGAAACAGAGCGAGGAGAACGAAGCACTCCAAATGATCGCACTACCGGAGACGGTAGAGGAAGTAATCCAAATAGCAGGCAAAGAATATTGGATGGAGGAGAAGGACGAGCAGAATCTACGAAGCCTGATAACAAAACACTCACTAAAAAAGAGCGCCTAAAAGCTCAGAAAGCAGCTGAATCTATTGAAGTAGTATTCAATGATCCTAACAATGTCCGAGAAACCCTACCATTGCTTTTCCCAGAGCAACAGGACGATGTAATCAAGATAGAAAGGAGATTCTCAGAGGACCCAACCTCAACAGATCCCAAAAAGGGAATATTATTTACTAACGGAACTGGTACGGGCAAAACCTTCACGGGTTTAGGAGCAATCAAGAGATTCCAAAAAAGAGGACTCAACAACATACTGATTGTAACAAAAGCAAAAGTCACCAGCGTTTGGCAAAACGAAGGGAAACTTTTTGATATTGACATCAATAAGTTAGAGGGAATTAAGGACAGGGGCAAAGGGGTTAGGGTGACTTCATTTGAGAACTTCCGAGCGAATGAGAGCATAAAACACGAGAAATTTGACCTTGTTATTTATGATGAAAGTCATAAGCTCATGAACAACAAGCGTGGGGAGGGAATGGCGACAGCCCAATCTCACTATACCATTTCCAATAAGGACACCTCTTATGCAAAGAAGCGCTTAACAGACGTTCATCCGCTATGGATGAAGAAAAGAGACATTGAGGCTAAAATAGAAGCTGAGTCAGCCTCAAGATCATCATCCGACATGATGCAAAGTCTGTACATGGATTCCCTCCACCGAGAGCAGGCGCTTGAGGAGAAGCGGAATAAGGTTATGGACGAAATCAGTCTTGTAGAACCCGGGATAAACGAACAGGCAGAAGAGGCTGCAGCTCACACAAAAACGATATTCCTATCAGCTACTCCATTTAAGTTTCATTTCAATTTGAGGTACGCTAACGGCTATCTTTTTGATTGGGGCAATGAAACCACCAATAAGAACAATAGTCGAGGACAAGCCAGGCGATTAGATGCTGAAAGTCGATTCTTCTTAGAAAACTTTAGTGCTGCCTACGACTTCCAGAATCATTTGCAGTCACGGTCAGACGCAAACCCAGAGGCCATCGCCATGCAGGAGATGAAGTTTGCTGACAGACTAATGGAAAATGGGGCAATGTCTGGTAGAAAAATAACCAGTGATTTCGATTATAGCAGGGACTTCCCTATCGTATCTGGATTTAACGCAGACTCCTTCAACCAAGCGTACAATGATATTTACAATTTTGATACTAAAGAATTTGATGAACTAAGGGATGGAGCCAAAGAGGTGTTTGGGAGGTATGAAAGCGCACTAAAACTGTATGAGGCTCTCAGAACCGCTCAATCTATACCAAGAATCAAGGAACACCTAAAGTTAGGTAGAAAGGTGATTGTCTTCCACAGACGGCACAAGGAGGGCTCACAACCCCCATTTGAAGCAATACTCAGGCATACGGAGGGACAGGGCAGAGATTACATAGATCTTGGTTTGGACCCTGAGAAAGGGCAAAAAATGCTTAATCAGGCGGATTTATTCCGAGAGAGGTACGGAGATCTACTAAAATATGAGCAAGAACTAAACTACCGATCTACGGTAAACCAAATAACAGAGGCTTTTGGAGAAGATAAGGTACGATTTGTCAACGGTCTAGTTAAAGACAAGGACGGAGCGGTTATCGATTTCAATAATGATGACAGTGAGGCAAAAATAATAGTACTTCATGAGGATGCTGGAGCGGAAGGAATATCCTTACATGACACCACGGGGAATAGCCCAAGGGTTATTATGTCGATGTCACTACCCAATTCAACCACAACAACCCTCCAAATAGAAGGAAGATCGTACAGAATTGGAAATATGTCCGATGCGATCTACGAGTACCCTATTTTAGGTCTTGATGCCGAGCTTGCCCACTTTGGCCAGACAATGAATAAGGCTCTTAGCACCACAGAGAACCTATCATTAGGATCCAAAGGTAGAGATCTACTCAGCTCCTTCGCCAGAGGGATCATTGTGAACAGCTCTACAGATGCTCCGAGTGCCAACCAAGGAAAGGGAGGCAAAGACTTAGATAGGAAAGAAAACGACACCAAAACAGCTTTCGAGAATGCCAAGCTGGAGTACGCCACTAATCTGAAAGGTAGAAAACTAGATTTAGGAGAAGATTTCTTTTCTACACCAGAGCCGTTAGGACAAAAAATGGTGGAATGGTTGGGTTTAAAAGCAAGCGAGAGCATGTTGGAGCCAGAAGGAGGATGGGGAGCTATCGCAATGTGGGCACCTAAGCACTCAACGCTTAAAGTGATAGAGAAGTCCTCAAAACTTGTTTCCATGCTACAAACAAGGGTAAATCACGGAAGCAGAGATATTGAGCAGATGGCATTCGAAGACTACAATAAAATCAACAAGTTCCATGGAGTAGCTATGAATCCTCCATTTGGTCACGCTGGTAGTTTGGGTTGGGAGCACACCATTAAAGGACTTGGACACCTTAAAATGGGAGGACGACTTGTGTCAATACTACCAAGTTCATCCGCCCTTGTTAAAGAAGGAGGAAAAATAGAGCAGTGGCAAGAATCGAAAGACGGGAGAGAGTATGCTATCCGAGGCAAGGTTAAGCTGCCATCAGTTACCTTTGATCAGGCTGGGACTAAAGTGAATTCATTTGCTCTCATTATTGATAAAGTCAACTGGAGAGATGAATCTATCAGAAACCTATCCTACCAGGAGTTTGATTTAACCCATATCAAGACAGTTGATGAGTTTTTTGATGCCATAGAAGATATGAACTTCGCTGAAAGGTATCAGGATGAAACGGCTCAGGCTCAAGAAGAGCCCACCACACGCAAGGCGATTGATAATTTAATTGATCAGTCTAGGAAAAAAAGGCTCCAAACCAGCGAGAACACCGATGGTTCAGCTACTCTTGGGGAGTCGACACATGAAAAAACTGGAGCCAAGCAATTTTTAGTTAAGCTAGGAACCAGAACAGAACCAGATGTATTCCAAGCCTTCAAAAAGAAATCCAAAGAACTAGGGAAGGGGTTCTGGTATCGAGGCAAGCAGGCATTCATCTTCCACACCCTGGAGGATGCTGAACAGTTTAGAAACTGGGTAAACAACAATGAGGCCAAGACAGATAGTCATCAGTTCCAGATTTCCAGAGGAGATGGCAGGACATTTAAGCAAATGGACATCGCCGCAAGGAAGATAGGCAAGTCAGAGCTAGATGGATTAGTGAGGAGGCTGAAACAAGCCCTACCGAGCTTTAAAGTCCACACATCAAAGCGATCATTCGAGAATGCTTACCAGAGGTACCAAGAGGGTAACGGGGATGCGTTATTTCAGAAATCTAGCCCCAATCAAATGGGAATGTTTGCTAGTGACCCTAATATGACGGAAGGGTTACCCGAAACTAAAAGAATAGAGATTCTCAACAAGCTAAAAGAAGCGACCAAGCGGATCAACCATTTAAGAAAACTACCACCATCAGCCAAAAGCAACCTCGTGAAAGAGGAGGTGGAATGGCTCCAGAAGGACATCATTCGTCTAAATAACAAGCTAGATGACACACTCAGAGCGGATAAGGCTAGAGAGGGGGGAGATCAGCAGTCACTATTCCAGCTAGGTCCAGACAGGACACCAGCCGCCTTTGTCTATAACGATGAAATTTATATTAATCCTGAGCTAGTCCGAGCAGATACTCCAATACATGAATTTGCTCATATCTGGTTAAGGCTGGCGAAATTCAAACACCAGCCATTATACAAAGCAGGGCTCAGTCTCGTTAAAAACTCAATCTATCACGAGCAGGTGAAGAATGATCCATATTACTCTACCCTACCTATTGTGGATCAGTTGGAGGAGGCACTAGCAATTGCCATTGGTGAAAAGGGAGCTCTGATGGAAAACAAGAACGCTTTTTCTAAATGGATTAGCCGCTTATGGACATCGATGAAAGTGTTTTTTGGAGCAAAAACTAGACTGGACATATTCAATATGTCTCTTGATCAATTTGTAAAAGCATCTGCCAAGGATCTACTTTCGGGGATGGAGATTTCACAGCTGTCTTCATTGCGAATTCCAGAGACGGCCACAATGGGATTAAGAACCTTCAAAACGTCAAAAGACGCATGGAAGGACTATCAGGATAGATTGGAGGTGAACAAACTAATTTCAAGCGCTCCGAGGTCATGGATAAAAGCAAGAGAGTCGGGTATTAGAAATATCTGGAATCATTTCATGCAAGGAATCCAAGACAACACCAGGCAGGTGGCGGTTGTCCAGGAGGAGATATATAATAATTTCGTTAAAAATCTGGATAAGGAGATAGATGCGAAAAACATTCCTGATGATCAGAAAAAGGCACTTAAAAAATCAGTACTATCCAGCAGAGCGAAGATAAAAGATGTGGCCTTAAAGGGTAAAGACGTTCATTCAGCACTCGATGTTAAGACTGGCAGGATCCAAAACGCTCAGGAATTAATGAGAAGAAAGTTTTTTGGAGACCATTCGATAGGGACAGGAATGAGCATAGTTGATTGGTTGACCAAAAAAACCCACAAAGGAGCGGAAATATTAGATGCGGATAGTGAGTCGGGAATACTGAAAAAAGATGGATTAACGCTATTGGATGTGGGTTTCTATGCTTATGTAAAACACGCTAAAAACTTCAATGAGAGAGTTCATGAAATATCTGTAAAAAGAGAAGATGAACTGGAGATTACAGATGGTTCGGGGATGACCGACGAGCAGGCCGACTTACTCATGGATAAAATGGAGGAAACCGGCAAGATAGAGGCTCTGGAGAGAGCATGGAAGGTGATGAGGGATGAGCTTGTCAAAAAACCTCTTGACCTAAAGCTAGAAAAGGGGATCATTACTCCTGAGCAGTATGAAACCCTCACAAATCCAAAGATAGCTGGAGATTTCGCAAACACCTATGTCCCACTAAATGTGTCTCCAAAAGCATTCACCTCCAGTTCGTTTGGTAAAAAGGTGCTGGGTAAGGGGATCAATAAAATCAAGGGTACCAGCAAATACAAGTATCAGGATAGGGTAAACCCAGCGCTACAACTGATGGCCAACTACGACAAGGCCATGTATGATGTTGAAACCAATGACGCTCTATTGAAACTCTATAAATTGGTTCAAGACAACCCAGAACCGACATATTGGGAGATCATTAAGCCAAGATATAAGGCATCCAAAAACATTGCGACAGGAGAGATTGAGCATGATATGGTTGTCTCACCAGAAGTAATAGAGAATTCAGTGAAAGTATTAGTTGAGGGCAAGCCAATCTATGTACACCTCAAAGATCCTCAGCTAAAAAATGTATTCAAAATCGCTGGAGGTAATTCAACTAACGAAGCAGGAAGAATGGTGGTCAGTTTCTTAATGGGTACCAATGCTTATTTCAGGTTTGTCTTCACCATGGGAAACATTGATTTTGCAGTTCCAAACTTTTTCCGTGACACCGGAGACGCTGTTGTCAATCTAAGTGAGCACGAGGTAAAGAACCTAAAAAGGAAAGTACTCAAGAGCATACCGCAGGCAATGAAGGGTATCCGTGATTTTGAAAAGGGAAACTATGATACGGAGTGGGCAAGATGGTACGGAGACATGAAAAAAAACGGGGGAGAGATCGCCTGGCTAAACTTCGTGAACGCTGAAAAACAATACAAAACCCTAGAAAGCGAGGTCAAGAGGTATCAGTCAGACCCTAGCTTGGCTCATAAGGCAGCTAACTACACAACAGCCATCCCGAGGATGCTTTTAAGAACTGTGCTACTGACAAATAAGATGATCGAGATGAACCTACGTCTAAGCACGTACAAAACCCTCGTGCAGGCAGGCATCTCAAAAGAACAAGCTGCAATTGCAGCTAAGAATGTTACCGTGAATTTCAACAAGCACGGTACATGGGGACCAGCAATGTCCGCTATCTGGTTATTCTCCGGAGCGCAGGTACAGGGAGTTTCAAGACACCTCACAGCACTCTATCGATCTAAAGCAGCCAGAGCAACCGTATTAGGCTTTACGGCGGCTAACGTAGCTCTTAATGGGTTCAACGACTTAATGGATGATGATGATGAAATGGATAATCTGTTAACGGATTACGACAGGGAGAACAATCTGATTTTCTACAACCCATTCAACCCTACGGTTCCAATCACAATACCTATTTCATACAATTTGAAGATTTGGAAGGCTCTCGGAGATAATTCCTACCGTGTTTCCACAGGAAAGACCACTGCTAATGAGGCTACAAAAAACATAGTCAACTCCATAGGGGAGACTTTAATTCCTTTCTGGCAAAACAAGGGGGTTCCAACCGTAGCGCAAATACCTGTTGAGATTGCTACAAACATCAAGTTGTATAATGGACAGCCAGTAGGTCCTACCAAGTGGGATCCAAGCAAGAAGGATAGCGAATTGTTCTATAAGAGCGCCAGACTATCCAGTGTGGGAGCTGCTAGTTTCCTTAGTGACCTTTTAGAGGGCAATGACGACATCTTGGAAATCAGTCCTAATACTATCGACCATGTATTGAACTGGGGACTGGGAGGTATGAAGTCCATCCTAAGTACTGGTGATGAGCTTTACAAAGTGATTAATGAGCCTGGAGACGGAAATACAGACTGGAATAAAATAGCCGTACTCAGGAGGTTTGTCGAGGACATGGAGGATCAGGAGTGGAGACATGGAGTTAAATACTGGGAAATCTACAACAAAGGGATGGTAGATAAGATTTCAGATGAAGAGAAGAAAAGAATAAATGAACTAGGTGATTACATGACCAAAAACTCACTAATAGACCGTAAAAAACACTTTTCTAACCTCAAGAAACTGTTTAAAGTGCAGTCTGAGGACTTCAATAATGGGAAGAATATTTACCAATAAAATCAAACTATCTTTACATTATGGACATAAATGTAGGTTACAAGCCCATCAGAGACGCTTACAAAAAGCTAGGGCATAGATTCTTTGCAAATGGTGACTACAATCTAAACATAGGAGGCATTCGATCGGAGAACAGCACCAGTGACAAGTTTGATGATCTCGTATTCGCGGTATACTTCATTGGAGGTAAGCCTCATTTTCACACGTGGCCAGCCACCACGGATCCCGGCAAGCACTGGTTACTAAATCCTTTTAGTAAAGATGGAACCGCAATATTGGTTCCTGGACAACATCCCGGAGCATACAAATTAGGGATACACGGAAGAACTGGAAAATATCCGTACAAGGCGCTGGAGCAGGTAAAGCCGATGTCATACGTTCGAGATGATAACAGAGACCACATACTTGACTTTAACCTCTACAGGGATCCAGAACTGCTAATAAAGCACCTATTTAAAGCTGTGATCAAAAGCAACATCCATCGAGCAAGTAAATGGAGGATCCTACAGTTGATAGGCAGATACTCTGCTGGATGTCAAGTGCTACAGAGTGCTGCAGATTTTGATATGTTGATATACCTAGCTGAGAAATCAGCAAAAACGTGGGGCAATTCGTTCACTTATACGTTATTTGAAGAAAGAGATTTCCAATGAAAGATTTGAAAACAAGAGACCTCATCTTGATGGGGATTATCGCGATTCTGGTAGTATTTATGTTTACGCAACGTGGCCAGAACAGTAAGCTAAAGAGGCTTGCTAACTCCAATACGGAGATTATCAACGAGAAGCAGGCGGAGATTCGTAGGATCCAGCTGGAAAACGGTCGACTGAAACAGGAGAAGCCAAGCGCACAGGGGGGTATATCCAAGAAGGAACTTGCTTTGATTGAGGAAAATTACCAAGAGGAGATTGAAGATCTGAAAAACAACCACAATGTTAAGGTTAGGGATCTTCATTCATACTACAAAGGAGAGCTTAGGACTGTGGGATCCGGAAGGGGACAAGTGAAAGATACCACTATCTTTCTGGGAGGAGAACCTGTTGACTTCGCTTATGTGAGTTTCTTTGATGAATACCTTGATTTTGCAGGGTGGTATCAAGCATCAATCGACTCAATGTTCGATTATCAATATACATACGAGGATGATCTATCGATCGTCTACCACTGGACGACAAAGGGTATATGGCCATTTAAGAGGAAGGATGAGTTACTGGTCAGCTTTAGCGCTAGTAATCCCAATACAATTCTAAATAATGCTACATCATTCTCTATCGTAGATAAGCGGAGGACACGGCTAACCATTGGTCCTTACATCGGGTATGATCCGTTCAATGCCTGGTCGGTGGGGTTGTCTATTCAGAAGCCGTTGATTCGGATCCGTTGGTAATTCAATTTTCTCCAGCCTTTTTTCTTAGGCGGTAAATTTCATCATCCTTCATCTTCTTGATTTCCGTCTGGAGCTCGTCGTTTCTGGAAAGAAGGAAGCGGATAAATTTCAGCAAAATGTAGATTCCGGCCAATGATAAGGCCAGGGCCCCAAAGGGTCCAATAATTTGATCAACGATACTGTCTGTTGTGGGAGTTTGTAGAAGGACGATGGACATTGACGCATTTACCATCGTTACGACGAGGAAGGACACTATGAAGGTTAATACTCGGACCATCAGGTTACGGTTCTTAATGCTTTCCATATACTTGGTATCAAGTGCTATTGCCTGCATGGCGAGAGTGTCATTTGATAATAAAGGTATCTATCCCCATCTCTCAATCCAAATGCTGACTGAATTGTTTTCACTAAAATAGAGTACTGACGTGCTAGAAACAAAAAAAGCCCCTCTTGTGGAGGAGCTTTTTACGAATCTTGACCACCCTAAGTGGCCCGAAAGGGGACTTCGTTTCCATACAAACCCTTTACACAAAGCAATTTCACTGAATTATAGTAGCCGACTGGGGCGGGATACTTTCCAAAGGATCGCACCACAAAGTCTATTGACACACTACCATCAAATGATAATTGCTCAGGGACATCTGAAACGATGTCAAAGGCAGGAGCATCCTGGTCAAGGGATACTACGCAGGAAACAAGATCTTCTTTATCGACTCCAGCGTTCGTAGGACTGGAGATCATCAGGCCAATGCCTAGCAAGAGCCCAAAGATTGTGATAAAAATTCTCGTCTTCATATCAGTAATATAATAAAAGTCTACTTAATGGATTCGATCTCCGCTCTGAGGAAAGCGTACTTCTTCTGAAAGGAATCCAGTAATTGGCCGATCTTCACCAAATCATAGTCCTCTGGGAGTTCTTTCATCTTCCGGAGAGTAGATGCGTAATCTAGTGCTGGAATTTTCTGTCCAATCTCTACATTTCTACTACTATCTTCTCCAGACACAGCATTTAGTACCTCCTCTACCTCCTTTTTTGAGGCTGATATGATGAATCCGTGATCAGTTTTTGCAATAATGTTCATTGTTATCGATTTATGTTTGAAAATTTATTTACTTATTCCAAAACCCATATTCGGGCTTGATGAACCTCCCGTTATCGTCTTTGGAGCCGTCCATTGTAAACTCTTCGACCCACTTAACGAATAATGGATGATGAAAAGCAGGGTAATCGTATTTGATCGAACCTCCCATCTTTAGAGGAGGCTTTGTAGATCATCTAGCCAAGTATCAAGAAGGTCGCTCACTCGACCAGCTGAATGAGCCTCATCTTTGATTTCTTTGATGTAATCAATATCCTTTTGGATCATAGCAGCAGAGTTTCGGTCCTCTTCGTTTATTCCATTGCCGTACCGATCCTTTAAATCGGTGGCCAGCTGAGGGATGTGGTCTTTTATCTTCTCAGAATACCGTAGTACTGCAGCCTTACATGCCTCAATGTGGTTTGGGTCGCTTCCGCCATCATCAAGGCGCAGGACAAAGTACTCGGATCCGTACTCAACGGGGCTTCCGTCAGCTTTTTCAATGCGATACCTCTGATGTAATCCATCAGGATTTTCGTCTTGTGTTGGGATTCTTCCTTCCATGATTAAACTATTTTTGATTGTTGTTGAATTATTTTTGATTTAAACTCTTTAGGGATCTGTCTGATCATTAGTTCTGCTGGGATCTCCTGCACCTTATCAATTTGCTTGAAGAAGTACGGTACCTTTTGATCTGCGCAAATATTTCTCATTTTATGAGCCCATTCGATGTCAAACGGCCTCTTTCTGGGGCCACTCTCTCCGCCCTGAATGACCCACTTGATACCAGAAAGATCAATATTGTCAATAGATCCTACTTGAGGCTCGACAGAGAGAAACTTATTTCCATCGAACCGCATGTGATAAATGATGTTATCAGCAGTCTCTTGATCGGAGAGGGACGTTCCAAACCACACGTTTGAGGGAGGGGTCTCCTTCCATGATGAAGGAATTGCCCACGGTATCAACTCAGGACGTTTGGTCAGGAATAGAAAAATGATGTTAGGATACAATCCAGCATCAATCTCTCGGAATAGATCCATTCGCATATTGTGGGTTGTCAACCAATTTCCACTAGGGTTGATCAGATCCTTACCTGCTTCAAATAGGTCCATCATTGATCCAATGAATACTCGAGTCCTTACTCCTGCCACTTCGGCTTCACATTGAACCTTCCAAAGTACCTTGAATGCGGACTTTATACGCCTCCTACCAGCCTTCTCTCCCCAGAGGTCATTGTTGTACCTGGTATCGGAAAGAAACTCTGCATAGCAGTTCTTACAACCGGTGTGAACCTTCGCGCAACCCCACCAGAGGTTCACGGTATGGTCACACCATTCTATTTTGCTATTCTGTCCCATTACCGCAAAAGTTTATCCATTTGGTGATTAGAGTACCCTGAATGATGAACAAATACATAGGGCTCATTCATGTTGTGGGCTTGGTATTTCAAATACTCATGAGCAGCTTCACTAGTAAGAAATACTGCTTTATACTCATCAATATAGAATTGGGTGACTTCCTCTGGTCCTTCCATGTCCTCGTCTGATAACTTAAATTCAGGCTCATCTTCATAACTATCAATATATCCGCGCTCAGGCTCTTTCCCTTTGTGGTTGGTGGCTCCTAAGTATTCAGAGTGACCCTCACACGCCATATCCCGAAGAGAGTATACAAAGTAAATTGGATTGGTTGTGGCAAGGTTTTTACCGTCCTTGATCTCCTGTTCCCTGACAGGAAGAATCTCATTTTTAAGGTATTCTAAGTCCATTTGTTTGAAGTTTGATTTAAAAATTCATTTATAGCAGTGGGATGTTCTGATCTCCAGTCAAGGTCTAAGTACCCCTCTTTCTCAAGGAAATGCCCAAATTCATCCAGTAATGTGAGATTATCTCCATTGGCTTTCAGATACTTAGCCATCAGATCACTGTAGTCCTTCCTCTTCTTATTATTTTTATCCCGTAGGTTTTTCAGCTGGAGTTTTTCTCCCGGGTCTAGCTTACCAACCTTGAAGCTGAGTAGCTCCTTGGTTAGCTCATTGACGCGATCCTGTAGGAGTTTATTTTCCTTTAGGATCACACTATTATGCAGCTTGGCCAA
>Ga0316189_10000104_pt1 | contig 74524 bp, 73 predicted proteins | sample LowCovwburrow_MG_FD_204930 | JGI IMG/M metagenome (GOLD analysis project Ga0316189, IMG submission 204930) | Coastal sediment microbial communities from Maine, United States - Lowes Cove worm burrow | ecosystem: Environmental > Aquatic > Marine > Coastal > Sediment | place: USA: Maine...
CACTGCACAGGACGGCTGGCGCGGTGAGGAGTACGTCCTCGCCCGCGACCACGGACAGGCGCTCGAAGGCGCCGCCTGACCTGCTCGTCTGTCTGAGGAGCAGGGGCCTACACGCGCCAAACCGAGCCGCAGCAGGCCGCCGCATGCCTGTGCGGACGTACCTGCTCCCAGAGGACCGCACGGGAGCACGCGAAAGGCCCCCGATGAGCTCCACGCGCCCCCGATCTCCCAGCCGCCGGGTCGCCGAAGGACACCCCATCGATGATCAGGTCACCCGCCTCGGAACGCCATGCCCCCTTTCGGTGAGGGTCTGACTAGTGCAGTCCGACGATCTCGCCGTCGACCAGATCGATGTCGAGCGCGCTCGGCCGCTTGGGCAAGCCGGGCATGCGCACGATGTCGCCCATCATCACCACCAGGAAGCCGGCACCCGCTGAGATCCGTACCTCGCGCACTGTGACGTCGAAGTCCTGTGGCCGCCCCCGCAGGCGGGAGTCGTCCGACAGCGAGGACTGCGTCTTGGCGATGCACACGGGCAGCCCCGACAGTCCGAGACGCTTCACGCGGGCGAGGTCGGTCCGCGCGCGACCGGCCAGCTGGACCCCGCTCGCACCGTACATCGTCTTGGCGACCGCCGTGATCTTCTCGATCACCGGCTGCTCGCCTTGGTAGAGGAGCGCGAGGGGCGCGGGGTTGCGGCCGTGCTCAACGACCAGCTCCGCGAGATCGGTGCAGCCCGGCCCGCCGGTCCCGAACGGGTCCGCCTCCGAGAACGGGACGCCCAGCGCCTCGCACCGGGCGCGGACCACCGCGATCTCGTCGGGGTGATCGGTCGTGAAGCGGTTGAGCGCGACCACCGGGGTCTTGCCGAATGCCTGGACGTTCTCGATGTGCTTGTCGAGGTTGGCCAAGCCGCGCTCAACGGCCGCGGGGTCGGCCGTGTCGACGGGGACGCCGCCGTGGTGACGCAGCGCTCGGATGGTGGCGACCAGAACGACCAACGCGGGGTCGAGGCCCGCGGTCCGGCACTTGATGTCGAAGAACTTCTCGCCGCCCAGGTCGAACGCGAACCCGGCCTCGGTGATCGTCCAGTCCGCGCGCCCGAGCCCCAGGCGGGTCCCCATCACGCTGCTGCACCCGTGGGCGATGTTCGCGAATGGACCGCCGTGCACCAGCGCCGGCACGCCCTCGGTGGTCTGCACGAGGTTGGGACGGAGCGCGTCGCGCAGCAGGGCAGCCATGGGCCCGACCGCCCCGAGGTCGGTCGCGGTGACGGGTGCGCCGGAGGGGTCGAAGCCCACGATGATCCGCCCCAGGCGCGCGCGTAGGTCCGCTTCGCCCGATGCGAGGCACAGCACCGCCATCACTTCGCTCGCCGCGGTGATGTCGAAGCCGGTCTCCTGCACCGGGCCATTGCCCGACGCCATTCCTGTCACGACGTTCCGCAGCGCCCGGTCGCAGACGTCCAGCGCGCGCCGCCACAGGACACGCCCAGGGTGCAGGGTGGGGGTGTTTCGGAAGTGTAGGTGACTGTCGACCAGCGCCGAGAGCGCGTTGTGCGCGCTGGTCACTGCATGCAGATCGCCGGTGAAGTGCAGGTCGATCTCCGCTGAGGGGTGCATCCGGCTGGCCCCGCCCCCGGTGGCCCCGCCCTTGGCGCCGAAGATCGGACCCAGCGAGGGCTCGCGCAGCGCGACGACGGCGCGCTCTCCGATCTGAGCGAGCCCCTGCGCCAGCCCGATGGAGGTGGTCGTCTTGCCCTCCCCAGCCGGTGTGGGGGTGATCGCGCTGACCAGAACCAGCCGACCCGGCTCCGCGCGCGTGCGAGGCGCGTCGACGGCCGCAGCGGTCACCTTGGCCCGCCCGGGTCCCCACGCGTCCCACTCGTCGCTCGCCAGGCCGAGGCTCTCAGCGATCTCGTTGATCGGGCGCAGCTGCAACGGTCACCTCCAGCCGCGCATCATGCCACAAGCTCCACGCGCACGCCGAGGTGATCGGAGGGCGGTCCATCGAAGTCCAGCGCCGGCTTGCGACCGAACAGCGAGAAGTCGGCCACCGCCGCCCCGCGCACCCAGCTCCGGTCGAATCGCGCGCCCGGACGCCGCCCGCGCTGGGCGGGCCAAGTCGCGCGGTCGACCACCGCCGATCCGGACGCTTCCCAGGCATCGACGAGCCCGTCTGGCAGGACGCCCGCCTCGTCCTTGCGCAGGTTCGTGTCGCCGCCGAACCAGGCGAGGTCGCCCATCGCCTCCCAAACCTGCCGGGCCTGCCGCACGCGCTCCCCGCTTCCCGCCTTGCCGCTCTCGAGGTGCGCCGTGCCGAACCACCAGACCCGATCTCCGATGGTGACCCGCGCCGCGACCAGGTTGCGCCCCATCCGCGACCCGGGAAACGGCGCGACCATCTGCTCCAAGATGCGGTGGTCGCCGCGCACCAGCAGCGCACAGAAGTACCCGCTGTCGGTCGCGGTGGGGTCGGTGGGGATCGCGTGGTAGCCCGCTGCAGCAAAATGGTGCTTGAGGTGCGCGTGCCAGGAGCGCCGCACCACCTCCTGCAGGCCGACCACATCCGGCGGATCAGGCCTGAGCAGCAGCTTGAGGCAGGCGGCCTCGGTGCGCTGATCGAGGGCCAGCGCATCGAGCCCATTGAGGTTCCACGTCACAGCGGACAGCCGGGGCATTGCACGGTGTTATCCCAGTCGCATGGACGCGCCGCGCCGATCGCTGGACGTCGACCGTGCGGTCCTCCTCGAGGCCCTGGTGGCCCGCGACGAGGGCCTGCTGGCGACCTACCTCGACCTGACCTCCGGGTCCTGGCTCCGCGAGTACGACCCTGCGGTCACCGGACGCGACAATGAGGCGCTGCAGGCCGCGATCGACGCCGAGCCGGAGCGCTTCGCCGAGGTGCCGCGCTACTCCCGCCTTTACCGCTTGATGGCCCAGTATGTCGACACGGTGGAGGACGACGATCTGGCTCGCCTGCTCGACACCGCGCTCGGTGGACGCGAGGCCTTTCGGTCCTTCGAGGCCGTGCTGGTCTCCTGGCCGGCAGAGCACGCGAGCTGGGAAGCGTACCGGCGCAGGGCGCTGCTGTCGTGGGGGGTTGCCTGGCTTCGCGGACTCGGGGTCGAGCCCGGGTGGGACGAGGCGCTCGGTGCCCCGCCCACAGGGGTCCCCCTGCTCCTCAGGGTGGCGTTGGCCGGGGGCGCGCTCTCGTGCAAGACAGAGGCCGAAGCCTCGGCGGCGTTCCTGCGGCTTGCCAGGCAGCTCTGCGAGCTGAGGTGCGAGCCGTTTCGAGCGAGGACTGTTAGGGGAAGAACTAGATTTCAGCGAGGTGGTGTCGCGCTGAATCGGGAAGGAACGACCGTGCACCTCCTGATGCAGCAATGAACGGCTAGTGGAAGACAACCCCGGGGAGCAGAGATGGCCATGACGCTGAAACAGTACGATATCGACGTCGGAGAGGTCGTCCGCAACGCCCCGCCGGCGGTCCTCTACGAGCAGGGCCTCAAGTGCGAGCCCGGCACCGCGATCGCCGCCTCAGGCGCGCTGATCGCGATGTCAGGCGAGAAGACGGGCCGCAGCCCGTCCGACAAGCGCATCGTGGCCGAGCCCGGCTCGGAAGGCGACGTGTGGTGGGGCCCGGTCAACACCAAGATGACCAACCACGTCTTCGAGATCAATCGCGAGCGCGCCATCGACTACCTCAACACGAAGCGGCGGCTGTACGTTGTCGACGGCTTCGCCGGGTGGGACCCGAAGTACCGCATCAAGGTGCGGATCATCACGACGCGCGCCTACCACGCTCTGTTCATGAACAACATGCTCATCCGGCCCAGCGCCACCGAGCTCGAAGACTTTGGCGATCCCGACTACGTCATCTTCAACGCGGGCGAGTTCTCGGCCAACCGCCACACCACCGGCATGACCAGCAAGACCAGTGTGTCGCTTCACTTCGGTCGGCGCGAGATGGTCATCCTCGGCACCCAGTACGCCGGTGAGATGAAGAAGGGTGTGTTCACAATCATGCACTACCTGATGCCTCGTCGAGACGTGCTCTCGATGCACTGCTCGGCAAACCAGGGCGCCGAGGGAGCGGTCTCCATCTTCTTCGGGCTGTCCGGCACCGGAAAGACCACGCTCTCCGCCGATCCGAACCGCTTCCTGATCGGCGACGACGAGCACTGCTGGTCCGACGACGGCGTGTTCAACATCGAGGGTGGCTGCTACGCAAAGGCGATCGACCTGTCGCCCGAGGAAGAGCCCGAGATCTACAACGCCATCCGCTTCGGCTCGGTGCTCGAGAACATCGTGTACGACGACGAGCGCCGCCAGGTCGACTTCGGCGACACCTCGATCACCCAGAACACGCGGTGTTCGTACCCGATCGAATTCATCCCCAACGCGAGGATCCCGTGCATCGCCACGCACCCCAGCAACGTCATTCTGCTCACGTGCGACGCCTTCGGTGTGCTTCCGCCGGTCAGCAAGCTCACGCCCGAGCAGGCGATGTACCACTTCATCAGCGGGTACACGGCGAAGGTCGCGGGCACTGAGATGGGCGTCACCGAGCCGCAGGCCACGTTCTCTGCGTGCTTCGGCGCTCCGTTCTTGGTCTGGCACCCCGCGCGGTACGCCGAGCTCCTGGCCAGCAAGCTGCAGAAGCACGGCGCGCAGACGTGGCTCGTGAACACCGGCTGGACCTCCGGTCCCCACGGTGTCGGGCGCCGGATGAGCATCGCGCACACCCGCGCCATCATCGACGGGATCCACTCAGGGGCGCTGGTGGACGCACCGTCTTTCACCGACGAGCTGTTCGGGTTCGAGGTCCCCACTCGCTGCCCTGGTGTGCCCGACGACGTCCTACAGCCGCGGAACACCTGGGACGACAAAGAGGCCTACGACAGCACCGCACGCAAGCTCGCCGGCCTGTTCACCGGGAACTTTCGCCAGTACGAGTCCGGTGCCTCTGAGGCCATCATCGGCGCGGGCCCCCGACTGTAGCCGCGGCGCCGCGCGGTCCGCCATCCGCCTGATCCCGCTCTCTCCAGCGGCTCAGCGCGGCGGCCACCTCGGCGGACCGGTCACCGGACCGCGGCAGCGCCGCCTCCAGGATCTCGATGGCCAGCGCGCTGGGACCGGCCAGCGCGAGCGCCCTGGACACAGCAAGGGCCAGCGCACCGATGTGCTCGACGTCGTTGGCCACCAGCGCGCTGCGGACCGCCCCCAGCAGGTTCTCCCGCTCGCTGAACAGCTCCTGGAGCTGCCGCCCCGCGTCCGGCGGATCGAGCGCCGCGGACTTGCCATGCTGCGCGTACCAGGCACGATGGCGCGCTGCAGCGCCGTCCGGATCCGCTCGCTTCTCTGCAGCATAGGCCCGCACCGTATCGAGCAGCTGGAACCGGTCAGCGGCCGTGGAGGACCGAACGAGGCTGTTGTCCACCAAGCCCCAGATCACGTCCAGCGCCCAGGGCGCCTCGGGCCACGCCTGCAGATCGAGCACGGCCTCCGCAGCGGAGATGGTGAACTCATCTTCGAACACCGACAGCTGGGCCAACGCCGACTGCTCGCGCGCCGACAGCAGCTCCCAGGATCCGTCGAGCGACGCGCGCATGCTGCGATGCCGCGCCGGGGTGTTGGTGTCGGTGGTCTGCAGGAGCTCGAAGCGGTGCTCCAGGCGCACCAGGATCGCGGACAGGGACAGCGAGCGTGTGCGTGCCGCCGCGAGCTCGACCGCCAGCGGCAGCGCGTCCAGCCGGGTCACGAGCGTGCGCAGCGTGGGGAGATCGGCCGCCGACACCCGGGTCTCGGCCCGCTGCTGGAAGAGCTCCATCGCGTCGTGGACCGCCAGCGAACCCACGGTGATGCGCCGCTGCGTACCGAGCTGCAGCGCCCGCCGACTCGTCGCAAGAAAGCGCACCTCGGGTGCGATCTGAAACCACTCTGCTAGCGCCGCCCCTGTGGGCTTCACGCAGCGGTCGAGGTGGTCCAAGATGACCAGCGCGGGGCCCAGTCTGCGGAGCGCGCGCCCGACCTGCGCGGTGAGATCTCCGGCGCCGAGCTGCAGACCGAGCGCGTCCGCGACCGCGATGCTCACCTCACGCTCCGTTCGGGCGGTGCGCAGGTCGCAGAACCACCCACCGCCCCGGAGTGTGGCGGCGACGCTGTGGCCCAGCTCGATGGCCATGCGCGTCTTGCCGGCGCCGCCCACTCCCTGCAGGGTCACGAGCGGGTCCCCCGACGCAATGTGTGCACGCACGCGCGCCAGCGCATGACGCCTGCCGACATACGCTCGGACCCCGACAGGCAGGTTCCCGCCCCGCCGCGGGGGCAGGCCCTCCTCCAACGACGCGGTGAGCGCAACGTGCACTGCGTCGACCGGCGCCATGCCGGGCACGCAGCGCGCGACCAGCTCCGCCAGACTCGGCCCCCCAGTCACCTGACCGCGCAGCGCACGCAGCGCTGCGGTGAGCGCCCCTGCGTCGGGGTACCGTTCATTGGGGTTCTGCTGCAGACATGTCCCCACGATGATGCCCAGACCAGGCACCGCGGCATCGACCTCGGCGACCAGCTTGTGGTCCTGGACCCAGGCATCCGCCTGGCGAACCCGCGCCAGCGCCTGGCGTCCCTGCCCAAACGGGCGGCGGCGCGTCGCAAGCACACAGAGCGTGGCACCCAACGCGAACTGGTCGGCGCGGACGTCCTCAACGCCCGCCAGCTGCTCTGGCGCGATGTACCCGGGCGTCCCGGACAGCTGTCGGGGCTCCGCCGCCAGCCGGGCGATCCCCAGGTCGGAGACCTTCACGAGGCCGGCGCGGTCGACCAGCAGGTTGCCGGGCTTGATGTCGCGATGGATCAGCGGTGAGGGAAGGCCCTCCACCATCAGGCCGTGGAAATGGGTGAGCGCCATGGCCGCCTGCAGTCCGATCTCGACCACCGCGGCCGCCGGTAGCGACGCCTCCCACGCGAGCTGCTGAACCGATGCGCCGCGAACGAGCTCCATCGCGACGTACAGGTGGTCGTCCACGTCCCCCAGGTCGTGCACTGCGACGATGTTGGGGTGCGACAGCAGCGCCCCGAGCCGCGCCTCCCGGACCAGCGTCTCCCGCGCGCCCTTTGCGCGCAGCAGCTTGAGCGCGACCGGCCGCCGGAACCCGCGCGGCCCGCGCAGGACGGCCTCCCAGACCATGCCCATCGCGCCATTGCCCAGAGGCGCAACCAGCGTGTACGTTCCGATTTGATCGCCGATGTTCACCGATCGAGCGTACCGCGGGGCACGCCGATGAAGGGCTCATTGCGGTATCGCTGGTCGAGGTCGAGGCCGTAGCCGACCACAAACAGGTCTTCGATCGTGAAGCCGGTCCAGTCCACCTGGACCTGCACGGTCCGACGCGACGGCTTGTCGAGCAGCGCCACGACCCGAAAGCTGGCCGGACCGCGCGCCTCCAGCGCACGCTGGAGGGCGTCGAGCGTCCGTCCGGTATCGATGATGTCCTCTACCAGCAGCAGGTGTCGCCCGGCGACGTCGCACCGGAGCTCGTGCGTGATCTGTACGGCGCCCGAGCTCTCGGTGCCGACGTAGCTCGACACGCCGAGGAACTCGCACTCCACCGGCCCCGGGATCGCGCGGACGAGGTCGGCCATGAACACGAAGCTGCCCTTGAGGACTCCGATGACCATGATCGGGTCGTCCCCGAAGGCATCCCGGATCTCGGTACCGAGCGCGGCCACACGCGCTGCGATCCGCTGCTCATCGATCAGTACGTCCCACATCGGCGCCCCGTATGCGGACGGCGTCCGCTACGCTGGGCTATCGGATCTTGGGAATCAAGGCGCGGAGGCGCTCGATGGCGCCGTCGATGTCGTCCTCGGTGACCGTACCCACGCTGGTGCGGATCCAGCCCGTGCCGCTCTCCATGCCGAACGCGGTGAACGGGACCACCGCGACGCCCGCTTCCTCGAGCAGGGCGATGCGCAGGTCTTCGTCGGTCTCGATGCGCCGACCGGCGACCGTCCGACCGAACAGATCGAACCGGATCGACAGATAGATCGCGCCCTGCGGATCGATGACCTCGACCGGCATGCCGTCGTCCGCGAGCGCGCGCATGCCCGCCGCCAGCCGCTGGAGACGCGACCGGATCTGCCCCGAGAAGCTGCTCATGAACGGATCGACCCGGGTGGGCTCGGCCAGGAGGTGCGCGGTGGCGAGCTGCTCGGCGCGCGCGGCCCACGCGCCCATGTGACCGACGAGCGGCTTCATGCGTCCGATCAGCTGGGGCGGCCCCACCGCCCAGCCGACGCGCACTCCGGTGGCCGCCCAGCACTTGCTGATCGCATCGATGTGCACGGTGTACGGCGCCATCTTGGGGACGAGAGACACCGGCGAGTGGTGCGCGTGCCCGTCGAACGTGAGCTGCCAGTAGACCTGGTCGTACAGGAGCACGACGGGGCGCTCGCCCTTCGTGATGCGCCGCTCGTTCTCGTCGACGATGGCCTCGCAGATCTCGCGCAGCAGCTCCGGCGCGATGACCGTGCCCGCCGGGTTCAGCGGGCTGTTGAGCACCACCACCCGCGCCTCGCCCAGGTGCGGCAGCAGATCGGCCGCGGTGGGCATGAAGCCGTTCTCGGCCCGCGCGCGCACTGCCGCGCCCCGCGCGCCCATCAGGTACACGTAGTACCGAATGTTCCATGTGGGAACCGGGTAGACCACGAGGTCACCCGGGTCGAGCACGGTCCGAAACGCCGCGTAGATGGGCGGCCGCGCGCCCGAGCCCACCTGGACCGACCCCTCGGGGTAGTTCAACCCCAGACGCGCCGCATAGAACGAGCGGATGGCGCTGCGGAGCTCGGGCATGCCGACCGCCGGCGGATAGCTGGTCTGCCGAGCCGCCAGCGCCGCGATGATCCCGTCGTGCAGCACATCGGGGATCGGAAAGTTCTGCGGGTCGAAGTCCCCGATGGTGAGGTTCGCGACGCGCTGACCCGCCGCGATGCAGCGCTTCACGTGTGCGGCGATCGCGAGAATCTGACTTCCTTCGAGCCCCCGCGCCATCTCTCCGGGGAGGCGTTCGGCCAGATGTTCCGCGGCGATCAGCGGTCGAATGTCGAGGCTCACCGGTACCCTCCCTGGGGGGAGGCGCATTAACACGGCACCGGGGGGTGCAGCGGTGCACCGCGTTGGACTACCATGGGCAACAACCCCGACGGGATGTCGAAACGATGCACGCCGCAATCATGAGTCTCCTGCTGGCCGGATGTCCGGCAGACCCAGACGCCCCGCCCGAGAAGCTGGTTGGTTTGTGGGAACTGCACCAGGTGGAGACGAGCCAGGGAGAGATCGACAGCCTCGCCGTCGTCCTCGCCGACTTTCCCAGCTGCGTGTGGGGCCGCCGAACCTTCCTGTTCGGCGACGGAATGCTCCGCGTTCAGAACGACGTGCTCTGCCCCTCCGCGGTCAACCATGACGAGTTCTACGGCTGCGAAGTCGCGGTCGAGGTTCCGGCGGTCTGGGACGACACGGACGGGTCTGGCAAGTGGGTCGTCAGCACCCGCGTGAGCGCGACTGCGCGCACCAAGGGGCTCGAGGCGGGCTCGCTCGACGTCCCCACTACCTGCACCGTCGCGGTGGCCGCCGGCACCTACCCCGTGGCCAGCGTCCGCGGCTATGAGTGGCGCTGGGAGATTCAGGCGCCGGACGGGCAGGTCTACCGCCTGCGGGACCCGCCCAACGACAACCCCGACTTCGTGGCCGCGCTGCGAGGCGCGCCGCCGCCACCGCCGCCACCGATGCCCGAAGAGGGCGAAGAAGGAGCCGAGCCATGACGGTTCTGTTGAGCCTCATTGGCGCCGCCTGGGCGGAGTCCCCGGAGCTGATCATCGCCGTGCCGGTTCCTGAGGAGGAAGAAGCCAAGCCAAGGCCCGGTCCCGCTCCGGTCCCGATCAACCCCACCAAGCGCGTGCGCCAGAGCGTGGCGCGCGACGTCGAGCGGACGGTCTCTGGCACCCCGCCGGACAACCTCTTCGGCCGCTACACGGTCGTCGAGTTCACCGAGGGCGGGCTGACCGATCGGTTTGTCGGAAAGATGGCGCGGGTCGCGCGCGCGCTGGACGATGACTGCACCACCATCCGGATGGACTTCGACTTCGGTCAGCAGCCGCCCGAGGACGTCACGGGTCATCGCCCGGCGGTCGTCACGGTCGCGCAGACCCGGCGCTGCGACAAAGGTGGGCTCGGGGTCTACGCCGAGGAGCTGGCGTACGAGGTGCCCGTGGGCTGGATGGAGGGTGACGAGTACCTCACGCTGCGGCTTCCCGCGCTCACCGTCATCTCGGACTACGTCCGCCTGCGTCGCCCGGCCGACGGCGACATGCGCACGCCGCCTCAGTGGCTGGCCCCCGAGAACCGGATCGAGCGCGACCCCACCGAGTTCCACATCCTGGCCGAGCCAGCGCGGCGGGGCGCCTTGCCCGTGCTGCACCTCATCAAGGGGGGCCGGGTGCTCCACCTCGAGGCCGCGCCGGAGGACAGTCTGTTCATGGACGCCGCGGCGCAGTGACCCGCCTGCAGGAGGCGCCCGAGCCAGACCGCGCGGCGACCGTCCTGCAGTTTCACCTCCACGAAGAAGACTACGTGCGCTTCGTGCGGGTGTTGCGTCGTCGCCAGGTCCGGCGCACCGCGCCGAGCTGGGTCCTGATGGGGTTGCTCGTCGGGGCGTTGTTGCTGGCGAGCACCGAGCCATGGCAAGGCGGCTTCGCGCTGCTCCCAGAGGTGATCGGAATCCTGACCGTGGTGGCGGCGTTCGTCCTGCTCGCGTGGCGGTTGCAGTTCTGGCGGCTGCGCCGCGCGCCCGGCCGCCTGCCGCCCGGTGAGGTGGTGCTCGCGGTCGGCGCCGCGGGCGGATGGGTCCGCTCGACCCAGGGAGTCCGGCGGTTCGGCTGGCGCGCGGTGCGGGAGGTGTACTCGGATGCAGACCAGGTGCTGCTCCTGTTCTCCAGTATGCGGGCGCTCGTCGTGCCCACCCGGGCCGTACCAGGGGAGGAGCACGACGCGCTCGTCGCTGACATCGAGGCCTGGCGAGAGGCCGCCGACCAGCCGCTCACGCGCTCGACCGCACTGGTCCTGCGCACCGGTCCCACCGACCCATTCGACCCGCCTTCATCGTAGGGGTTCACCGGGCGCCTCAGTCGCGCCGGGTGTTCATGCGCCGGAGGCCTTCGAGGGCGTACACGACGTGCTCCGAGGTCTCGACCGGGTCGCTGGTCTGCAGCGCCGTGAGGAGGTGGGACTCGGCGTAGGCGGTGTCGATCTCGCGCCGCCGGGCCTCCTCGGAGAGCTCGGAGACCAGCCCCGAGACCTCCAGCGACAGCGTCAGCGCAGCGGCGATGACGGCGGTGTCCAGGATGTCGGTGTCGATGAATGAAGGGGCACCCGGCGCCCGCACCGCCCACAGCACCCCACGGAGACGGTTGCGGGAGATCAGGGGGTAGCCCAGACGCGGCGCGTGCTCATCGTCTTCGAGCAGCGGCGACAGCCCGAGCGCGACCTCGGTGGAGGCGCGTTGGAGCAGTGCCAGATCGAGCGGTCCCGCATCGGGAACCGCCACCGACGGCCCGAGCCGCCAGCTCGCGCCGTGCTGCGTGACCACGCAGGCATGAACCGAGGACCGCCGCGTCAGCGCCACCTGGAGTAGCTCCATGGGGACGTCGGCGGCGCGCAGCGTGCCGAACACCGCCTGCGCGACGTTCGCCCCTGGCGGATCGAGTACGTGCGAGATGAGGCCTCCCCCTACACTATGGCGCGGGCGTCCGCGGTCGTCGGGTACGCCCTGGATACAGCGCTACTCGAGGGTGAGGGGCTGGCCGTCCACCGCGGCGAGGAACAGGCGCCGGATCTCGTGGTGGCCTCGGATGTTGGGGTGGATGCAGTCATCGAGGAACCACAGCGTGGGATCGTCGGGGTGGTACCAGGAGCCGTCCGCCTCATTGTGGAGAAAGCCGTGCCCGACGAAGTGGTTGCGCATGTCGACCATCGCGAATCCGCGCGACTTGGCCAGTATGCGCGAGTCGGCGCCGAGCTGGTCGAACAGGGGGATGGCAATGGACAGGTTCAGTCCGTAGAAGCACTCCGGGACGTAGCCGGTGGTGTCCGTGGGCTCGTACACGCTGGCGATGTAGATGAAGGCGCCGTCAGGGAACCGATCGGCGTCCTGGAAGAAGTCGGCGATCACGCCAAGGTTGGCGACCACGCTGTCCACGGCATCGCCCAGCACGCCGCCTTCGAACACCGCATCCCGGAGATCGTTGCCGCCGATCGTGAGCACCACGATCGTCTCCCCGGTCACACCGGTTCCCCAGCTGGTGTCGACAACCGGGAGCTGATCAGCGATCAGCGTGTCCGTGGTGGCGCCATCCACGCTGACGTCGAGCACCTCGAGCGCGCCGAAGCGGGACGTCAGATCGTTGTCGGCGTGGCCGGGCCACTCGTCCTCGTCGTTGTCGACCAGGAGGCTGACGTAGGAGTGGTCGAGGTTCTCCAACCCAAAGCCGTGGGTGATGGAGTCTCCCAGGAACACCACGCGCTCGGGGTTGGCCGGCGGGAAGTGCTCCGGGATGTAGCTGTCCACATCCGGGTCGAGTTCGACCATGGGCTCCGTCACCGGCGTTGTCGTGGCCTGCGTACTCGTGCTGAACCGGTCGACCCCGCCCTCATCACAGCCGGCCACAAGCAGCACCAACCACAACCTGCGCATCTGTCCCCCATTGGTGCGCTCAGTATAGTTGCTGGATGGAGCGCTAGCAGTGCTCGGGAATTCTCTGGTCGGTCTCTGCGAGACCGGAGATCCCCGCGCCCTGCTGGCTCATGTTGCCGTTCGGCCCGTTGCGGGCCTCCCTCGGTCGCATCGCTCGGGGCAAGTCCGGCCTCCGGTGCGGGCCCTTCCCCGAGCGCTGCTAGTCGCGCAGCGACGCCACCTGGTCGCGGCCGCCGTGCTTGGCCGCGTACATCGACCGATCTGCGCGGTCAACCAGGTCGTTCACCGTGCGATCCTGCAGGCGTCGCGTGGCGACCCCGACGCTGACGCTGACCTCGATCTGGCCCTTGGACGAGGAGACCGGGCTGCTGGCCACAGCGGAGCGGATCCGGTCGGCGACCTGAAACGCGAGCCCTGGAGGGGTCGCAGGGAGCAGCACCACGAACTCGTCTCCCGCGAGGCGCGCCAGCAGGTCGGACTCGCGAATAGCGTGCCGAGTCCGCTCGACCACGGCCTGAAGTACCTGGTCGCCGACCAGGTGGCCGTAGGTGTCGTTGACGATCTTGAACTTGTCGAGATCGATGAGCACCACGGACATCTGTACATCGGGGTCGGCGCCGAACAGGGTGCCGCAGCGCGACTCGAACGTGCGCCGGTTGGCGATCCCGGTGAGCGGATCGCGCGACGCTTCCGCCCGCGCATGGTTGACGTACTGCTCCAGTCGCGCGACCAGCGACAGCACGCGCGATGACGCGCCTCGGATCTTCTCCAGGTCGCCCTGGGCGGACGGGTTGCTGCCGACCAGATCCTCGATCAGGATCTCGGAGTAGCCGTCGATCGCCGACAGCTCCGTGCGCGCCTCGCGCGTGATGTCGGCGAGCTCATCGCTCGCCACGCCGCCGTGCGGTTCGATCTCCTGTGTGGGCAACACCAACTCCGGCAGATGCAGGCTCTTGGGAGTCTCATCGATCCGGGAGCGCCATCTCTGCAGCCGAAAGGTGACAGGGGCTCACTCGACGATCACCCGGCGCAGCCAGACGTCGCCGCCGCTGCCCGCGACGACCACCATCGCGCTGCCGCGACGGATCCCACGTATTGTCACGGACCGGGGCGCCTGCTCGGGCCGTGCACCACTGACGATGCGCTCGTCGCTGACGAACACCACCCTGGTGGCGTGCCCGACTGGCTGGGTGATCTGTCCGCCCGCGGGGACGCGGATGGCCTCCTTGGGGGCGCGGACGCAGCCCTTGGGGAGCTGCTCGTTGGATGTGGACGTCGCGTCGACCGTGATGACCCGGGGCACGTTGCGGCCCTGCGAGAACACCGCATCGGCGATCTGGGCGGTCTCGGCGTGCAGGTATACGACGCGATCCGAGAGGTTGCTGAGGCGCAGCCGTGCAGGGTCGACGTTGATCAGCTGCTCGGGGGCAGCGGAGAGCACGCACGCCGCGCCCGTGTTGGGAGCGAGCGTGAGTCGCTCGGAGACGCCAACGACGCCTGCGCCCTCGGGATCGGTGTTCGAGTTCTCGACCACTGCGACCACGGTGACCTTGTCGTCGACGCCACCCAGCTCGGAGGTCAGTCGATAGAACCCAGCACGCGGCGCGGACAGCACCAGGTACGGGGTCATCAGGTTGACGTCCAGCGCTTCGGAGTGCTTGATGTTCGTCACCCCGCCGCCCATCCGCAGGATGGCCGCACGGCCGACGCTGACGGTCAGGTTGGGATCGACGTCGATCGCATCCAGGGCAGCCACTGGAGGCGCCGCCTCCGCACCGTCCGCGAGCTCGGCGCCATCCGGATTGGGTTCGCCTGGCCGCTCGGCCTCGTCCTCTTCGATATCGGAGAGGAGCGGGCGCTCTTCCACCCGCTCGAAACCCGCCGTGAGCCCGGGAGTCGCCGTGGGGGCAGCGGGCTCCTCCTCGGGCGGTGGCGCCTCCGCTTGGGCGACCTCCTCTTGCTGGCCGTTGCCGCCGCGCAGGCTGGTGACCACGACCGCCGCCGTCACCAACCCCGTGACGCCCACCATCAGCACGGCCACGGCGACTGCGATGAGCGCGATGGGTGGGATGCCTCTGCCCCCGCTTCGCTCCCGTGCGTACTCGATGGGCTGCTTGATCACCGGTGGACGCGTGGACGGCGCGAACGCCGGCGGTGGTTCGGACTGGGCTCGCGCGCGCGCCTGTTCTGCGCGGGCGAGCGCCTCCTTGGCCTGCGCGATCTGCCGCGCGCGACGCTGCTCGGCCTCCGCCGCCTGGGCCTCGGCGCGCGCCTTCGCTGCCGCCTGGGCCTTCTGGCGCGCCCCCTGCCTCACGGCGTCCAGCGCCGCGGCCTCGGCCTCCATGTCGGCCGCCAGCGCACCGCCCCGCAGCGGGGGCGAGTGGTCGTCGAGCGAGTCCAGGGGGCTGATGGAGTCGCCCGGCGCGGGATCCACTTCTGTGGTGACCGCGCCCTCCATCGGTCGCGCACCCGGCTCGGCCAGGATCGTGCCGGCCAGCGAGCTCGCGGCCGGCGCCGCCTGCGTGTCCAAGACCCGGTTTGCCCACGTCTTGAGGCGGGGACCCCGAGAGAGCGCGCGCACCGCGTCGCACCAGTGGCCCACCTGCGACCAGTCGGGCCGGCGACCCGGGTCCGCCTCGCACATTTCGCGCGCCAGCGCCATGCCGTCCGACGCCTCGTCGGGGTGGCGGTTGAGCAGCGCGGACAGGATGTGGCCGACCGCGGCGACATCGGCGGCCGGGTCGCCGCGGTTGCTCAGCCCCACCACGAACACCGACCCCTTGCGGTCGATCAGGATGTCCTGCGCCCACAGATCGCCGTGGGCGTGGCGGCCGAGCACGCCAGCCAGCTGGTTGACGATCGCCAGGGCGGTGCCAGGATGCAGCTCGATGTTGGCACGATCGACGATGTCGAGGCTGAAGGCTTGAATGTGGTCGCGGACCACCGCCCACTGCGCGCCCAGCTGCACCGGCGGGCCGAACGGCACCGCCTGCGCCTCCTGCAGCGCCTCTTGGGCCGCCGCCTCCGCCTTCAGCTTCTCGATCAGGTTGGGCGTCGGGTGCGCGAGCATCTCGATCACCACCTGACCACCTGTGCCTACGACATCGGCCAGATGCAGGTCGCCATGACGACCCGAACCGATGGTCCCGATGACCCGGTATGTCCTCGGCCCCGCACCCATCGAGCCTCCGTGTCCTCGTTATACTGCGCCTTGACGCGTAGCGCGCCACAGTGTCGCACGCGTTATTCGTGCTGCCCGCTCATCGTACCAGCGGCCAGGAGGTGCAACCGTGACAGAAGCCCACGACGACCCCGCCTACGACTTTGAGGTCCGCGAGCTTTCCCCGGTCGAGACGATCCGGCACAGCACGGCGCATTTGATGGCGTCTGCCATCAACGAGCTGTTCCCCGGTACCCAGTTCGCCATCGGTCCCCACATCGACCACGGCTTCTACTACGACATGGAGACACCGCGGCCCCTCACCGACGGCGACCTGCCGGACATCGAGACCCGGATGCGGAAGATCGCCAAAGGCAACCATCGCTTCGAGCACTCGATGAAGTCGCTCGAGGAGGCGGTCACCTGGGCCAAGGACAACCACCAGCCGTACAAGATCGAGATGATGGAGGGGCTGGAGACGCCGGCCATCAGCTTCTACCAGCATGGCGACTTCATCGACATGTGCGCGGGCCCGCACGTCCGGTACACCAAGAAGCTCAAGCACTTCAAGCTCACTGCGGTCGCTGGGGCGTACTGGCGCGGTGACGAGAAGCGCCAGATGCTCACTCGGGTCTACGGGGTCGCGTTCGCTACCCGCGACGAGCTCGACGCGCACCTCGAGCGGCTCGAGGAAGCCAAGAAGCGAGACCACCGCCGGCTCGGCAAGGAGCTCGAGCTGTTCAAGATCTCGCCGGAGTACGGCGGCGGCCTGGTGCTGTGGATGCCCAACGGGGCGTTCATCCGCAAGCAGATCGAGGACTACTGGCGCGAGGCGCACCTCGCGCGCGGGTACGACCTGCTGTTCACGCCGCACATCGCACCGCGCACCCTGTGGGACCGGTCGGGGCACACCGACCACTACGGCGACTCCATGTACAAGCCCATCGAGGTCGAAGAGGAGTCCTACCAGCTCAAGCCGATGAACTGCCCGTTTCACATCGGCGTGTATCGCAGCAAGACCAGGAGCTACCGCGACCTGCCCGTCCGCTACGCGGAGCTCGGCACCGTGTACCGCTACGAGCGGTCCGGCGCCCTGCACGGCTTGATGCGGGTGCGCGGGTTCACCCAAGACGATGCGCACCTGTTCTGCACCGAGGAGACGCTCGACGCCGAGCTCGCCGGATGTATCGACATCGCGCAGCTCATGTACGACACCTTCGGCTTTCCGGAGTTCAAGGTCGAGCTGTCCACCCGCGATGTCAGCGACCGGGAGAAGTACCTCGGCACCGATGAGATCTGGGAGATGTCCGAGGCGGCGCTCGCTCGGGTGCTCGACGAGCGGGGCATCGCGTACGAGACCATCGGGGGCGAGGCGGCGTTCTACGGGCCGAAGATCGATGTCAAGGTGGTGGATGCCATCGGCCGCACCTGGCAGCTGACCACCATCCAGCTCGACTTCACGCAGCCCGATCGCTTCGATCTGGCCTACGTTGGCGCCGACAATGCGCCCCACCGTCCGATCATGATCCACCGGGCGCTGCTCGGCTCACTCGAGCGGTTCTTCGGGATCCTCATCGAGCACTACGCCGGCAACTTTCCCGCGTGGCTCGCGCCCGTGCAGGCCAAGATCCTGCCGCTGTCCGAGAAGTTCGTCGACTACGCCAACGAGGTCGCCGCCGAGCTGCGGGCCGCCGGGCTGCGGATCGACGTCGACGACAGCGACGAGCGCCTCGGGTACAAGGTCCGCCGCGCCGAGGTCGAGCGCGTCCCGTATGCGCTGGTTCTGGGGGCCAAGGAGGCCGAGGCCCGCACGGTTGGGGTCCGCAAGCGCATCGAGGGCGATCTCGGTGCCATGCCGATCGCGGACTTCCAGGATCGGCTGCTGCGCGAGGTCGAGACCAAAGCGTGACACCGCGCGGGCAGCAGCCTGCCTCCGCTAGGCTATACTGCAGATGCGGGACAGGAGAAACGGTTGGTGAAAACACTCTGGTGGCTGCCGCTCATTGCGGTCGGCTGCGACGGTAGTCCCGTTGAAGGCGGGTCACAGTTGCCCGCTCCCCCCGCACCAATCGATGCGCAGGGGAACCCGACCGACCCGGCCGATCCTTCCGATCCGGGGCCCCCGCCGGCAGAGGGCGTCGACAGCGACGGCGACGGCTGGCTCGACACCGAAGAGGTGGACGGCAACACGGATCCTCTCGACGCGGAAGACCACCCGTACACCGGCGGGTGGCCCATCGGCGCCTGCCGCGACTCGCTCACCGCCACCGGCAACGGCCTCGGTGAAGTCAGCGACGACTTCGAGCTGCTCGACCAGTACGGCGAGATGGTGCGGCTGCACGACTTCTGCGACAAGGAGGTCCTGCTCGTTGGAGCGGCCTTCTGGTGAGGCGCTTGTCGGGCGGAAGCCGACGACCTGGAAGGTCGCTACCAGCAGTTCAAGGATGACGGTTTCATCGTCATCACCCTCATCGGGGAGACATACGACGGAGAGACGCCGGAACAGGCCGACCTCGAAGAGTGGGCCAACACCTACGGCATCAACCACCCGGTGGTGTCCGATGCGGGCTTGGGCGTGACGTTCCGCTACGTGGACGGCAACTTCGTTGGCTTGCCCAGCATGTCGCTGCTCGGGGTCGGTGCCGAGGTCCTGATCCGCGACTCGTGGGTCGGAGACAGCGAGATCGCAGCCAACCTGCCGTAGTTCCCTTCGGAGTCACTGCAGTGTCTTCGTGCCGGTGCCCTCGTGAGCCATCGCGAGGAGGCCGGGCACCGCCACGATCACAACGTAGGCCAGGTGCAGGAACAGCACCGCGGCCGCCGCGGTCGATGGAGCGGTGCCGAACAGCCGCAGCGCCACGGTGCCGCTCGCCTCGTAGGCGCCGAAGAAGACCGGGGTCGGCAGCACGGTGATCCCGCTGACGATCGCTGCCCATGCGGTCGCGGCCACCGGCACCCCAGACGGCACCCCGGGGAAGCACGCCAACCCGGCCGCGACGTACAGGATCGTGGAGGCCCACGTCCCCACGGTCAGCGCCACGACCCAGGCGGCCCGCACCGGGTCGGACGCGAGCGAGCGGAACCCCTGCCCGAGACCGCGCACGAAGCCGGCACCGACCGGCATCCGCGGCGCGAGGCGCTCGCCCAGCACGGCGAAGGCGACAACGGCGATGCCGCCGACGATCACCAGCAGGGCTGCGCCGCGCTGAGCGGTCGCGACCACATCGACGCCGCCGACGGTGATCGTGTCCGGCAGCGCGACCGCGGTGCTGACCCAGCCGATCAGCAGCAGCAGCAGCACCAGATCAAGCAGGCGCTCGCTGACCAACGCCGCGACGCTGCGGTCCAGCGAGATCCCGTCGGCGGTGTGCAGGGCCGGCCGGACGGCCTCCCCGAGTCGAAGCGGAAGCAGAGTCATCGCCAAGAACGCCGTCAGCGCGATGGGCACGGTACGTCGCCAGGGTGCAGCATGGAGCAACAGGTGCCAGCGAACGACGCGAACGGCGTGGTTGAGCAACACCGCCGCGACCAGCCACGGGGTCCGGTCCCAGTGGATCGCGCCCAGCGCGGCCGCGAAGTCTCCTGGGTCTACGCCCCGCAGCGCGACCGCGAAGCTGGCAGCGGCCGCGACGACCAACAACCCCATGGAGACGAGGCGCCAGCGTGGCACTACCGTTCGGCCTCGAGCGGGTGATCGGCGGCGATCTGGGCCGCGGCGCGCCCCAGGAACCGTCCGAGCTGCACCGGGTCCAGCCCCGCTCCCAAGACCCAGGCGGACTCCCCGTCGACGGCCATCCGCGTGGGGAACGTGCGCAGCAGCTGGATGCTGACCAGCTCGAAGGCCTCTATCCCCCCGCCGAGCACGCCGGCGTCCAGAACCCGCCGCGCCTGGGTCTGCAGATCCCCGGCTGCAGGTCTCAGAACACTGCTGGTGACCCCGGCGCTCAAGACGAGCCCGAACCGCTCCGAGAGGAACTCCAGGCCGCGCCGCCGGGTCCGGGGTCGGTAGCCTACGATCGTCGAGACCGTGACCGCTGGCGAGAGCGGCACCTGCCCGGGCCCCAGCTTGATCCCGAGGGGCACCACCAAGCCCGATCCGATCCGGGCGCGCAGGCCGAACCGCCGCGTCTGCAGCAGGTAGCGCTCGGTGGGCGCATCGGGCGCCAAGACCTCGATGAGCAGTAGATCTCCGTCGGCCAACGGGCGGCCACGGTGGAGGTTCTGCAGATCGGAGAGGTGGAGGCGAAGCGGCGCCTCGCCGAGCGGATCGGTGGGCAGCCACTGAATGGCGGTGGGCAGCCGGCGGCGCAGCGATCCGGACAGCGAGACCACGGGCTCGAACGGGGAGGACCGCAAGCCGGTCGGGCGCTGCCAGACCCGCACCGAGGCGTCCGGGCGCTGCGGCTGGATCTCGACCCAGCCGCGGTCCGTCACGACCTCGGGCTCGAACCACTGCTGGCCCTCGTGCGCGAACGCCGCAGGCGGCAGGAACGGGTGGGGCGACTCCTTGGCGTACCCGGTGGAGACCACGACGTTCGCGAGGTCTCCGGGCGGATGTTCGGCGGTCACGAAGGCCTCGGGCGCGAGCACGCGGCGCACCCGGTGCGCAGGCCCACACGCCGTCATCAGGCACAGCAACCCCAGCAGACAACGACGCATTCAGCCACCAATTCGCGGAAGCCACCGACCGAGCAGGTCAGGCGAAATCCAAGCCGGGTACAGCGCGAGCATAGCCCACGGGAAGATGCCGAGCTCCATCGATGCGGCGAGCAGCAGGTGGAACACCGCGCCTGTGAGGATCCATAGGAGCTCGAATCGCCAACGGTTGGAGAGCCCGCGCAGCCAGCCCGGGCGGTCTGCGGTTCGGCGATAATACCCCCACAGCAGCACGAGCGGGTAGGTGTCCTGAAACAGGATCGTGACCGCCGAGCCCACCTGCGTGAAGAAGAACCAGGGCTGCCGGGCGGTGAACGCGAAGTCGAACCGCGCGATCGCCGGATCCTGCAGGATGAAGTACAGCGAAGCGAAGTGGCCCATGGGATACCAGTGGATCCCGGTCTTCTGGACTCCCGCCAGGAAGTAGATCGCGATGAGCTGCACCAGGATGAGCTTGCGCGGCCAGCAGACCACGTGGCTGTCGTCGCCGCGGAAGTCCCCGGTCTTCCAAAGTGCGTCGAACGACCAGCACGCCCCCGCAGGCGCCACCGTGAAGATCCACAGCACGTCTCGGCACAGCGTGTCGATTCCGCGATCCGCGGCCGGCAAGATCTGCGCGAACTGGGCCCAGCCCAGCAACAACACGAGGGCGCTGGTCCGCGTGAAGTAGCCGCCAAGGAACGACAGCGCTGCCACGGAGATCACGGCGTGGAGCGCTACCGCCGACCGGACGGTGCCCGGGAAGGCCTGGTAGTACAGCGGCGTGTTGGCGCGCGTCAGCGCGTCGGACATGCCGCCCACATCGGCAACGCCGAACAGCGGCACCACCAGGTCGAGCCGCCAGATCTCCAGGAACTCCATCAGGATCACCGCCCCGAGTAGAATTCGAACCAGGGCGAGAGAGCGCGGATGCTCGGTGCCCGTCCACAGGGCGACCCAGGCACGCCACACCGTGCGGACCCTCACAGCGACGACCGGCTGCGTTGACGGCGGTGGCGGATCTTCACCTCAGGGTCCGGCTCGTCCCACGGATACACCGATCGCGACTGCTCCAGGTGGACCCGAACCCGCTCGGCGTCCGGGAAGTCCGCGAACGCGTTCCGTGCGACCCAGTCCACGAACGGGTCGTAGGCCGCCTTTGCGCGATCCTTGTTGCCGTCCCAGACGCCTCGGATGCGTCGGTACCGGAACTGGTCTTCGCGCCAGGTGCAGCACGGGTCGAGCCGGCGCAGGACGGGCTCCCACGGCGTGCTCGGTCCGCCCCGCCGCACCTCCACCACCACGCGCTCGGGCTTCCGCGTCGCTGCGGCGAACAGCCCCCAGGCCTGGTCGGACTGGGTCAGTGTGAACAACGGCTTCAGCGGGCGCTTGAGCGTCTTGTGCAGACCGCCACTCACGGCGCTCCCGCGGACGACGATGCCCTCGAGCTGGGGGACGCTCAGCGAGATCCCGGCGGACGCGAGCCACCCCTGCCACCTCAAGATGTCGCGCTGGCGCCAGTCCTCGTGCAACATGGTGTCGGTGACCGCCCGCGGAAGCGGCAGCGCGTAGACCCCGTGCGCCAGCAACGCAATGGCGATCAGCGCGGCGCGCACGTGGTCGCGGCGTGTCATTCGCCGAGTCTCCGCGCGAGGTGATAGGCCGCCTGCCGGCGCCACCACTCCCAGTCATGGGCGACGTCGTGCCCCCACAGATCGACCTCCGCGGGGATCCCCTTGCTTCGCAGCACCTCGCCCAGCGCGACCGTCTCCTCGAGGCAGCCCTCCTCCCACTTGCCCTGGCCGCATACCAGTGTGAGCGCCGTCTGCCGCACCCGATCGAGCTCCGCGCCACCGAGCTGCGGAACGAACGCAAGCGGGTTGTTGAAGTAGACCTCGGGGGCGTCGTAGCCACCGGTGAAGTTCCGCGCCTCATAGCGACCGCTCATGCACAGCGACCACCAGAACGTCTCCGGGTGCTTGAGTGCCATGTTGGCGGCGTACAGCCCGCCCAATGACGCGCCAGCTGCGGCGATCCGCATCTGGGGACTGCGGCAGTCATCGCGCACGAACGGCACCAGGGTCTCCAGTACGTAGCGCTCGAATGCGGCGTGTCGCTCCATCCGCCAGCGCGGGTCCGCGTCGCTGTGAGTCCAGGCCTCCGAGACGTTGGACTCGGTGCAGTACAGCTTGAGCTTGCCTGCATAGAGCAAAGGGGCCAGCGCCTCGACCACCCCCTGGTGATCCCACTCATGCGCAAAACCAGCGGCGCTCGGAAAGACGACCACCGGTGGGCCGTAGTGTCCGTACATCCAAAGATGTACGTTGCGCCCCATCGCCCGGCTGGGCAACATGAAGTGACGGCCCAAGCAACCCCCGCGCGCGGAAGTAACGCTCGCGCTTACAATGTGCATCGGGCGTGGAGGAGGAGCGCTGGTCGCCAAGTGGACTGCGTGTGGACTGTGGGTGTGCGCGTTGTTGGCGTGTGCGGGATTGCCGCTGCGCGCGTTCTCCATCCCGCTCGAACACGAGCGATCCGAGGCTGAGGTCCAGGAGGCCGAGCAGCTTGTGGAGACGCTCGAGGGCAGTGCTTTCTCCGACGAAGTGCTCGCCGACTGCAAGAGCGCGTCGTTGCTCACGTGGCTCGCCGCGCGGCACGCCGATGGGCGGGTGGTCGCAGCGTCGCTGTGGGGGATGGCGGCCTGCGCCGAGGACCTCCATCCCCCCGACGCGCTGGCTGTGGCCTCCGCGCGGCTGCGGTCGGAGGACCGCGGCGTGCAAGGCGGGGCCATGGCCGTCGCGCAGGAGCTGATGCCCCACCTGCCGCCGGACAGCGACGTCATCGCCCGGGTCGCGCTGCTGGCGTCGGAAGACGGCGACGGCGCGGTCCGCATCGAGGCCCTCGAGGCCCTCGACCGGCGACCCTGGAGCACCGAGCCCACGGTGGTCGACGCCTTCTTCGCTGCGCTGCACGCCGAGAACGCCCCCACGGTGGTCGCCACCGCTCTCGACCGCATCCAGCAGCGGGCAGCGGGGTTCACGGCCGACGACCGTCTCCGGCTTCGACTCGTCTGCCAGCTGCTGACCCAGGATCGCGACCCCGCCATCCGCGGGATCAGCGCTCAGGCGCTCGCCCAGCTCGACCCCAGCGCCCCCGCGGTCCTCCAGCGGTTGATGGAGCTGCTCGAAGACCGCCACGGCTACACCCGAGCCATCGCCGCCGACGCGCTCGCGGCGCTCGGGCACGAGCCCGCCATCCCCATCCTGGTGGCCGGTGTCCCCGACGAGGCAGCGTGCAGCTGGAAGATGCTGCCGTGGACGCGCCTCAACGGCACCGACGATCGGCTGACGTTTGTCGCATCGCCCTTCGATCGGGTGGATCATTCCTGGCTGATGGCGCTGGAAGCGCTCACTGCCGGGTCGGACTCTCCGTTCGTATTGCGTGATATCAACCAGCAATATCTCGGTCTCGACCTCATCGCCGCAGGTCGGGATGCCGCACGCTGGCTGGAGGCTCACCCGCGCTTGGGGCAGGGTGGCGACCCACCGTCGGGAGATGCACCGTGAACCGTCAGACCCTCGCCGTCACCCTCGGCGCGATCGTGCTGCTCGCGCTCGGCGCGCTCTTGCTCTACGCCACCCCGGCCCCGGCCCCGACGCCGGTCTCCGCCGCTCCGCGGGGGAAGGCGAAGGCGACCAGCAGCAAGCGGCTGCCCCCCGCACAGCTCATCCACAAGCGGCCCGTCGCCGCCGATCGGCCCGCCGCCCCGCCCGATGCGCCCAACGTGGTCGTGGTGTTCGTGTCCAGCCAGCGGCGCGACCAGTGGACCGTGTACGGCGGCGCCGATGCAGTCACCCCGCGCCTGGCGGAGGTCGCCCGCACCGGGGTCGTGATGCAGGACGCGCTCAGCGCATCCCCCGACCCGCACACCGCTGCCGCTGCGCTCACGACCGGCCGCCACCCTCACCACGTCGGGGCCGTCGAGGTCACCGACCGCCGAAACGGCCGTCCGCTGCCCGGAGACGTGCGGACCCTTGCAGAGCGGATGTCGAGCGCCGGCTGGTTCACGATCGGCGCGACCGGAAACCACCACTACAACCATCGGATGGGGCAGGCTCAGGGCTTCGACTGGTACCGCGACTCGCAGCCGTACTCGTTCATGCTCGAGATGCGCGTAGGGGCGATCCAGGTGGTGCAGAACGCCGTCCGCCGCGCCAATCAGCGCACGGAGGAGGAGCGCGCGCGTCCGCTGTTCATGCAGCTCGCGCTGGCCGACTCGCACAAGCCCTTCCGGGTCCCGCCGTCTGAGTTCAGGAAGTTCGAGGGGCCTGACCACAACGTCGCCCCCTACCGCGCCACGGTGCGGCGGATCGACAACGCGATCAGCCGGCTCATCGACACCCTGTCTCAGCAGGACATCACTGCACAGAACACTGTCTTCGTGGTCGTGGCCGATCACGGCGAGGGCCTCGAGATGCCGGTCCACCACCGCAAGCAGCATGGGTATACGCTGTACGGCAGCTCCATCTCGGTGCCGTGGGTGATGTGGGGCAAGGGCGTTCCCGCCGCCAAGGTCGGGGGCATCGCCTCTACGCTGGATGTCGCGCCCACGGTCCTCGGCCTCATCGGGCTGCCGAGCGACGGGATGGACGGGCATGACCTGTCCGGGCTGCTCCAAGGCGGCGACTGGCCGCGCACCGAGGTCTACAGCGACACGTTGTACGAGGGGGTGCACCGCGCCTCGTTGTGGACGGCATCGCACCAGTGCCAGCGCGAGTATGGGACCACGGTGGACGGCGAGACGCAGTTCCCGGAGGGCTGCTTCGACCGCGCCGCCGATCCCACCTTCGCCGAGGTGATCGAGCAGCCTGCGCTGTGGGATCGTCTCGATGCGCGGCACACTGAGCTGATGCAGGCCGTGACCCGCTGAGAGGCGGGTGATACGCGGGCTGTCATGTCCGATGACCTAAGAACGCCGTCGAACGGACTGCGCGTGCTCGTGGCCGCCGCGTCGCTGGTCGTCGTGATCGCCGGGCTGCGCGCGTCGGGCGACATCATTCTGCCGATCTTGTTTAGCGTGTTCCTGTCGATCGCCGCCCTGCCGATGCTGCGTGCGCTGCAGCGCGTGGGGGTCCCGACCATCGTGGGCATTCCGCTGGTCGTGCTCCTGTTCGCGGGCCTGCTCGTTGGGATCACCAGTGTGCTCGCGGGCGCGGTGCGGCAGTTCACGGCCGACATCGACAGCTACGAGGAGGGGTTCAACCTCCTGATGCAGCAGGGGCTGGCGTGGGCCGCATGGGCGGGCTTGACTGACTTCGAGGAGGTGCTGCAGCGCGGCCAGGTGTCCCAGTGGATCAACCCCGGGGCGATCATGGGCATCGTGGGGCAGACCGTGAACGCGGTGATCGGGCTGTTCGGGCGCGTGGTGATCGTGATCATCACCATGACGTTCATGCTGCTGGAGGCGTCCGAGCTGGAGCAGAAGCTGCGGCTGGCGTTCGGAACCAGCGCGCGGCCGGCAGGCCCGTTCACGAGCGCGGGCGAGAAGGTCACACGCTACCTGTTGATCAAGACTCTGATCAGCGCGTTCACCGGCATCTGTGCGGCCCTGATCTGCCGGTTCGCTGGGCTCGACTTCTGGGTGATGTGGGGACTGATCGCGTTCCTGCTCAACTACATCCCCTCCATCGGCTCCATCCTCGCCGCAGTGCCGCCCATGCTACTGGCGATGGTCCAGCTCGGGCCTGGGTCCTCCCTCGGGATCGGCGCCAGCTATCTGGTCGCAAACCTGGTGTTCGGCAACCTGCTGGAGCCGCGGCTGATGGGGCAGAGCCTGGGCCTGTCGCCGCTGGTCGTGTTTCTGTCCCTGGTGTTCTGGGGCTGGGTGTGGGGTCCGGTCGGTATGCTGCTGTGCGTACCGATGACGGTCATGGGCAAGCTGGTGCTCGAGAGCAACGCCGACACTCGGTGGATCGCCGTGTTCCTCGGGTCCCCCCGCGATGTCCGCCGGACGGGTGTTCCCCCGACGTAGGGGGGCCTTAGAACAAGCCGAGCTGCGCCTCGGGGCGCCGCCGCGGGCCCCCCGGGTTCCACGCGATGTGGCGGCCCTTGAGCTCCCCGAGGTCGAGTGCGAACCGGCCGTCGGTCTCCTCGATGAATGCGAGGTGCCCCACCGCGCCGACGAATCGCCCCTCGACGACGCGGTCGTCCTCGACCCGGAGCTGGTTTACCGTCAGGCTGCGACTCGCGACGGCGAGCGGTGGCTGCGGCACGAACACCGGTGCGTGCAGGTGGTCGTGGTACGTGGGCGGCAGGACCCCGCGGAGGCCCCTCACTGCGTCCATGACCCGGGAGCGGGCCTCCGCCTCGGTCATCGCCCCTTGCAGCAGGGCCGTCTTGCGCGTGCGCCGCATCGTCTCGGTGAAGCCCGCGTCGGACAGCAGGTGCTCCATCTGCTTGACGGTCGGCCCCACGGCGCGCGCAACCCGGGCGGCGGCCAGCGGACCCTGCTCGACGATCCGCTGGTCGCGACGAGGGTGGGAGGCCGTGCCGACCTTGATCGTCTCGCCCCCGAAGCAGGCCAGGTACAGGTGGTGGTCCTGTCGGCAGTAGCGGCGCATCGCGGGAGTCAGGCGCGGGCACCGAAGCCCCGTGCACGCCATGCAGGGCCGAAACGCGTCGCGCGACGCGCACGCGTCGCAGTTGGTCCCGCGCCGCGCCAGCGCCTGTTCCGGACAGGGCTGACCGACCGCCCCGTCGCTGTAGCCGGTGCAGAACCGTCCCGGAAGAATGCGGAAGCACACCGGGCCGTCGAGCGCGATGAGCTGCATCGTCGAGGGCTCGCCCTGCCACACGCGGAGCTTCGCCGCCCCTTCGGACCAGGTCCAGCCGACCACCAACGACGTCTCGGACATGCCGAGGTCTATCACCGCTGTGGCCAGCTGGCTGTCAGCGCTGCGACAGCACCCGGGTGCTGACCACGTTGCGGGGCCGGCTGACCACCATCTCGAGCCGCGCCAGCAGCTCGGCGCGCGTTGCGGGCCAGCGCAGCACCTGCTCGGGATTCGCCTCGACGAAGTTCTTGTCGGCGACTGTGAACACGCTGCCGGCGAGGTACAGCACGCGCCGCTCGCCGGGGAATGCGCGCTCGATGATCCCGGTCAGGCCAGGGCCCGCCAGCGACAGCTCGGCGAGCAGGATGTCGAAGCCCTCGTTCCGCCAGCGGGTGAGCGCCACATCGACCGTGCGGGCGACCTCCACCACGGCGTGACCGCGGAGCGCGCGCCCGAGCGCGCCGGACACCCGCGGGTCCTCGCCGAGGAGCAACACCCGCAGCGGAGGGATGTCGGCCGGACGCGGCGCCGCGAGCCGCGCCTGGTCGCGCAGCGGCGTGTTTGCGCCGGCAGGCGGCAGCCAGAGCACGAACTTGCTCCGCCCGCTGGCCCGGTCGACCTCCAGGGTGGCGCCGGACTTCGTGAGCAGGCTGTGGCTGATCGACAGCCGAAGGCCGTCGTCGTCCCGGGCGTGGTCGCCGGAGACCGGCCCGTCCAGCGACTCGGCTTCGAGCTCGGTGCCGCTGTGCTCGATGGTCAGGCCGACGCCGCCGTCGAGGGGCTCGGCACGCAGGACGATCTCGACGAGCCGCGCGCTGCGCGACTGGGACGCGAGCATCATCACGTTGACCAGCACGTGCACCAGCGTGGCGTCGTTGGCGCTCACCAGCGGCACGACGCCGAGCTCGAGGATGACGTCGGCCCGGTTGCTCAGCTCGGCTTCGACGAGCCGAGCGGCGAGCTTCACCACATCGTGGACGTCCACCGCGTACTGGCCCTCGCCGATGGGTTCGGCGAAGCGTCGGTAGCCGCGGATCGTGCTTGCGATTCGCTCCACGCCGCTCCGCGCGTCCTTCAGCGCAGCGCCGAGCTCAGGGTCGGCCGGTAGCCCGATCTCCTCCATCCGGTCCTGGACGAAGCCCAGGTTGGCGGAGATGAGCGTGAGGGGGTTGTTGACCTCGTGGGCGACGCCCCCAGCGACCATGCCGAGCGACGCCATGCGCTCGGCGACCAGCAGATCGCGCAAGCCAGCGTAGGTGCGCGCCACGTCGTGGTTGACGCTGTCGAGGGCGCAGGACAGCGCCGTTCGATCCGCCTCGAGCCGCGCGGTGCGATGAGCGACCCGCTCCGCGAGCTCCCTCTCCAAGCGGACCATGTGGCGTGCGTGCGTGTCGGCGAGGAGCAGCACGCCGAGCAAGAGCACCGGTCCGACCAGGGGGCTCCAGACCCCCCCGCTGGACACGCTGAGCTCGAGGGCGAGAACGGTGGCGACGGCGAGCAACACGATGGGGAGCAGCCAGCGCGTGGAGCCGTCGCTGAGCTGGGCCCGGTGCGTCCCCGGCCGGGAGCGAGCGGCCATGGCTCCGCTGCCAGCGAGCGCGAACAGCATGACCGCGGGGCGCGCCGGCCCCGGGGAGGCCCACACGGCCGCGCCGCCGAGGGTCGGAACCTGGACCAGCTGGGGGCCGATCACCCAGGGAGTAACAGCGGCGACGGCACCGATCGCTGCAGCGATGCCGAGGAAGGCAGCGGGCCAGATCCGGCGGTTCGGCTGGGTCAGATCGCCTGACAGGATGGACTGGACCAGCGGAAGAGCCAGCAGCGTGGCCAGCGCAAGCGGCTCGGCGAAGACCGCGATGCGGGGCGACGCGGTGACCCCGGCGAGCATGAGGGTGTACAACCCACCCAGAAGGGCGGTACCGCCAACCACGCGGTGCTCGCGCGACCTGCCGACCGAAAACAATCCAGCGGCAACGCCGAGCAGACTGGCTAGAGTGAAGTTCAACACCGAAAACTCATGGCGAAAAAATAGCGAGCCGCCCACCGGCGTGGGTATCAGTGCGGTGAACGGGGGCCTGTAGTTACATGAGAATGTCGTCTTGGTGCATGTTGTTGGGGTCTGTGGCGTTGGTCGCCGGCTGTGATGATCAGGTGTGGGGTGTGGCGCGCGACGTCCCGATCGCGCCCCCGTCGGCGGACGGGTACGAAGGCGTCCGAGAGATCGTATCGGAACACTGCCTTCTTTCGTGCCACGATGCAGCCACTCAGCTCGGCGGTCTCGATCTCGAGACGGACATGGCGGTGGACACGGTCAACGTCCGGGGCATGTTCGGGCTGCTGTTGGTCTCGCCGGGCGCCCCCGAGAACTCGATGCTGTACCTCAAGGTCACCAGCACCAACCCCCAGGGCACCGGCAGCGATATGCCTCCTGGGTCGGGCGGTCTGCCCGAGGTGCTCACAGAGGTGGTCGAGGACTGGATCCTCGATGGGGCCCCCGGGCAGTGATCGTCGCCTGGCTCCTCGGCTGCGCCGGCGGCGGGCAGGCTGCGGCGCCTGTTCCCCCCGCTTCCGCCGCCCCCGCGGTCTCGGCGCGCACCCCGCCGCCCGAACTTTTGCCGGGTCCCGAGCTCGAGGGGCTGTGCGACGCCTCCGCCGGGATCGCCGTCGGGGACTGGCTGGTCGTCGCCGACGACGAGCACGACCGCTTGATGGTCTACGACCGCGGCGGCGCCTTCGCCCAGCGGATCGACCTGGAGCGCCTGAGCCCCCGCTTCGGCGACGGCGAGTCCGATCTGGAAGGGCTCGCCGCGGTGGGGGACACCGTCTGGCTCATCGCCAGCCACGACAGCGGCAAGGGGACGGAGCGCAAGCCGCACCGCCAGCGGCTCGCCGCGCTGCATCTCCGTCCCACTGCGCAGGGGGTGGAGGCCACCCTCTCCGGGCCGGTTGCCACGGGCCTGATCGACGCGGCGCTCGGCACCCCTGGGCTTGGTCCCGTGCTGTCCGCCACCGCGGGCTTCACCAGCAAGGACCCTCGCGGCCTCTCCATCGAGGGCCTCGCCGCTGGGCCGGGCGGGGGCCTGCTTGTCGGCTTCCGCACCCCGATCGTCGACAACAAGGCACTGCTGATGTCTGTGTCGGACCCCGCAGCGCTGTCGCGCGGCGCCGATCCACTGATCGGGCCGCCGATCTGGCTCGATCTGGGGGGCCGCGGGGTCCGGTCGATCGCCGCGCACGCTGGCGGTTACCGCATCGTGGCCGGACCCGCCGCCGACGGCGCACTGGCCCTGTACGACTGGGACGGCTCGCCCGGATCCGCGCCCGTGCTGCTGCCGGTGCTGCTGGGCGGGCTCCGGCCCGAGGGGCTGGTCCGCTTCGACGGCGGCTGGTGGCTCCTCTCGGATGACGGCAGCCGCAAGATCGACGGCGAGCGCTGCAAGGAACTGCCGCGGTCCGCGCGCCGCGCCCGGACCGCGCGCCTCGTCAGGTGAGCGCGCTGCCTTCTCGGTGCGCGGCGGTCAGCGCATCATCACGAACCACACCCCGACGCCGGAGGCGAGGAGCACCAGCAGGCCGACCACGCTCACCATCAGCAGCGTCTTCATGACAGACAGGGTCTTTCGGAACAGCCACCACCCGACCGAGGCGAGCACCAGCACCACGATCACGGCCACGACCGCTGCGGCCGCCCCACCCAGAGTCACCGGATCCATGGCACCCCCTGTCGTCAGGGTACACCGCGTTACCGAGACCCCTCGCTGTCCGGCTCTGGAGGACCTCGTGGAGCCTGCCCCGCCCGTCCGCATCGGTCGCCTGCTCGCGCTGGCGCGTCCCGAGACCGCCGTGATCGTGGTCGCCACCATCGCTTTGCTCATCAGCTCCGGCCTGAACCTCGTCTACCCGCTTGCCGTGCAGTGGATGGTCGACGCGATCGGTGGTGCGCAGACCTGGCTCGACTTCGACACCGCCGCGTTGCTCCTCGTCATCCTGTTCGCCGTGCAGTCCGTGTTTGCGATGCTGCGCTCGTGGCTGTTCACCGTGGCCGGAGAGCGCATCGTGGCGCGGCTGCGCACCGATCTGTTCCGGGCCATCCTGGGCCAGGACATCGCGTTCTTCGACCTGTCCCGCACCGGTGAGCTCACCAACCGACTCGCCAGCGACACCACCGTGCTGCAGAACACGGTGAGCGTGAACATCTCGATGGCCCTGCGCTACGGCGTCGGCGCCATCGGCGGGATCGGGATGCTGATCTACATGAGCCCGCAGCTGACTGGACTCGCGCTGGCCGTCGTGCCTGTGGTCGCCATCGGTGCCGCCATGTATGGCCGCTGGATCCGCCGGCTGTCGGTGCAGGTGCAGGACGCCCTGGCGCGCTCCACCGAGATCGCTGAGGAGACCATCGCCGGCCTGCGCACAGTGCGTTCCTTTGCGCGCGAGGATGCCGAGGGCGGTCGATACGGCGCCGCGGTCGACCAGAGCTTCCAGCTCGCGGCGCGGCGCGCGTTCGTCGTGGGCGCGTTCAGCGGAACCATGGGCTTCGCCGGATACGCCGCGATCGCGCTGGTGGTCTGGTACGGCGGACACATGGTCTCGTCGGGCCAGATGACCATCGGGGCGCTCACGGCGTTCCTGCTCTACACCCTCACCGTCGCGATGTCGATCGGGGCGCTGTCGGGCTTGTACGCCGATATGATGCGCGCAGTCGGCGCCAGTCAGCGCGTGTTTCAGCTCCTCGACCAGACCGCACCCCTCGAGTCGAGCGACGGCGAGACGCTGCCGTCGGTGTCCGGGCACCTGGTGTTCCGCGAGGTGCAGTTCAGCTACCCCGCGCGCCCCGACGTGCCGGTGCTCTGTGGGTTCGACCTCGAGATCAAGCCGGGGCGCGCGGTCGCGCTCGTCGGCCCGTCCGGGTCGGGGAAGTCCACGGTCGCCGCGCTGATCGCCCGGTTCTACGACCCGAGCGGCGGCGCGATCCTCCTGGACGGCCACGATCTCCGGACGCTCCAGCCGCGCTGGCTGCGCGATCAGGTGGGTGCCGTGAGCCAGGAGCCCGTGCTGTTCGCGAGCACCATCGCCGACAACATTCGCTATGGTCGGCCCGGCGCCAGCGACGAGGCCGTGCACGCAGCCGCTGAAGCCGCCAACGCCGCCGGGTTCATCGCGCAGTTTCCCGAGGGGTTTCAGACGCTGGTGGGAGAACGCGGGGTCCGCCTGAGCGGCGGGCAGAAGCAACGGGTCGCGATCGCGCGGGCGATCCTCAAGGACCCAGCGCTGCTCGTGCTCGACGAGGCCACATCGGCGCTCGACACCGAGAGCGAACACCTGGTGCAGGAGGCGTTGGTGCGGCTGATGGCGGGGCGAACGTCGCTCGTGATCGCGCACCGGCTGTCGACCGTCCGCGACGCCGACGAGGTGATCGTGCTCGACGCCGGCGGGGTGGCGGAGCGCGGCACACACGATGAGCTCATCGCCGCCGACGGCTTGTATCGACGCTTGATCGAGCGCCAGTTCGCGGCCTGACCCCGACCTGCCGGCTCACCACCGGATGGTGAATGTGGCCACCCCGAGACCCAGCGCACCCAGCGCCGTCCCCGCGCTGGCCGTGGCGAGCGTGTTGGCGGCCTCAGCCCGCTTGTCGATCCGCCCGTAGGGCAGGTTGGGGTTGGTCACGTCGAACCGCGCCACCGTGGCCACGACGAACAGCGTGAGCGCTGTGGCGCCGGCCGCGCCGGTGGCGGTGGTTCCGATGATGTGCATGCGCTTGCGCCGCCGCCGGCGCGCGGTGGGGTCGAGCTCGGCGAAGTCCAGCTGCGGCACCTCGGCGACCGAGTACAGGTACCCGGACATCAGGCTGGTGCCCTGAGCGTCGAGGGCCTGCAGAAGAAAGGCGCGATCGCGCGGAACATCGCTGCGCGCATCACCATCCACCACCCAGCCGCCGGGCGGTGTGCGCTCGAGCTGCACCCACTCGTCGGATGTGGGCGCGTCCGCGAACAGGCGCCACATGGGGTGGGCCCGGGGCCAGCGTGCCGCGCTGGGCGTGGCCACCGGGTCGAGCACCTTGACGGCCGCCCACGACCGCAGCGCGGCTGCGTTCTCGCCGCTGAAGAAGGCCGTCAACGCCTTGGCGCGGTGCACCTCGACCGCCGCGCGCGGCCCGAGCGGGGCATCGAGGCACCCCAGCGCGAAGTCCAGCCGCCGCTCGGAGTCGGCGAGCGCCTCCTCGTCGAGGTTGTCGAACGCGACGCCCGTGGCGGTGGCCTGCTGCAGCGCGACGACGTCGGGATGCTCGGGGCAGTTTGACCCGCGGGCGACAGCCGAGAGCAACAAGAGCCACATGAACGCTCCAGAGGGGGCCAAGAGTACCCCAAGGGCAAGACCGGAGGCACTCCCGCCCCTCAGAATTTCCGGTGCGGTGCCCAACGGAGGGCGCTCACGGCCGCAGCAGCACGCTGATCTTCACGAACACCACCCGCGACGTCGTCTTGCGGCTCCTCAGGTCGAGCTGCTCGGTCCACCCGATGAACGCTGCCGTTCCGGGCACATCCAGCCACGTGATCAGCGGCGAGATGACCAGCGACTCCTCGGTGCCCTCCTCCTGGACCCGGTGCCCTTCCTGCACCAGCAGCCGCGCCCCGAGGCTGCGGGACCACTGCCAGTGCAGTGTCGACCGCAGCAGGCGCGCCGTCTCTGGGGCGCGCCCTTGCGCTACCAGGCGCCGCAGATCGATGCCGGCGTCCACCCGAATCCCGGACACCCGCAGGACAGCGTCCAGCGAACCCTGCTGCTGCGCCGCCGGACCCAGGGTCCCAAAGTCCAACAATCGGGAGATCTCGAGCTGGGGCTCGAGCTCCAGGGCGGGCCCTACCTGCCCGTTCCAGCCCGCGGCGAACGCGGTCTGCAGCAGTGAGGCGCCGCTCTGCGCGACCTGGGTCGCACTGCCCTGGGCCCAGAGCCGCTGTACGCCGGCGAACTGCACGTCGTTGGACAGCGCCGCGCCCCGTCGGTGGTCGCCGTCGTCCTCCTCCACCGCCCACATCTCCACGAGCGGGACCACGGTGTCCACCGTGCCGCCGGGCGTGAAGGTGTGGTCGACCCAGCCGAAGGTACTGAGCAGTCCGGACTGCGGGAGGAAGCCCGTCTCGCGGCGGAAGCCGGGGCTGTAGGCCTGGGCCCGCACGCCGCCGCCGGTGCCCAACCCGCCGCGCCGGATCGCCGAGGCGTCCAGAGCGCTGCCGACCAGCGAGTCGCCCCGCCCGTCCCACGTCGCGCTCGTCTGCCCCGCGAGCGCGACGAGCCAGTTGTGGGCGAGCGGCACGCCGAGGTCCACAGAGCCGATGTCGTGGACCCCGCCGGCACCCGCCCCCACCAGGCGCTTGTCGGCGGCGGTCACCCCGAGCCAGCCGCCGTCGAACGCGTCGAGCCGCAGGCGCGCGAGCGTGTTCAGCGCCTGGCTTCCCTCGACATCCACCCCGTCGAATCCCGGCGTCCCGCGCTCGTGGATCGAGCCCTGGGGTGAGCGGTCGAGCGCGTGCACGATGCCCAGCGAGGTGGGCCCGTCCCGGCCGGTCAGCTTCACCCCGTAGATCGGCTCGGCGATCGACCGTGAGTACAGCGTGTCTGTCGGGTCCTGGAACTGGTCGATCCCGTCGAGAAAGAACGGTCGCCGCTCGGCGAACTGAAAGGCGAACCGCGCGTTGAGTCGGACGTCTGCGAGGTCGGACTCTATCTGCGAGAAGTCCGGGTTCAGGGTGGCCGCGAGACCCAGGTCTGGCGTGAGTCCGTATCGCAGGTCGAGGCTCGGCCGGATCGCGTCGGTGAGCGGTTGGACGTCGAGCGGGTCCAGCGGATCGTCGCTTGACCACTGCTGGCTCGCTGTGAGGGCCGGAATCAGCTCCAGCCCGCTGCCGCGGGACGGCGGGCGAACTCCGACGAGATCGGCCTCCTGCGAGAACAGGATCGCCGCGTTCCGCGCCAGCTCGGGCCAGCCGTATTTCGCCGCCTTGTGCGGGACCTTGCGGGTCACGATGACGCCCCAGGTCTGGTCTGGGTCGCGCCCGAACTTCAGCGACCGCCAGGGGAGCGCGACCTCGATCTCGAAGCCGTCATCGAGCACCCGTCCGACCGACCGCATCTTCGTGTCCCAGTTGACGTTCCAATCTTGCCCGCTCACCCGGATGTCCTGCTGGACCCCGAGGGCGTTGAAGTAGAAGATGTACCCGGACCGCCCGTCGTGAAAGGTATCGAGGTAGATCCCGACTTGATCGTCGGCGTTGATGCGCTCGCGCGCGCTCACCCGCGCCCGGATGGGGTAGCCAGTGTCGGACACCCGGATTCCGACGTACAGCGCGCGCTCATCCTGGGCGAACCGGACCTCCGTGCGACCCGGGGGATCACCGCCATCGACGGGCTCGAGCTGGGTCAGCTCGGTGATCGGAGCGGCCTGCGCCCAGACGGGCTCGTCGAGCGACCCATCGACTACGATCGGCGCGGCGGATTCGCTGACAGTGGCCTGTGGGGCGGCCAGTGCGACGGCGCAGAGTGCGAACATCCGTGGCTCTGACCGGGCGCGGCTCCCTCCGCAACCACGCTATGTTGTCGCCTTAGCTCGGAGCTGCCATGTTTACCGGGATCGTTCAGGGCACCGCACGGGTGCACCGCACCGAGGACGGCGCCCAGTCCCGCCGACTGGAGCTAGAGTTTCCGGAGGCGGCCGTTGCGGGGCTGCAGCGAGGCGCGAGCGTCGCCATCGCCGGGGTCTGCCTGACGGTCGTGGGCCAGGAGGGTCGGCGTGTCTCCTTCGACTGCGTCGACGAGACGCTCAGTCGCACCACCGTGGGGGGCCTCGGCGAGGGCGCCTCGGTGAACTTCGAGCGCGCCGCGCGATTCGGCGACGAGGTAGGCGGGCACGTGCTCTCGGGGCACGTGTGGGGGAAGGGCACCGTGGTCGCGCGCGCCGAGTCGGACGACAACTGCGCCCTCACCCTACACGTCGAGCCCGCACTGCTCCGCTACGTGTTCGAGAAGGGCTTCGTCGGGGTCGACGGGTGCTCGCTGACCGTGGGGGCGGTGGACCGCGAGGCGGCGACGTTCCGGGTCCACCTGATCCCAGAGACGCTGCGCGTGACCACCCTGGGTGAAGCGGCGGTCGGGTCGCTGGTGAACGTCGAGGCCGACGCAATGACCCAGGCGGTCGTGGACACCGTCGAGCGCGTGCTGGCCGCGCGCGGGGAGAGGGGATGACGGCTGCATGGCTCACGATGTTGCTGGGTTGTGCGGGCGGCGACCCGCTCCCCACGGTGCCGCCCACGACGGCGGATGAGCTCATCGCAAGCCCGTACACTTCGTACAACGACCCCGTGGGCTCTGCGGTGCGGGGCGGCCTGCTCGGCGACGGCGTGCGGGAGGGATGGATCGAGTGGCTGCGTCAGGAGGACTGCGCGTCGATCCTGCGCGAGGTCGGCACCTGCCACGGCGCGCACCCCCAGTCGCCCTACGGGATGTACCAGTTCCCCGAGGATGACGACGGGCTCGACAACATCGCCACGTTCCAGCTCGACCAGGACGAGGTGTTGCTCTGGGTGGGTCGGACGCCGCCCGACGGGCGCTACTTCTCGTGGAACCACCACCAGTACGAGCAGGCCATGCCGGATGGACCGCCGCTGGTGACGTTCGCCACCAGCGCGCCGGCGCTCCATCACCTCGCCGTGATCACCGAGGACAGCCCGACCGCTCCGTTCGACGCGTTCACCATCGTGGCGCACACCGCCAACCGGGAGGCTGGCGAGCGGGTGCGCGCCTTGTTGACCCCGGTCCTCGCGGAGAACGGCTTGTCTCCCGACGTGGTCAACCTGGTCCCCATCGCGTACGCGAAGGCCGCCGACCACGGTGGGCTGGTCGCCTCGGGGCAGGTGGACGCCGCGGACGTGTTTGAGCTACACCCCGGCTACGGCCCCGAGGCAGACACCCAGACGACGTTGATGCGCGTGGCCGCGCCTGGGGATGTCCGCGATCCGTACCTCACAACGGGCACGGTCCGCACCGCGGTGTTCAAGGTGAAGCTCGACGATCCGCCGTCGTATGCGCCGCCGGCGTGGCCGCGGATGCCACCCGACGATCAGACTGACGAGCGCCAGGGACCCGCGCTGCGGGCGGCGCAGCTCGCCGTGGTGGCGGCGGTCGAGGACCACCTGGTCGACCCGGCGCTCCAGACGCTGCGTGTCGACACCACCAACGAGCCGCAGAAGTCGGGTGCTGACTGCATCAACCTGCGCGACAAGTGTGGCGGCAACAACGACGACGCGCGGTACCTGCGCACGGTGTTGCGGATGGGGCTGCCGGACCTCGATGACCCGCAGGCCGCGGTGTTTGTGGTGGGGGTCAACCACACCGAGCTGCGCGACCGAAACCCCAACGCGCCCAAGGTGACGTACAGCAGCCTCACGGTGAACAACTTCTCGCGCGGGATGGGCATCGTCTCGCTTCTCGACGAGCAGCTGAAGGGCAGCCTTCGGTACTGGTTCACCGAGGAGCAGCTCCCCGGCCTGACCGACGACCAGTGGGAGTCGCTGTACGTCGCGCAGGTCTCCCGCAACTGCGCGCTTCAGGCCGACCCCGACAATCCGTACTGCATGCAGGTGAACAACGACGTGGTCGGCCTGTGCCCCGGCGACCGGTTCTGGCTGGTCGAGCGCGTGTACCTCAACCAGACCACGGCCACTGCGCCGCACGAGCTCGGTGTGTGGGAGGCCATCCTGGTCGCTGCGGGGACCCAGATCGAGTGGGTCGACCGGGGCCCGACGTTGGGCGCGCTGCTGCTCAGCCCCCTGCCGCCGCCGGCCCCCACGCCCGAGTGGTGCCGCGTGGGCGAGTAGCCCTACTCGGGAAGTCCCGCGGAGGCGCGCCAGAAGTCGAGCATGAGCCCCGAGCCGTCGAGGCCCGCGCAGCGCCCGCGCACGCTGGGCCAGCAGTGGCCGGTGTCTCGGAGCGTCCACGCCGACACCGCGCCTGGTCCCTTGCAGGTGTAGGTGGCGCCCACCGCGGTGCCCGAGCTGCCGGAGATCCGGTCCCGCTTGGGCACCGCGGCGCACGCGTAGCGCTCCCGAAGCCACGCCACGGTGGCGTCCGACGCGTCGTGGTCGGCGTTCCCGGACATCGGGATGACCGGATCGTCGGCGCCGTGCATGTAGAACACGGGCCGCTCGGCTGCCGGTTCGCAGGTGGGCATCAGCATCTTCGCCATCTGGGCGGAGACCATCCCGAACCCCGCGTAGCGCGACGCGTCGTTGCAGTAGACCCACCACGCCAGCCCGGCGCCGGCGCTGAAGCCGCCCAGGTACACCTGATCGGGGTCGACCGGGTGCTTGCGCCCGACGCGTGCGACGATGTCTGCGAGGAACCGAACGTCCTTGAGCGGGGTGTCGTCCTCGGGGCCGAACCACGGGCGAACGCTGTCGTAGGCGCTGTTCGGGAAGGCATAGAGGATGCCCTCGTCGGCGTGATCGATCCACGGAATCGCCATGGCGCGACCCTTGGAGTCGCCCTCGCTCGCTCCGCCGTGGGCAACGATCACGAGCGGGCGCGGACCCGGCGGCAGGGTGTTGGGTACGGCCAGGAAGAAGCTGCGCTCGACCCCGGAAGACTGCATGGTGACGCGCTGCAGCGCGGGCAGATCGGGGCGACCGCGGGGACTCGGCGACCGCTGCTTGAGCGGGCCACACGCGAGCGCCACCAACAGCAAGCCCCCCGCGAGGCCTCGGACTGCGAGCCTGGGGGTATTAGTCGACGACTTCACACTCGCCATCGATGCAGTCGACCTCCGGGACCCCTGAGCAGGTGCACTGGTCGTCGGCCTGGCATGGCGCCCAGGGGGTTGCGAAGGAGCTCACCGTGGCGCTGTCGACGCAGCTGTTGACGGCGTAGTAGCAGAGCGAGTCGAAGCGATCGCACTGGCCGGACTCGGCGTGGCAGTCCGAGGCTTGGTTACAGGCGCGGGCCGCATCGACCGTCTGCTCGAAGGCGCTCACGATCTGCTCGCAGGCGAAGCCCTCGAGGTCGAACTGGGGAATGTCGTCGCACAGGCCGGCGATGGGTGTCGTGCCCTCCGTGGGGTCGTCGCCGTCGTTCGCGGAGGAACCGCCGTCGCACGCCACACACAGCAGCGCTGCCCAGATGAATGATCTCATTTGTTTCCTCCCTTCGCGCGGGGGTATCCCACTACTCACCCGCGGACAGTGCGCCGAGCTCGTCGTACCCCGGAAGCAGGGACAGATCGGGCACCACGACGATCTCGATCCGCCGGTTGGCGGCCTTGCCCGAGTCCGACTTGTTGGGCGCGACAGGGCGGCTCTCGGCGTAGCTGGCGCCGGACAGACGCGTTGCCTTCACGCCCCCCTGCTGGAGCGTCTGGACCACCGTGATCGCCCGGGCGGACCCGAGCTCCCAGTTGGACGGGAAGCGCTCGGTAGAGATGGGATCGTCGTCGGTGTGGCCCTCGACCTGGAAGTGGCGGTCGGGAATGGACGCGAGCGCCACGGCGACCTCGCGCAGCGATGCCTCCCCTTCGGGCGAGAGCTGTGCTGATCCCGAGCTGAACAGGATGTCCGAGGCGAGCTCGACCACCATGCGACCCTGCACCATCTTGACCTTGAGCCGGCCCGAGTCGATGAGGCTCTGCAGCTTGGACAGGAGGCTCTGGAACTCTGCGATCCGCGCGTCAGCGGCTGTCTTGCGCTCTTGGAGCTCCTGCAGCGCGGACTGCATCTCGGCCACAGACGCGTCAAGCTGCGACTTGTCCTTGATCAGCGTGGCGTTGCGGCCCTCGAGCTCGGAGACCATCGCTGTGCGGGCGGCCAGCTGGCCCCGGCAGTCCTCGAGCGATGCCTCGCAGGCGTCCACCCGCTCGGTCGTGGCCTCGAGCTGCGCCGCCAGATCGGCCTGGGTGGCGTGGAGTGTGTTCTGCAGCGCGACGAGCTGAGCCTTGGGGACACACGCGACCGTGCCGAGAGCAAGGAGGACACCGCTGATTCCGATGCGCATTCGTCACCTCCGGGGGCCCGCTATGCCACTGTCCGGGCTCGTGCCACCACGGCCTGCAGGGCCGTCCGCTGATGTGCAACATCGGCAGCGAGCGCCGCCTGACCGCGGGCGCGCAGCAGGTTGTGCTCGCCCTGCCCGCCGAACGCGGGGTCCCAACCGAAGTACCGTTCTTCGAGCGCATCGCGCAGGAAGCGCGCCGAGAGCTCGAGGCAGATCCGGTGCACCCCGGGGACGATGCCGTCCCACTCATCGGCGCGCACGCTGTCGCCGGCCCCGGTCGCGTACCCAGCGATGGCCGCGCCGAACAACGGCCGGTCGAACTGCGGCGCGGCGTGGTCCTCTGAGGTGCGGTTGCACCACGATCGCATCGCATCGCCGAGTTCGACGTCGAGGGTGCCCAGGGCGAACGTGTCGAGGTCGATCACGGCGAGCGCGGTCGGGCCCGCGAACCGGATGTTCGAGATCTTCAGATCGCCGTGCACGACGCGTGCGGGCAGATGTGTGGGCCCGTCCCATGCGGCCCAGGCGCGCTGCAGGTTGGCTGCCAGTGGCGCGACCTCCCCGTGCAGCCGGTGCGCTGGGTGTCGCTCCACCGCTGCCGCCAGGGCCTGCATGTGGGCGTCGGTGTCGTGTGCGCCGGGGCGCACCATCCGGAAGGACCAGTCCAGGTCGCGGACGGCCCGATGGACCCGTCCCACGAGCGCCCCCGCAGAGCGCGCGTCTTGCGGGTCTACCAGCGCGTCGACTGTCCGGTCGCCCACCGGCGTCAGGACCCGGTAGACCCCGCCGTCCTCGGCCGTGTGCCACAGCGCGCCGGACCGGGTCCGCACCAAGCGCGGGGTGCGCAGTCCCGCCGCCACGATGGCAGTGGTCACCGCTTCGATGTCCTCGTGGACCTCGGGACGGAAGATCTCGGTGTTCAGGCGCTGCAGCACCGCCACGAGCCGGTTGTCCGCGTCGATCACGCGCCAGGTCTGGTTGATGAGCCCCCCGGAGAGGCGCTCGGCCTTGACTGGCGAGGGCCAGCTCCACGCGTCGAGCACTGCGGCGTTCACGGGGCCTCCGAAAGACAGCAGCCTACCAGTCCTCGCCGACCTCCGGCTGCGTCAGCGCTGCCGTGAGCCAGGGGACCGCCGCGTCGAGCTCGCGCCCGCCCATCACCCAGCCGACCCCGGCGCCGGCGGTGCTGGACAGCACCAAGAACGCCCAGAAGGGCAGCCAGCCTGCGTGATCGTCGCCCGCCTGGATCTGCGCCGCCAGCAGCGGCGGCCACGCGGCGAGCAGGATCCACCACCCCACGAGCAGCGCGAGCGTGAACCGAGGCCAGCGGCGGGACCACCGCACCTGCGCGCCGTCCTCGGCCGCCTCGATGCGACCGGCGTAGACCGGTGAGAACGCAGAGGCCCACATGCTCTGCAGGCGGGGTCCCACCTCGAACGCCTGCGGACCGAGCACCCGGACGTACAGCGGCACCCCCGACTCGCGCCAGCCGCGGAGTTCCCTGAGTGTGGGGAACCACACGGAGCGGATCGGGAACAGCCGGCCGCGCAGCCGGGTCACGATGGGACCGGGTCCGTCCTGGAGCTGGCTCGGCAGCCCGCTGGGCTTGGCTGGGTGTTCCCGCATGTCATACTCCTGTGCAGGATGCACAACCTGGGGGCCCGTCATGCTGCAGGTCGACGACAACCTGGAGCTCCGGGCGGGCGGGGCGCTCGTCCCCGGCCGGCCGGCAGACGACGCCCTGTTGCTGCTGCTGGCCTCCATGGCCTGCTCGGATGGCACCGTCCAGGAAGCCGAGCTTGATTTCTTGATGAAGGTCCGGCGCGATCTCCCCTCGCGCGAGGCCGTCGCGCAGTGGGCGTTGTCCGTCGCGCGCCCGTTCAACCCCGACACCGTCGCCAGCGTGGTCGTCCAGCCGGACGACCGCTGGAAGACGCTGCGCTTCGCCGCGCGCATGGCCTGGAAGGACGGCGAGCTCGCAGACGCAGAGCGCCGCGTGCTAGGCAGCCTGGCGCAGGCGCTCGATCTGCCCCCCGGTGCTGTCGACCGGGTCCTTCGTGAGATGGCGCCCGACGACGGCAAGCGCTTTGCCTCCGAGCGCATCCTGCGCACACTGATGGACATCCACTGGGACGCCGTCCAGCTCGCGTCCGGGGGGCTGTGCTCGGAAGATCTGCACGCCGTGGTCCCCGCCGACACCGAGGTCGTGGCCCGGGTCGGCCTCGAGCGAGTCGAGGTGATGGCGCTGTGTACTGGCGGGGTCGTGGCGCGGTTCCAGGAGGGCTCGGCCTACCTCTCTTGGGGGGAGCTCGTCACCTACACGCGCGGCCAGGGTCTGGGCGCATCGGTCAAGCTGCACACCGAGGACGGCCGAACATACACGTTGGTCGATCGCCGGCTGTCCGGACTGACCACATTGTTGGATCGGTTGCTCGACATCGACGAGCCACAACGTGAGGGAGGGGAGGCGCCGGTGGTATCCACCGTTCGCCACGGGGAGTGAGCCAGTCCCATGGCCCGGATCGCGCTGTTCGACCTTGATCGTACGCTGCTCGATGTCAACTCGGGCCGGCTGTGGGTGCAGTCGGAGTGGCAGCGCGGGGCGCTGCGCGCGCGCGACGTCGCCTGGGCCGCCTACTGGCTCGGGCGGTACACGCTCGGCAGCTGTGACGGCTTGGACCGGGTGTTCGAGGTGGCGACGCGATCGGTCGCAGGCATGCCCGCCAACCAGCTGCAGCAGCACGTCAAGGACTGGTTTGACCGCGAGGTGCGCGACCACCTCCGTCCGGGCGCACGCCGCGCGCTGGACGCGCATCGGCGCGCCGGAGATCGGCTGGTCCTCGCCACGTCCAGCACGAACTTCGCTGCGCGCGCCGCGGCCGAAGCCTACGGAATGGATGACATCGTGAGCACCGAGCTCGAGGTCGTAGACGGTGTGCTCTCAGGCCGGATCCAGCAGCTGGCGCTCGGCGACGACAAGGCGCGGGCGTGCGAGCGCTGGGCGGAGCGAAGCGACGTCGACCTCGCCGACGCCACGTTCTACACGGACTCGATCACCGATCTGGCGTTGCTCGAGCGCGTCGGCGACCCCGTCGCAGTGCATCCCGACCGCCCGCTGCGCAGGGAAGCCTTGGCTCGGCAGTGGCGGATCGTCGACTGGGGCACCGCCGCGGTCGGCTGACCCGACGGGATCGACCGAGAACAAACGCTGCGTCCGGCCGCGCTGCACGCCCGATGGCTGCGTCGTCGAGTTCTCGGGATCGCTCGCACTCCCCTCGACTCTCCTCCTTGCCCTCGAACGAGCATCGCGTCCTCGATGCCGAGCGTCTACTCTCGGTCGAGCCCTACTCCACCTTCAGGTCGGTGGGAATGCCCGTGATCACCGAGCCACGCTCGATCCCGCGCTCGGCGAACCAGCCCACGTTCATCTCCAGCGCGTAGGTGGCCGAGGAAAGCGACGGTGTGCGGCTCACGTCGAACGGCTTCATGTCGGCGATGCGAACGATCTCGCCCTTGCGGTTCGCGAACGCGATCGACAGTGGGATCCGGGTGTTCTTCATCCAGAACGCCCGCGGCGCTTCGTCGCGGTAGACGAACAACATGCCGTGGTCTGCGGGCATGGACTCGCGGTGCATCAGGCCTTGCTCGCGGGCCTCTGCGGTGAGCGCGATCTCGGCTTGCGCCGCGTGGCCGTCCACGGTGAGCGTGGTGGTGGGCAGGCCCTGGGAGCAGCTCACGGCGGCGAACATGGGAAGGAACGTCACACCAGCCTCGGTTGTTGGTTCGGCAGACCCAAGAGCTCGCGCCCGCGCGGCGCGATGGTACGACCCCGCGGCGTGCGCTGCAGGTAGCCCTGCTGGATCAGGTAGGGTTCGTACGTGTCCTCTACCGTGACAGGGGATTCACCGATCGCGTGGGACAGGGTGTCGAGGCCCACCGGACCGCCGCTGAACGTCACGGCGATCGTGTGCAGGATCCGGCGGTCCATCTCGTCGAGTCCGTGCGCATCGATGCCCAGGCGCCCGAGCGCGTCCCTGGCGACCGTCGCGTCGATGGTGCCGTCCCCGTCCACCTCGGCGAAGTCCCGCACGCGGCGCAGCAGCCGGTTGGCGATCCGCGGCGTGCCCCGCGACCGCCCCGCCAGCTCGCGGCAGCCCTCGCCCGTGAGCACCACCTGCAGCTCGCGCGCAGACCGGACCAGGATCTGCTGCAGCTGGGCCGGCGTGTAGAAGTCAAACGTGGCGTGGATGCCGAACCGGGCCCTCAGCGGCGCCGAGAGCATGCCCGACCGCGTCGTCGCGCCCACGAGCGTGAACGGCTGCAGCGGCAGCCGGACCGACTGGGCGCCAGCGCCTTGGCCCAGGACGATGTCGATCTCGTAGTCTTCCATCGCTGGGTACATCACCTCCTCGATGGCGCGGTGCAGGCGGTGGATCTCGTCGATGAACAGCACCTCGCGAGCCTGCATCGAGTTGAGGATCGCGGCCAGATCGCCCTTGCGCTCGATGGTCGGCCCGCTGGCCGTGCGCAGCTCGACCCCGAGCTCCTCGGCCAGGATGAACGCCAGCGACGTCTTGCCCAACCCCGGCGGCCCTGCGAACAGGACGTGGTCGAGCGCCTCGCCACGGTTGAGCGCGGCGCGGATGTACACCCGCAGGTTGTTGCAGATCCGTTCCTGGCCCACGTACTCATCGAGGGTGCGGGGGCGGAGCGCCGGGTCGGCACGCAGCGGGAGGGGCTCGGTCACCGGTCCTGGCCCCCGAGGACCCGAAGCGCCGCCGCCAGACGCACCGGCACAGGCGCGTCCGCTGCGACCCCCTGCTCGGCGAGCGCTGCGAGCGCCCGGTCGATCTCCGTCTTGCCGTACTCGAGCTGCGCGAGGGCGAGCGGGAGCGGGTCGCCGGGCGATGCCACGCTGGGTCCGGCCGGGGCGGCCTCGAACGACATCGGCAGCTTGCCCTTGAGCTCGAGCGCGAGGCGCTGGGCCTTCTTGGCGCCGACCCCGGGGACCCGGGTGAGGGTGCCCGTGTCGTCGGTCTCCACCGCGCGGCAGAGCACCTCGACCCCCAGCGAGTCCAGCGCTGCGAGCGCCATCTTCGGGCCGACCCCGGTGACGCCTAGCAGCGCGAGGAACGCGAGCCGCTGCGTGTCTCCGAGAAAGCCGTACAGCGTGATGGCGTCCTCGCGCACCTGTGTGGAGATGTGCAGCGTCACCGTGCCGGCGCCCGTCCACACGCCCAGCGCGCTCGCCGTCGCGAACACCTCGTAGCCGACCCCGCCGACGTCCAGGATGCCCCGATCGCCGGCGCTGTGAACCAGTGTGCCGGTGAGGCGTGCGATCACTGTTGGGCCATCAGTCGGGGGGCGTGGGACAGGTGCGTGATCGCGATGGCCAGGGCGTCGGAGACGTCGGACGGTGCCTCGGGCGGCCGCCCCAACAGCATGCCGACGACGCGCGCCAGGGCGCCCTTGTCGGCCGCCCCGTGCGCCCCGACCGTGCGCTTGACCGTGGATGCGTTGTACGGGTGCGGGTGGTGACCGTGCTGCGCCGCCGCCAGCAGCGCCACCCCGCGGGCTTGCCCCAGCCGCAGCGCGCTCTCGCTCGAGCGGTACGAGAAGATCGCCTCGATGGCCACCGCGTCGACCTCGTGCCGCCCCAGGGCCTCCATCAGCCCGGTGTAGATCTTGTGCAGCCGCGCCGCCATCGGCTCCTTCGACGAGGTGCGCACGCAGCCGCCGTCGATGTAGTGCAGTCGCCCACGGTGTCTGCGCACCACGCCGTAGCCGGTGCACACAGAGCCGGGGTCGATGCCAAACACAATCATGGGGGGCGGGGGTGGGGGCAGAGGGGACCGAGATACTATCTGTGGGCCGATGACGATTCAACCGAGGCGACGGCGGACCACGGCCCGGCCGGTGGTGCGGGAAGGGACCGGGATCCACACCGGGCGGCCCGCGCGGATCCGCATCTCGCCGCAGCCGTTCGGCACTGGCGTCCGGTTCAGACGCGGCGGACAGGCGCTGTCGATGGCACGAGCGGAGCCCGGCGCTACGGTGCTGTGTGGTCCCGGGGTCCGGCTGGGGACGCCGGAGCATCTGCTGGCCGCGATCAGCGGGCTTTGGCTCACCGACCTGCTGGTGGAGGTCTCCGGCGGCGACGAGGTCCCCGCGTTGGACGGCTCGGCGGCGGGTTGGGTCACCGCGCTCGACGACGCGGGGTGCGCCGAGGGGCCGCCGCTGTCCTGTAGAGCGCTGCCCCGTGTGCGGGTGGAGGAGGCCGGCGGCTGGGCCGCGAGCGACCCGGAGAGCGACGCGCTGTCGGTGGTCGTGGACTTTGGCGCGCGCGGCCCGAGCGGGGCACTGACCGTGCGGCGGCGCGAGGCGGCGTTCCGGACCGAGGTCGCCTGGGCGCGGACCTTCGTGCACGCCGACGACATCGCGACGCTGCGGGCGGCGGGGCGCGGGGCCGGCGCCGACGCGCAGAACACGGCGGTGTGGCCGAGCGGTCCGCTGCGGAGCCCGGACGAGCCGGTGCGCCACAAGCTGCTGGACCTGTGGGGTGACCTGGCCCTGCTGGGCCCCTACGCGGGGAGCGTGACAGCCCACCGCGGCAGCCACCGGCTCCATCATGCGTTGATCGAGGCGATCCGCGCCGCGTGGTGAGGTAGCATGGGGCATGCCACCCGCCGCCCGCCTCGGTGATCTCCACACCTGCCCGATGACCACGGGTCCGGTCCCCCACGTGGGGGGTCCCATCCTGGGGCCGGGTCTGCCCACAGTGCTGATCGGCGGCGTGCCGGCGGCCCGAACGGGCGACATGGCCACGTGCGTGGGCCCGCCGGACGTGCTGGGCCCGGGGTCCGCCACGGTCATGATCGGCGGCATGCCGGCCGCCCGGATGGGCGACATGACGGCCCACGGCGGCATCATTGTGCTGGGGCTTCCGACGGTCCTCATCGGTCCGTAGGGTGGTGTGCCGCGGCAGCCGCAATGCGGCGTAGAGGCTGTTCCCGGGTCATGCTCGCTGAGGGGGATCCACCATCCGAGCACGCGGAGCGGCCGCCCACGCAGGGCGCGCTGCAGGCCGAGCGGGATCGGCCACTCGAACTCTCACCGCACGAGACCCCGCTTGCGTGATCGCCGGCGACACGCGGTGGCTCGAACCCTCGGGGCACTGGCCGTCGTCGCTGATGGGCGACAGCAGCGCGCCGCTTCGGTACCTGCGTCTGATGGCGCAGGGCAAGCCGCACTTGCTCACAAGCAGCGAGAGCAACCTGGGGCGGCAGACGCGTCTTTCGTACACGAGCTCCACTCGGTTCTACCCGGAGGACCGGGCGTCCGGCCGCCCGTGGGCGACGCGTCTTCCGTTTCCGGTGCAGGTGTTGGAGTCGGTGGAGGTGCTCGATCAGGGGACGGGCTGGCGTGTTGCGAACGGGTATGCGTACCACCACGGGTCCCTTCACACTGTCACGGCAAGCACCTACGGCGTGCGCCGTGTGCAGCCGGTGGGCGGCAACCGGCACGCAGCGTTCTTGGTGGTGGACGACCAGTCGCTGTCTTGGACCTTCGAGCGGGACATCAGCGACCCGCGCACATCACACCTGCTGGCGTTGCTGGTCAACGAGTACGGCAAGGTGACACGCTTGGCTGCCGTCGCCTACCCGCGCATCTCCGCGACCGGCGCGCAGGCGAAGACGCACATCGTGGTCACCGAGACCGATCTCATCAACGCCGATGAACCTGGTGGTGGTCCGCTGCAGCTGGGGCTACCGCCGGAGACGAGGGTGACGCCGCGAGCCCGTTTGCCCCATGAGATTGACATCGAAGCCGTGGGCGGCGATGTTGGTAGAATTCGCATCACTCGAACTACTGTGGACATTCCGTGATATCGCCTGCTGGCTGGCTGTCCTTGGCTGGATGCGCTCTGCATGAGCGGACCGCCATGACATCTGCTGCACAGAAGTTCCTTGTGTCGTTGCAGGAAAGCCCCTTCCTCCTGTGACCATTCCAGGGTCTCTCATGGACATCCGGTGCACGCCATCGGGTGCCTTGGTTCTGGTTGCGAGGGCGGGCTTCGTTGTGCAGACCGTGATTGACAGGCCTCGGGCCTGGACCGACCACTTCGAACGAGCGTACACTTTTGCCTCTATAGGAAGACGATCGCAGCGACATCGAACTTAGACACAGCTACGATCGCAGTTGACAACCGGTGGATGGACAGCATCTTCGGGCCGTTCGTTTCTCCGAACCCGGAGTGGATGATGGCTGCGTCGCACCGTCCGCGAGGCACCAAGGTCTATTCGCTCGAAGACGGCGGTTTGCTTTACCCTATGCCTAGTGGGCATAGCCCGGTGTTTCAGGCCGTGTGGACCAGTCCAAGTACGGCCGTTGTTCTTGGGTTGAAAGGTCCAGCCCAGATCCGGTTCGCAACTTCGAAGCCAACCGTGGAATGGGCCTTCCAGCTGGTGGGAGATGTGCGATGGAAGTACATCGGAGTCAATTCCCGACGTGAAGTCTGGGGGATGTACCGGCCTCGTGCAGACCGACGTTTGTTCGCCACGCCGGTGCATTCGCACCTGATGAAGGGGGTCCACACCGGGCCGTTGGCCTTGCCAGAGAACATCACCGACGTTGTCGACTTCGAACGACTGGGGCAGGTTCCGTTGGCGTTCTCTCGCAACGGAGACGTCTGGATGCCTGGCCTTCTCGACGCAGTCCGGCTTCTGGACAAAGCGAACCCAGCGGTTGAGACGGCGAGATACTGCGCATTCTACAAGCACGGCGAGGTCAGGATCTGCGCGGTGACTTCGAGTGGAGAACGTCGGGCGGAGATCTCCTCCTTTTCGCTTCGCGGAATGCCGCGAATCCAACACCGAAAGTCCAGATCTCCACGACGATCCAGACATGCCCACTCTCGTCCCATCCGCGCCGAGTTGCCCGACGGCACCTTCACCAGGGTGGAGTTGTAGGCGTGGGAGCCGAAGACCTACGACGGCAGCGACACGGTGCTCGACAGCGCCTGGCATGCTGCCCGCTCGACGCTTCCCAGCACCGACCCCAAGCCGCGCAGCGCCGAGCTCTCAGCGGCTCCACTGGTGTCGCGTCCTTGTTGCAACCCCCCACAGTGTTGTGCAACAAATGCACTGGTTTCACAACGACGCGCAGGCGTGCGACCGGCCGTATCAAACCGCGCCGCCGAAAGGAGGAACCCGGGGAGGTGAGGTGCACGGGCACAGGATAGCAGCCACAATGCCCTTGGAGGTCGGTGGTGGGTTCGCAGGCCGGTGACGTCGTACCGGTGAAGTTTGGTGCCTTTACCGGGGTATTCACGCCCACGCTGCTCACCATCTTGGGCGTGATCATGTACGTCCGCCTGGGGTGGGTGGTCGGCAACGCCGGGCTCGGGGGTGCGCTGGCGGTCATGGGACTGGCGCTGCTGATCACCACCTGCACCGGCTTGTCGCTGTCTTCCATCGCGACGAATACCCGCATCGGAGACGGTGGCCCCTACGCGATCATGAACAAGTCGCTGGGCCTCGAGGTGGGCGGCTCCATCGGCATCCCACTCTTCCTGACACGCCCGCTGGGCATCGCGATGTACGTCTTTGGCTTTCGCGAGGGGCTGCTGTGGGTGTTCCCCTCGCTTCCCCCGCTCGGGGTCGACCTGGCGGTGTTCACCGTCCTGTGGACCATCGCGACCGTCAGCGCCGATCTGGCGTTCAAGACCCAGTACGTGATCATGGCCGTCATCGCCGCGTCCCTGCTGTCGATCTTCCTCTCTCCGGCGCCGCGCGAGGCCTCGGGCGCGGTGCAGCTGTGGGGCGAGTACCGCGGGGCGGCCGAGACGGGATTCCGCGGGACGGACTTCTGGGGCGTGTTCGCGGTCTTCTTCCCAGCCACCACGGGGATCCTCGCCGGCGCCAACATGTCTGGGGACCTGGTGGACCCCCGCCGCGCCATCCCCAGTGGCACGATGGGAGCCATCGCCCTGTCCGCCGTCATCTACCTGGCCGTCGCCCTCTGGTGCGCCAAGGTGGCCTCGCTCGACGAGCTGACCGAGAACTACAACGTCCTTATCGACAACGCCCTGTTCCCACCCCTGGTGCTGATGGGGTTGTTGGGCGCGACCGCGAGCTCGGCCCTGGCAGGGCTGGTGGGGGGCCCGCGCATCCTGATGGCGATGGGCCAGAACCGGATCGTGCCGTTCAGCGCGCAGCTGGCGAGCCAGGTGCGGGGCGAGCCGCGCAACGCGAGCATCGTGACTGGTGTGCTCACCCTGGCCTGCATCATGGTGCGCGACCTGAACGCCATCGCGCCGTTGGTCACGATGTTCTTCCTGATCACCTATTGCATGATCAATGTGGTCGTCCTGCTGGAGGGCAGCCTGGGCTTGGTCAGCTACCGGCCCACGCTGCAGGTGCCGCGGCTCGTGCCGCTGGTCGGGCTGATCGGCTGCACCTTCTCGATGTTTATTGTCAACCCTACGTTCTCGCTCATCTCGGTGGGAATGGTGGTGGCGCTGTACATCTTCCTGCGCCACGGCGTCGCGCAGGAAGTCTCCACCAAGGAGGACGTGCGCTCGGGCATCTTCCTCGGCGTCGCCGAGTGGGCGGCGTCGAGGATCACCGGCCCGGATCGTGACAACGTGCGTGCGTGGAAGCCGCACCTGCTCGTGCCGGTCGAAGACGCTCAGCACCTCCGGGGCGCCTACAGCTTGCTGCTCGACCTGTCGATGCCGGAGGGCAGCGTCAAGATGCTGGGCTTGGGGACGCGGCAGCCGGTGCAGGAGCTCCAGCCCGGACTCGAGAAGATCTGCGGCGCCATGCACGACCACGGGGTGCTGGCCTCTTGGTCGCTGGTCGACCTCGACGATTTCGTCACCGCGGTCAACGTAGGCACCATGGCCCTACAGGGGTCATTCTTTAGCCCCAACCTGCTGTTCCTTGACATCACGCGCGACGAGGTTCACCAGGATCACGTCCGGCGGGTCCTCACCGCCATGCGGACCATCCGCGTGGGCGCGATGCTCTACGGCCGCCACCCGTCCGCCGGGCTGGGCCAGAGGAAGGACATTCGGCTGTGGATCCGGCCGGGTTCGCGCGGCTGGGACCCCAACGACGCCTTCGAGCACGGCAGCCTGGACCTCAAGCTGCTGATGGGCTTTCGCCTGTGGCGCCTGTGGCGGGGCTCACTGGAGTTGGTCACCATCGCACCGCCGGAAGAGGACGAGCAGGCCCGCGGCTTCCTCGACGAGCTCTGCGACATGGCGCGCCTGCCCAAGGCGGCGCGTCGCGTCGTGATGCATGGTGACATCGAGAGCTGCGTGCGTTCGGCCCCTGCGGTCGACCTGTCGGTCTTCGGGCTGCACTCGGCCAGCCCCGACCTGCAGTGGGGCCTGCACATGACCACGGTCAGCCGCAGCTCCTGTCTGTTCGTCATCGACTCGGGGCGGGAGTCTGCCCGGGCGTGAGCTGCGCTTCGCCTCGTGGCGGGACCAGCTGGGTGCGCCACCGTGGCCACAGGGGAGCATCGACTTGACGGGGCGGCGCGTCCGGAGTGGGCGTATACGTCTCCGCCACGACCACCATCAGCGTATCAGGGGATCCGAGGCTGGTCATAGGCGCCGGCGACGTGTCGGGCGACGGGGTGCAGGGCGTCGGGGTGGCCTATGTCGATGGAGACGGCATCGCGGACTGGCTCCTGGGAGCCGCGGAAGCGGAGAACGCGCTGGGACTGGCGGAAGCGGGGCGCGCCTATCTGCTCCTCGGGCCACACGCGGCCGACGCGGACGCGGACGCCGACACCATCATCGAGGGGCTGAACGCGTTCGAACACGCTGGGCGAGCGGTCGCGCTCGGCGATCTCCATGGCGAGGGCCTCGGCGATCTCGTCGTCGGGGTGCCGCGCCCCGCGACCGGCTTCGTCCTGTACGGTCTGGGCCTGTAGTCGGGCTCGCCCTCGCCCCACCTCACCTCGTCCAGCTCATCTGCGACGCGGACACGCACACTGCGCCAGGGCCGCTTGGCTAGGCAGGTACCCGTGCCGTGACCAGCCACAGGCGGTGCAGCGGCCCCCAGACCGGATGCGCTTGGCACTGCGCCTCCAGCGCGACCAGCTCCTGAAGCGACAGGCTCGCCGGACCCGCGTCCTCCAGCGGGCCGTCGGGGATCCAGTGGCTCGGTGTGAGCGCGACCAGCTCTAGATTCGCCGCCGCGATCAACGAGCGTACCGCGTCCTCGTCGTAGGTCTGCACCCAGCGCTCCCCGGCGACCGCCACGATGCCGTCGCCGCCCAGCGCCGCCGCGATCGTCTGTGCCGGCGCGTCCTGCGCCGCCGCCCAGCCCCAGCGCGCCTCCAGCGACAGCAGCACGTGCCCGCCCGGAGTGACCCGGGACGCGATGGCGCGCAGGGCGCTGGCGGCCTCCGGGACGTAGCACAGGACCTCCGAGGCCACCGCGAGGTCGACCCGGACCTCGGGGAGGTGGTGTACGGAGCACCAGAACAGGTCGATCGCGCCGTCGTGATCCGCTGCGTGCCACGCGAAGCGCCGCAGGCTCTCCAGGTCGGGGTCCGCACCGTAGACTGTGGCGCCGCGATCGAGCCAGCGCAGGCCGAACCGGCCGATCCCGCAGCCCACGTCGAGCACCCGCGCCGCATCGAGGTGCGCGCCCCAATGGTGCATGACCAGGTCGGCCTCGGCGCGCTTGAGGTCGTGCACCGGCGAGGTCGGATCGAGGAAGTCCATGTACTCGGGATGGTCGATCCAGCCGCCGCGCGCGCCGTCCAGGTAGGCGTGGTCGGGGTCGCCGGTACCCTGGACCCAGGGGTCGTCGGCGGGGAGCGCGAACCGGACGCCCCGGAGGGGTGCCAGGGCGGCGGGGTGGTAGGGGGCGGACCCCCGCAGGGCGGCGGGCGAGCCGGCGATGGTGGCAAGGGACAAGGTCATGACCCCGCCTACCTCGGCACGACCAGCTCTGGTAGGGTCGAGGGCCGGGAGGATGCATGCTGTGGTGGCTGATCAGCGCCGGCTGCGGGTCGGGGCCGTCAGAGTGCGGACCCGCGGAGTGCGCGGAGGTCCTCGCACAGGCGGCTGCGGGGGCACAGAGCGAGGGCGGTGACCCCTCGGCGCTGCTGTTGGAGCCGCACGAGCGGACGCTGATCCTCCCTCTCTTGGAAGACCTGCGGGCGGGGATTCGCCCGTTCGGAGAGGACAGTGTCGGCGTCTGCCGCGGTGCGCACTCGTGCGACGAGTTCCTGGGCACCGACGTGGGCGTCCTGCCGCCGGGCGACTACGTGATCATGGCCGAGCTCGCCGTGCCCCGCGTGGGGGGGAGCGGCGCCTGGACGGCGACGTTCGAGACCCAGTGCACGCTGCAGCGCCCGGGCGCTGAGCCCGAGGTCGTCGACTACAACCGCACCTACGCACTGCGCCACGCGGGAGCCGATCGCGGCTTCCGGATCCTGCCGCTGCGCACCATCGCTTCCCCGGCCGGCAAGCTCGCGGCAGACTGCACCTGGAAGCTCACCGCCCCTCACCCCGGCACCGATGCTGTGTTCTCCGGGAGCTGGCAGACGCCCGCGAAGTGACCGCGGTCAGAACTGGACGATGATGGTGCCGCCGCGCGGACCGCTTGACTGGGTAGCCAGGTAGATCCCCGTGCCCGCGGCGCCCGCTGCCAGCACGGCGAGGGTCGTGCCCACGATGGCGCCCGCTTTGCCCTTCTTCGCCTCTTTCTCGGGGCCCTCCGGCTGAGGCTCGGGCCGGCTCGGACTGCGGGTGTTCGGGCCACGCGCGCCGGCGAGCGCCGCTGCGGTGCCCGGGTCGGTCAGCAGCGAGGCAAGCACGCTGTTGTCGGCGAGACCCACCGACACGGCGGACGGCGAGCTCGCGATGAACCCACCCGACTTGTCGATGCCCTTGAGGAGCAGCGGCACGGTGTGGACCGCCTCGTCCTCGGCGGTGCCCGAGAACGGGACCTGCACAGGGCGGCTGAACGCGTGCGAGTCGGGGTTGAGCAGCTGCAGCTGGAGCTGGGAGTCGTCGACCCCGACCAGCAGCAGGTAGTCCACGCCCTCCGCACGGTTTCCGAGCGCGGTGTACAGCGCGCTGATCTGCCGGCTGCGCGCCACGGGCGTGGCGGCGGACTTGCCGAGCGTCGGAGCGCGCATCGACACGTGGACCGACTCGGTCGTGGGCGGGTTGGGCGGCGGAACGATGCCGTCGGATCGCAGCGGCACCACTGCGTTGAGCGCGGGAAGCGGCGTCTCGACGTGGGCGTAGCCCTGCGTGCCCGCACCGCGCGCCACGACGAAGTGCTCGCCGGGCAGCATGTCCGTCAGCGTGAGCGGGGCCCTGCCGCGCTTGACCCCGTCGACCCAGATCTCTGCAGGGCCGTCCGCGGTGACCTGGAGGATGAGTGGATGGGCCTTGAGGATCTCGCTCTGCTCGATGAACGTGCGAGTGACCGCCGGCGGAAACAGCGCGCCGCTGACAGGTCGCCCCGGGGCGATCGCGAGCGCATGCCGAAACGCCCGCGCGGCCGCGTCCTGGTCTGGGTCGTCACGCTGGAGTTGGCTGGAGCCGATGTACAGCCACGCCTCCCACAGCCCGGCGACCGTGTTGGCGGCCGGCATGGCGAGTCGGTAGTCTCCGACCGCAGCCTCGAGGGTGGCGATGGCATCCACGGTCGCTGCCTGGTTGTACAGGCCCTTGCCGGTGGTGAGGCGCTCGCGTGCGGAGCCGAGGAGGCCTTCCTCGATGATCACACCCTCGCGGCCTCGGATCGCCTCGGCGACCTCGGTCGGCGAGAGGGCGTCGAACCGGCCCGCGGCCTCGATGGCCTGCACCAGTCCTTGCACCGCCCTCGCCTGAGCATCATCGCCCAGTTCTGGTTGATGCACGCCGACGATGGCGATCCGGGGTTCGTCCGCTGCGAGTGCGGGAGGAGCCAACAAGGTGCCGAAGATGCAGAACCGGAGCATGTTGTCCTGGATGTGTCCTGGGATCCAACTTTGCGGACCTTAGCACTCTGCGCCTTGTGGTGGGGAGTCTGTGGCCCCATTGCGCTCGCGGCCGACAGCGCCGACGAGCTGCTGCGGCGCGGTCGCGTGGCAGATGCCCTCGCGCTCGCAGCGAAAGACGCGGTGGAGCGGCCCGGCGACCTCGCCGCGCAAGAGCTCCTGATCGACATCCGGATGACGATGGGCGCGCAGCCAACCGCGGAGCGCGAGGCGCGCGACCGGGTCGCAGCGCACCCCACCGACGCGGACGCCCACTACCTCCTCGGCCGCGCCCGCGCGGACCCAAAGAGCAGCCGCGCCGCCTACGAGGCCGCCCTGTCGCTCGCACCGGGTCACGCGCGCGCGCAGATGGGGATGGGTTCGCTGCACGCGGCGGCGGGGCGTCACGCCGAGGCCTCGGCGGCGTTCGCGGCGGCCACCGCCGCCGATCGCAGCCTGGTCGAGGCCTGGCTCGGGCGGGTGCGGGCGGCGCTGGCGGCAGACGATCTCGCGACGGCCCGGACGATCGCCGCCGAGGCGCACGCCGCGGTCCCCGATGCTCCACCTCTGGCGCTGGCGGCCGCACAGCTGAATCCCGAGCGCGCCGAAGCGACGCTGAGCGAGACCCTGAAGCGAGTCGGTGCCGATCCCGAGGTGAGCGGGGCACTGGCGGCACACAAGCTGGCCAACGGGCACCCGGCCGAGGCGGCCCAGCTGGCGTCCGATGCGCTGCTGGACGACCCCACGATCGGCGACGCCCGCCGCACCCTGCTGTTCGCGCGCGAGCTGGCCTCGGGCCGCCTGGTCTCCATGGAGGCGCTCGAGGCAGCGCGCCGGCTCGAAGTGACCGATCCGGCCGCGGCGCTGGCGGCCTACGTCGCCCTGGTCGCAGACAACCCAAAGTCGTCGCTGGTCCTGCTCGGACGGGCCTCAGCGCGCCGCATCACCGGCGACAAGTCCGGCGCGCTGCAGGATGTGATCGCGGCGGCGCTGGCCGACCCAACGAACGATGAGGCGGCCGCGGTGGCCGGACTCGCGCTGCGGGAGGCCGGCCGACCCGCCGAGGCGGTCTTGCACCTCCGCCTGGCGTTCGAGGCGCGCCCGTGGGACCCGTCGCTGGGGTTGGCGCTCGTCGCGGCCCTCCGCGAGGACGGCAACAGCGAGGCAGCTCGGGCCACGATCGCGTCCCTGGCCGCGGCCATGCCGCTCGACGTCGACGTCCAGCTTCACTACGCCCAGTCGCTGCTCGACCAGCGCAACTACAATCGGGCATACGGCGTGCTGAAGCTCGCGATGTTGATCCGGCCGGACCCGCGGCTGCTCGCGGCGTTCATCCGGGTCGCGCCGCTCGCGGGGCACCCTGGTGAGGCGGCGGATGTCCTGGAGCCCGTGGCACAGCAGACGAACAACCCGTCGCTGATGCAAGCGGTGCTTCGGCTGCGCAAGATGGCTGAGACTACGCGCTGAGGTGCTGGTCGAGGAACGTGAGCACGCGCTCGTACCAAGCCACCACGTTGCGCGGCTTGAGGATCCAGTGGTTCTCGTCGGGGAACACCATCAGCTCGCTGTGGATCCCGAGCCCCTGTAGCGCCTCGAACAGCGCGAGCCCCTCGCCGACGGGCACCCGGAAGTCCCGCTCGCCGTGGGTGATCAGGGTGGGCGCCGACCACCGGTGCATCCGCGTGTGCGGCGAGTAGCGCGTGAACTCGCCCGGCGCGCTCACCGGGTCGGCGCCGAGCTGAAGGCGCCAGAACGGCGGCGTGTCGGTGACGCCCTGGAACCGGGTCATGTCGAACACGCTGGCGTGTGTGACCAGGCACTTGAAGCGGGCTGAGTTGACGCCCATCCAGTTGGTCATGAACCCGCCGAACGAGCCCCCCATCGCGGCCATCCGGGTCTCGTCGATGCGCGGATCTGTCGACACCGCCTCGACGACGGCCATCACATCGTCGAAGCACTCCGCCCCCCAGCGGTTGCCCCACACGGCGTGCACGAACTCGTCGCCGAACCCCAGCGACCCGCGCGGGTTGGGCATCGAGATCGCGTAGCCGCGGGCGAGCAGCACGCTGGGGTTCCAGCGCCAGTGCCACGCGTCGTCCCAGGCCGAGACAGGCCCGCCGTGGATCCAGTGGACCACGGGGTGCGGACCGGGTCCCGGCGGCACCAGCAGCCAGTACTGGACCGGATCTCCGTGGGCGCCCGGGACGCTGTGCTCCTGGATGTCCGCCAGCGCGGCGATGCCCTCTCTGGAGCTGCCGGACAGCGCTGAGACTCGCGTGGTAGGCCCCTGCGTGTACCCTGTCACGAACACCTCGGGCGCCTCTTCCATGCTGGAGTGCACCCCCACAATCCGGTGCGGACCGCAGACGACCGCCGAGTGGCTGCCGGACCGCGGCGGGTTGAGCAGTCGCACTGCGTCCGTCGCACGGTCGATCGCGTACACGCCCGTGCGGCCCCCGATCGACGCCGTGACGATCGCCTCGTCGCCCGACGGGGACCACCCGACAGGGCCGCCCCAGCCGATCCAGTCCGCAGCGAGCTCCTGGAGATCGGTGCCGTCGCGCTCCACGGTGAACAGGCGGTTGCGAATCGGCTTGCGCTCGTCCCAGATGATCCGGGTGAACAGCAGCCGCGCGCCGTCGGCGGACCACCGCGCCTCCCCCGCTGCTGCCCCCGGCGCGGTGAACACGATGCGGTGCTCGCCGGTCTGCACGTCGATCGTGACGATGTCGTGCTCGTCGAGGCGCAGCGGGCCCGGTCGCCCGCGCGAGATGGCCACGGTGCGACCATCGGGAGAGAGTTCCCAGGTAGAGTTGCGGTGCTCGCGGTCGGCCGTGGGCGTGAGATCGGTGCGGGCATCGCCCGGGCCCCAGGCGATCAGGTGCGGCGCAGCCTCTGCGAGCCAGTGGTCCCAGTGGCGGACGGGACCGCGCGTGTAGTGCAGCGCCGAGGGGCCGTGCTTCTTGCGGTCCTTGGCGGTGGCCCGCTGCTCGTCGTGCGGGATGTCGGGGAGCACGTTGGCGAGCAGGACGAGCACATCGTCGTCGCCTTGACGCGGGAACGCGAAGCTGTTGACTCCGAGCGGCTCGTCCGTCCGCGGCTGTGGCGCTGTGGCGCCCGGCGCGAGGACCCACACCTGAGTGCGAGCGTCGGACGCCGGCTCCTCGTCTGGGTCACCCTCGGTGGGTCGGTTGCTGAGCACGCCCAGGGCGCCGTCGCTGCGGAACTGGGGTGCCCGATACGTGCAGGCGTCGTCGAGCAGGGGCGTGGCGGCCCCGGAGTCCGGGTCGAGACGCCACACCGCCGACCGGTAGCGACCCCCGGCCGCGCTCACGCGCTGGACCTCGACCGCAAGCCAGCTGCCGTCCGGGCTCTCGGCAACGCTGGTGACGCGCCCCAGTGCTACGAGGTCGTCGACGGTGAAGGTCATGGAGTGGCTGCTCACGGCTTGAGGATGGCGTAGCTACAGGTGTCGCGCAGGAGACCGTCGGGTGCCGTTCCGTCGCGCTGTGCGATGCCCTCGAGTGTGAAGCCGGCCTTCTCCGCCACTCGGCGCGACGCCGTGTTTCGAGCGTCGCACTTCCATACCATCCGACGCCAGGGCCATTCTGAAAAGCCCCATGCGACCATTGTCTGCAGAGAGTGGGTTCCGAACCCCATCCCGGCGTACTCAGATGCGATCCACATTCCGATCTCGGCAACGCCGTCGGACAACGGCCCGTGGTGCAAGTGATACCCGGTACCGCCGATCTGGCGCTTCCCGTCGGCAGAGCGGATGCTGAGAACGAAGTCCCTGTTCAGCAACCAGTTTCCCAGGAACCCACGAACCAGGCCCTCCGACGTGGCGTCGGTCTGCGTGGGGACGGGCCACTGCAACCAGGGCCGAAGGTGCGCGTACGAGTCGACGGCGACGCGCCCGAGCTCGGGACCGTCGCCCAGGTGGTAACGCCGGATGCACAAGCGATCCGTGCGGGTCTGGTCTGGAGGGAGGAAGGCGGAAGACATCGCTCGCATGGTGTCAGAACACGCGGCGGAGTGCCAGGGACACACCGAAGGGATGCTCAACGCCGTCCAGCGGCTGCGCGCCGAGCGGCTGCCAGCGGGGTAGCCTCCCGCTGGAGGCGCGGTGAGGCGGGTGCTGTTCGCGGGGTGGCTGCTGCTGTTGTCTCCGGCGCTGGTTGCGGCAGCGGCGCTGATGACGGTACGCGCGCTCGCAGGGACCCGGGGCACAGCAATCTCCGTCACCGCACTCACGCCACTGCTGGTCCGGGCGGTGCTCCACCGGGTCGGTCAGCGCAGCGACCCTGAGGCAGACGCGCTGCTCGCGGCCCTGCCGATGGTGTCGTCGCGGGGTGTGGCGCTGTTCGTCGGGTCGCTGGCCCTGGCGAGCTGGATGAGCGGCCATTCGACCGCGCTGTTTCAGTCTCCGCTGTCGAGCGAAGACGCTGGCCTGATGGGCCAGATGAACGTGCGCACGGCGCTGTTCGACGCCGCGATCGACCGGGCGCGGCCGGACTGCGCGCAGCTGGTGGTGCTCGGCGCGGGCTACGACACCCGCGCGTTCACGCACGGGGCGGGCCTCGCGGTGTTCGAGGTGGACGCGCCGCAGACGCAGGCGGTGAAGCGGCGGTCCCTGTTGGCCATCGGGGCACAGCACCCCGGCGCCCTGGTCCCCGTCGACTTCAACGAGACCCCGTGGCTGGACGCGCTGACGGCGGCGGGGTTCGACCCGGCGTTGCGCACGATCGTGCTGTGGGAGGGCGTGTCGTACTACCTGCCGGAGGCGGTGGTGCGACAGGTGCTGCGGTCGTTCGCCGCGCTCGCACCGGGCAGCGTGGTGATGTTCGACTACTTCGCTGCGCACTGGGTCGCGTGGCCGGTGGTCCGGATGCTCTCTGGGGCGCTCGGCGAGCCCTTCCTGTTCGGGCTGCCCACCGATCCGCCGGCCCGCGCCGCGGTCGCGGCGCTGCTGGACGCATGCGGGCTGTCGCTGGAGCAGCACGAGACGCTCGGTGCCGAGCGCCCCGGACGGCGGACGCCGGCGGGCTTCGTCATCGCGCGGGTGTCGGATCAGCCGCCGTAGAAGAACGTCTCCTTGACGATCTTGCCGTCCTTCCAGGACTGGACCGCGACCTGCGTGTGCTGGAAGCGGTTGCCGCCCATCTCGAGGTCCATTCCTCTCGGTGCTGCGGGAGGCGGTCGGCGGCTAGACGCGATGGTCCCGCCGCGGCGGTGCACCGCTCACACCCCGGGGTCTACCCCAGTGAGCTCCGCGCTGACGTCCCACAGGCGGCGGGCGAGCGCGGGGTCCTTGGAGCGGGCGTTGGAGTCCACCTGCGTTGCGGGTCCGCTGAGCTCGAACCAGCCGGGTCCGAAGTACTGCCCGCCGTGGACGTCAGGGTGGGTGGCGGCGGCGAGGGTGGGCCACGCGCCCTGCGGCGGCTGGTTGAGGAACCACCCGGCGAGGGGGCGGATCACGGCGATCAAGAGCGGCGAGACGTGCCGGGAGAGATCGGTGTCGGTGCCGCCGGGGTGGCACGCGGCGCTGACGATCGGGATGTCCTGGGCGCGGAAGCGGCGGTCGAGCTCGTAGGTGTGCAGCAGGTTGGCGAGCTTGCTGGCGCCGTAGCGCTTCAGTGGTCGATAGCTGTGCTCTGCGGTCAGGTCGTCGAAGTCGGGCTCGCCCATGCGGTGACCGTTGCTGGACGTGTTGACGATCCGGGCGCCCGTGGTCTGGCGAAGGAGCGGGAGCAGCAGGCCGGTGAGCGCGAATGGGCCGAGGTGGTTGACCCCGAGCTGCAGCTCGAAGCCGTCGGTGGTGAGCGTGCGCGGCGGGACCATGACGCCTGCGTTGTTCACGAGCACGTCGAGGTGGGGCTCGGTGTCGAGGAGGGTGGCAGCGGCCTGGCGTACGGAGGAGAGGTCGCCGAGATCGAGCGCGAGCGGGTCGAGGTCGGCGTCGGGATGGAGCGCGCGGATGCTGTCGATGGCGGCCTGGCACTTGTCGCGGTTCCGGCAGCCCAGCAGGACCCGGGCGCCCTGGCGGGCGAGGACGAGCGCGGTCTGGTAGCCGATGCCGGTGTTGGCGCCGGTGACGAGGACGGTCTTGCCGGCCTGATCGGGCACGTCGCGGTCGGTGAAGTTGGTGATCATGCCGGCAGCCTAAGCTGCTCGGAGCCTCTCCGGCTCGGCCGCTCTCCGATGTGACGTTCCCCGCGGCGCTAGGGTCCACCGCCAGCGTTGGGCTCCAGCGCCGCCTACGCGATCGGCGCCGCGGCGCTGGCCTCCTCGATGACCGTGAGGACGCGGGCTTGCACGTCCGGGGCGGTGGCCCAACCCTGTTCGTGCTGCCGGCGCCCTACGCCCGGTGGGTGCCCGAGGAGACGAAGGAGGATGCGGATGCCTAGTGCTCGTGCTCGTGCCCGTGTTCGCCGTCGCCGTGGTCGTGGGGCCGCGGAGCCGGCTCTGCTGTGGCGACCTCCCCCCAGGTCAGCCGGGCGGACTCCTGGTGGCCAGCCACACGGACGTTGACCACCGCGAGGTAGCCGGGCGCGCCCTCGGTCTTGGCGGCACCGGTCCACGCGTTGCCGCTGGCGGTCAGCACAACCCTCTGGGGCTCCTCCCCGGTGCCCGTGAGCATCACCCTGGCCTCGCCCTCGGCGGCCACCGGCTTGCCCTTCGCGTCGACCACCATCAGCGTCAGCGCGCCCGCGCTGGGCTCCAGGCGGGCCGTGTACGCGCCGAGCGGAGCTTCGATCGGCCCGCCCGTGGCGGCCGCCGCAGCGTGGTGTTCGTCGGGATGACTGTGGGGCGCCTGGGCACCCCCACATGCAAGCAGGAGCGATACGATCAGCGTATTCATTGCGAAGCCTCCAGAGGCGGTTGTCCGTAGCGGACGTAGAGTACGGGAAGTACGACCAGCACCAGCATCGTGGAGCTCGCCAGGCCTCCGAGGATGACCGCCGCCATCGGGGCCTGGATCTCGTTGCCGGGCTCGCCGGTGGCCAGCGCGATGGGCACCAGCGCGAGCGCGGTCCCGAGCGCGGTCATCAGCACCGGAACCAGCCGCTCCTCGCTGCCGCGTGTCACCGCGTCGCGAAGGCTCGATCCCTCCGCGTGGATCAGGTGGTGGTAGTGCGTGACCAGCAGGATGCCGTTGCGGGTAGCGATGCCGAACAGGGTGATGAACCCGACCAGGGAGGCGACCGAGAGCACCCCGCCGCCGAGCGCTGCGACGACCACACCGCCGATCAGCGACAGCGGCAGGTTGACCATGACCAGCGCGGCGTCCCGGCCGGAGCGGAGCGCGGACCACAACAGTCCGAATATCACGACGATGGCGACGATGGACAGGCCCAAGATGGTGCGCGTGGCCTTCTCGGCGCTCTGGGCCTGTCCGCCGATCTCTACGTAGGTCCCCGGAGGGAGATCGGGCAGGTTCGCGCGGATGTCTGCAGTGATGCCGGCGATGTCGCGTCCCTGGACGTTGGCCATCACCACGATGCGGCGCTTGGCGTTCTCGCGCTGGATCAGGTTTGGGCCCAGCGTCCGCTCCACGGTTGCCACCTGGGACAGGGCGGTGAATCGCTCCCCGTCCGCGTCGATGGGCGCGCCGGCCAGGGCGTGGAGATCCCTGCGGTAGCGGCTGGGGTACTTGACGACGAGCGCGTAGGCGCGCCCTTGCTGCCACCACTGGCCGACGGGGTGCCCGACCATCGCGGTCTCCACCCACTCGGCCACCTCCCCCGGGGTCAGGCCGAGGCGCGACAGGGGGCCGTAGTGCGGTCGGACGACCACCTGCGGGACCTCGGTCTGCTGCTCGACCGACAGGTCCACCAGGCCCTCGACGCCCGAGATGGCGTCCTGGACCTCTCGAGCGGCGCGGCGCAGCGCTCCGAGGTCGTCCCCGAACACCTTGATGGCGAGCGCCGTCTTGACGCCCGAGAGCATGTGCTCGATCCGGTGACCGATGGGCTGACCCACGCTCACGACCAGCCCCGGCACAATGGCGGCCTCGCGCAGCGCGGCAGCGGCCTCCTCGGCATCAGCACCCTCGACCACCGTGACCTCTAGCTCCGAGAACTGGACATCCTGTGCGTGCTCGTCGCGCTCGGCTCGCCCCGTACGGCGAACCACTGCCTCGACGATGGGCAGCGCCACCACGCGCTCCTCGAGGCGGTGCACCATCGCGTCGGACTCGACGAGCGGAGTGCCCGGTGCCGTCGCTGCGGCGAGGGTGAACGCGCCCTCGTTGAACGCGGGCAGGAAGGACCGTCCGAAGCTCGCCATCATGACCACCGACAGCAGCACGCCGCCCGAGGACGCCAGGAGCACCGTCCGCGGCGCACGGAGTGCGAGGCCCAGCGACGGCCGGTACGCCTCCTTGAGCCAACGCACGACGCGGGAGTCCCCGCCGTGGGCGTCAGAGGTGGTGTTGCGAAGCAGCAGGCTGCAGAGCGCCGGCGTCACGGTCACGGCGACGACGAGCGAGGCCAACAGGCTGGCCACGTATGCCGTGCCCAGCGGGGCCATCAGCCTCCCCTCGAGGCCGCTGAAGAAGAACAACGGCAGGAACACGGCCACGATGATCGCGGTGGCGTACACGATGGAGCCGCGGATCTCGATCGACGCCTGGTACACCGTCTCGAGCAGGTCGGGCTGTTGCTCTGCGGGCATCGCAGCTCTGAGACGAAGACGCCGGTAGACGTTCTCGACGTCGATGATCGCGTCGTCCACGAGGGCGCCGATGGCGATGGCCAGCCCACCCAGCGTCATCGTGTTGAAGCCTGTGCCCAGGGCGGAGAGGGTCAGCACTCCGGCCAGCATCGAGAGCGGCAGAGCCATCAGGGAGATCACCGTCGTTCGCCAGTTCGCGAGGAACAGGGTGAGCAGCAGGATCACCAGGACCGCGCTCTCGATGAGGTGGGTCCGGACATTGCCGATGGCGGTGTCGATGAACCGGGCTTGCCGAAAGCCCGCCCGGTGCAGTGTGTAGCCTGCGGGCATGCCTCGCTCGACGTCGTCCAGTGCCCGATCGATGTGCTCGGTGAGGTCGAGGGTGTTGGCCTCGGGCTGCTTGTGCACCGCGAGCACCACAGAGGGCTTGCCGTCGACGGCCGCTGTGCCGCGCGACAGGGCGGGCCCCATCTGCACGTTGGCGATCTGGTTGAGCAGAACAGGGACATCGTCGACCCGGCCGATCACCACCTGACCCAGCTGCGCGAGGGTGGAGGCCCGTCCGATGCCTCGGACAAGGTACTCGCTGTGCCCGCTGGTGATGAAGCCGCCGGGCGCGTTCTCGTTGGCCCCCTGCAGCGCGTCGAGCACCTGGCGATGTCCGATCTTCAGCTGCTCCATCGCTCCGGGCTCGAGCACGACCTGTGCCTGGCGGAGCGCTCCGCCGATGGGGGTCACCTGGGCCACGCCAGGGATGCCGAGCAGCCTTCGGCGCAGCTCCCACTCGGCGAAGTCGCGCACGTCCATCGGGTTGGTCGTCTCGTCGCCGGACAGACCCAGGAACAGGATCTCGCCCATGATCGAGGACATCGGCGCGAGCACTGGCGCGGGGAGGTCCGCGGGCAGTGCGCTCCGTGCGACCTGCAGGCGCTCGGTGACGACCTGGCGGGCACGGTAGGGCTCGGTGTCCCACTCGAACTCGGCCCACACGACGGAGATCCCGATCCCGGAGGACGAGCGCAGACGACGCAGGCCGGGTGTGCCGTTGAGCGCGGTCTCCAGCGGGATGGTGACCAGGGTCTCTACCTCGTCGGGGGCCATGCCGTGCGTCTCGGTGAGCACCGTGACCGTGGGCGCATTCACGTCGGGCAGCACGTCCACCGGGAGCTGCATCGCGGTCCAGCTGCCCCAGACCAGGAGCAGCGCGGCGAGTCCGAGGACCAGCGCGCGATGGGTCAGAGACCAGCGAATCAAGGCGTTCCACATCTCGGCCTCAGTGCGTGTGCGATTCGAGCGCGCCGGACAGCGAGGCGACGTGGATGTCGAAGCCGCCCTCGACCGCCACCATGTCGCCGCGCTCGATGCCGGAGAGGATCTCGACGTGGGTGGGATCCGAGACGCCGAGCGTCACTCGGCGACGGGTGAAAGACTCGCCCGTCTTCTGCACGAAGACCACGTCCTGGCCGTTGATCTCGACAACGGCGCTCCTCGGGACAGCGAGGCGCGGCGTGGGCTCACCGACGCCAACCTCGAGCTCCACCAGGTCGCCGATGGAGAGCCCGGCTGGGTCGTTCGCCAGTACCGTGATCGGAGCGGAGAGGTTGTGGGCGTCGAACACGAGGCGCTCGGTGAGCACTCTTGCCTCCGTCAGTTGCTTGGGTGCCTTCCAGTCCCCTCGCTTGACCGCGATCGACGAGACCGACCTCAGATCGGTCCGTGTTCGCTCGTGGACCCGACCCTCGAGCATCACGCCGGCTCCCGAGGCGACCGTGACCAAGGGGGAGCCGGCCTCGACCTTCTCGCCGTGGGCCCCTCCGACCGCGACCACCAACCCGTCGGCCGGGGCGCGGATCGGCATCGCACCGGATCGCTCGCTGGTGAGCGCTGAGACCCTTCGCCGGTCGCTGGAGAGCTCGGCGGTGGCGCGTTCTACTCCTGCCTGCGCCTGCTGGAGCCGGCGCTCCGGGAGGAGGTCGCGCGATCGGAGATCTTCGACACGGGCCAGCTCCTTCTCGGCAAGGTCGAGGTCGACACGGGCGGTGGCCAGATCGGCCTGCAGGCGAGACCACGACTCCGCGGCGCCCGCGGGCACGAGCGCAGCGAGTCGCTCTGCGCGCTTCACACGACGTCCGACCACCGGCAGTCCGTCGCTCCAGGCGAGCAGGCCCTCTGCGGGTGCCGCCACCACGGTCGACTGACCCGGAGCCGGTGAGACCACGGCGCTGGCGCGAACGGTCGGTGACAGCTTGCGCATGGCTGCGGCAGAGACCGCGAACGGGATCTGCCACTGGGTCTCCTTGAGGAAGGTGATCTCGCCCTCGTCCTCGCCCTCGTGGGCGACAGGCTCGGCGCCGACAGTGACCACTCCGCCGTCCCACTCGACGCGGTCGTCTCCGTCTGCGTAGGAGAAGATCAGGCGATACTCCGCTGGCTGGGTCGGAGCGGGCGCGTCCTTCGCGAAGATGCCCGCCCGTGCTACCTCGTTGTCCGTGTGGGACTCCGCGGCGAACCCGTCGTCCGCGAAGCGCAGCGACATCACGCCGCTGGTCGCTGCGTGGTTGTCGGCCATCCGGGTGACGTGGGCGTGGTAGTTGAATCGCTGGCCGGCGACGGGCGCGTCGAGCTCGACAAACAGCTCGTAGCCGTCGTTCCAGCGCGTGATGGCGATCGACTCGCCGTGTGGGGCGTGGTCGCCGCCCGCTCCGTGCCCGCAGCCCATGAGAGCGAGCAGAGGGGGGATCAGGGTGGTCATCGGGCGGCCTCCTCGAGGGCGGACTGGATGGCGGGCTCGGGAAACTGCCCGGTGGCGCAGGACAGGTCGAGGTGTGCGAGTCGCAGCAGGCGCTCGCGCTTCACCTCGGCGAGTCGGGCGACCTCGACGGCGTCGGCGACCTGGAGCAGGTCGTCGAGGGAGGTCTCGCCGGCGGCGTAGCGCTCCTTGGCCGCGGTCCAGACGCCGCTGGGATCTGAGGCCGACTCGGAGGACACGGCGAGCAACTCGACGCGCCGGTGCGCCCCGCGGACCGCCGCCTCGAGCTCGGCCCTCCTGCGCTCGAGGCGCGCCTTGGCGATGGCGTGGTCTGCGGTCTGCTGCCGGGCCTGGGCCCGTCCTCCGTCCATCCATGGGATCTGGATGGACCCTGCCACCTCGAAGCCAGGAGTGGCCGGTCCACCCGTGGGGCCCGCATCCCAGCGACTCCCGCCAGAGAGGGTCAGGTCGGGGACCTGGTCGAGCCGGGCCGCGTCGCGGTCCGCCCTGGTGGCGTCGGCCTCGAGCCGCAGGGACCCGAGCACCGGGTGGCTCTGGAGCTGCTCGATTGCGTGCTCGAGCGACGGCATCTCGGGCACCTCGCTTAGGGCCACGTCCACGACGGGCTCGCCGCCCGCCAGCGCCGAGAGCCGTGCGCGCAGCGCTTCGGCAGCGCCCAGTCGATCGCCGAGGTCTGTTCGGTGGGCCGTGACGGCCAGCGCGGTGCGATCCCGGTCGTACCCGGAGGCTTCGCCGGCTTTAGCCAGAGCCACCATCGTGTCGAGCAGGGTATCGAGCCGCTCCTGGGCAGCCTGGCTCACCGAGGCGGAGAGGTTCGCCGCCTGCAGGTCCGCCGCAGTCGCCCGTGTGGCGCAGACCGAGGCCAGCGCTACCGCGGTGCGGCGGTGCTCCCCCGCGGTCCCGCGCAGCCGTCCAGCGCGGGTGTGTGCGAGGGGCGACAGGCCAAGGTCGACGGTCACCGACGCGCCGATCGCGGTGGTTGTTGCTCCCCAGTCGCCCTTGGCCTCTTCGCGACGCGCATCCAGGGTCGGGGAATCCAGCAAGGACACGGCCGTGCGGTCGGCCCGTGTCTGCGCCTCGACGGCGTCGAGGTCGGCCGCGGCGACGGGGGCCGCGAGCGTGCGTTGAACGAGGTCGGACTCGGGGGTCGGCTCCGCGGCCCCGCTCGGAAGCGCGACTCCGAGCAGGAGCACCGGCGAGAGCCACATATGACGCAATGTCGTCGCTACCGCACAGCGGGGGGGCAAGGGACGGACCATCGGTGCGAACTCCTACAGAGCGAGGTTGAGCAGGTGCTCGACCTGGTGGTGCAGCCACGGTGTAGATGCCAGACCCGCAGCCAACGCGACGGCGACGAGTCCGAGATCCGCGAGTCCCGCGTCGGGGCGCGCTTCGTGGGCTTGCGGGCCCAGGTCCACGAGCGCGCGAATTCGGCGGTCCAAGCTGCCGGCCGTCCATCCGAGGTGCAGGGCGTTGGCGGGAGCCACACGCGCACAGGCGACCAGTGCCTCTGGGAGGGTGAGCGGGGGCACGGTCGACGCGGCCGCTGCGTCCGCGCGGAGCTCGGCGTGGTCCAGCCACTGCCGCAGGAGGCGTCGTGCCGAGCGTCCGGGGGCCACGCTCGTCAGGAGTCGCAGCGCTGCGAGCACCAGCGGGTCGCGCCGCACCAGGGGGGCGCGCTCGTGTGCGAGGACGGCCGCGCGATGGGCGGGTTGGAGCGAGGACCACAGGCGGCGATCAACCAGCAGCGACGGCCGGAGCCAACCGCGGGCCAGGGCCGGCCAGCGACGGACCGCCGCCGAGAAGGACGGGACCGTGACGGCGGCGCTTCCCCACGCTGCCACGAGGAACAAGGCCAGGGCGATGAGTGGCACGGCGAGGAAGGTCACGTGCGCTCCTGCCGAGCCCGGATCAACGCCATCAGGCGGTCGAGCGCGCTGGGATCGCGCTGCTCCACCTCGTCGAGGAACGCGACCAGGAGTGGGTCAGCGGCTCCCTCGGCGCGTTGAAGTACGCGCCCGACCTCGGCAGCGAGGGCCTCTTCTCGGGTCCGCGTGGCGTGATATCGCCAGGCCGCGCCGTGCTTCTCGCGCTGGACCCGACCCTTGGCATGGAGCCGGTCGAGCACGGTGGCGATCGTCGTGTAGGCCAGCCCGCCGCCGACCTCTTCATGGACTTGGCGTACCGACCACTCCCCCCCGCGCCACAGGGTCCCGAGCACGCGGCGCTCGAGGTCGGGTTGGCGTGCCATGAACACTCCTACGACAGAATGTCGTTACTACGGAATGTCGTAATACGAGAGTGCGCGTCCGTTGTCGAGGAGAATGTCCGCACTCCCGGCGGCCGGCGTTGCCCCATTCGGGCTGATTTCCCGAGGCATCCAGCCTGCTGACCGGGTGCTCTGGGAAACGGAGGTCGCAAGTGTCCCTACCTGCTGGGGGCCCAGCCGTGAGCGCCGAGATCGACCCTGCCATCGTCGGATGGTGGCGGATCGTGGATACAGGCACCTGGGTAGCCGATGGTCTGGACCTCCTCGGGCCCGCGGTCCTCTCGCTGACCGGGCACGGCGACCGGCTCCGAATGCACTGCCTGGTGGCTCGTGTCCAGGCACGGGCGACCAAGTCTGGGGTGTCGTTCACCTGGGGTTGTGCCTGGGCCGGAACGGCGACGACAGCACGTTCGTCGCCGAGCGCTGCGATCCGCCCGGCCGTCCGGTCGCCGATTCTCCCTCGGTTCGGGACAAGTGGAGGCGTTGGTGACGCTCTGCTCACATACCGAGCCAGTCTGCGCAGCTCGGGTCGATCTTCACGGCCACCGCGGCCAGGGCACGCGCCCTCGATACCGAGTGCATGCCGTGTGCAAGGTCTTCCGAGATGTGCGAGACCAGGGCGTCGAAGGCGTTCCGGTCGCCGTCGAGCACGCCCCCCTTCTCCGTCGACCGGGAGCACATCACGAGCATGTGCGCATCGTTTGGGAGCCCGCGAAGGGCGTTGACAGCCTGGTACTGGGTCTTGGTGAGCGTGATCTTCATGGAGTTCTCCGGGTCAGTAGGCTGCAACGGCGGTCAGCCGGAGGCGCACGATTGCGCGAGCACTCGAATCAGACGGTCCGCTCGTCGCAACCGTTCATCCACCTTCGCGAGCTGGTGGAACAACAAGCCCCTGTGCCAAAGCGACCTCTCTGCCAGGACGCCGAGTGCTTCGGTGAATGCCCGCACGACATCGTCGCTGAAGCCGGCCTTCAGATTCCTCCCGAGGAACCAGACCGGCAGGTCATCGAGCTGTAGGTCGTTGGTTTGGCGGGGCTGGCCTCGTGCGTCCTCGGGCAAGCACAGGTCTCGTGCCCAGGCTCCGACGGGCAGTACACGGAGTCCCATGGCGTCGGTGATGGACAGTGCGTCCTCGAGGGTTCGCTCGACGTCAGGGAGCATCGGGAAGGTCCCGCAGGATGTGCTCGGCGAGCTGTTGGCGGGTGCCGTCCAGCCGCTCATCGAGCACCGTGAGCAGATCGGCACGGACGAGCATGGGGTGGGCGAGGCCAGGATAGTCCGGATCTTCGTCGAGGGCTCCGAAGCGCTGGCGGACGGTGATGGAACCGGTGTCGTCGGGCGCCAAGCGTAGCTGTGCCATGGTGGCCGCGTTCCATTCGCGCACGTGGACGGTAGCCGTCTCGGCGACAATGCCTGTCCCCCTGCGCTGCGCAGCCACTCCTCCGCCGACCAGCACGTGCTCGACGCTACTTGCCAGGTCGGACCAGTCCAGCAGCGTTCGGTGGCTTGGCGTGGTGGCGCGGGTGATGAACAGCTTCGTGGCGAGACGGTCTACCCACCCGCCTTCCCAGGCTCTCCACAGGGTCTCGGGGCGAACGAGAAGCCGTTGGTGTCCGTGGTTGCTCACCCAACCACGCTCGTCGAGAGCTTGTATGGCTTTGGTCGTGGCACCAGGCCAGACACCGGCTTGGGCGGCAAGCTCCCGCACGGTCTCGCTGCCCAGCTCTGGGTTGCGCAGGATGGCGTAGGCCACCTTCCAGGTGGACGCGGTCAGTGTGGAAGGCGTCGCCGAGGCAGGTGCCGAGCGCCCGGCGGTGAAAATGAACCAAGCCCCATGGGCGATGTGTGCGTTGCCAGAGGCATCCGCGAAGTTCACGTCATGCTTGGCGAGTTCTTGTTTCGGAAACAAGACTATTTTAGAAACAAGCCGCGGGAAAGTAGCGCCTCCGACGGTCTTGTCCTCCGGCGCGACCTTGCCAGATGGAGGGCCGGGCAGAGCTTCGACAGATCCCGGCGCCAGGCCGTGCGGACGGACCGACGCATGCGCGGGGTCTATGGGGTTTCGAGCTGATGCCGCATCGGGTGAGGAAAACGGCATCAACCCGAAATGGCTCCCCTGTGTTGACCGGTCGCCGTACCTGGTCGTTCGGGGTGGAAGTGCCGAAGGCGACTGTGCGACGGCGAAGGCGGAAGCCGGTCAGTGAACAGCCGAAGAGGGAGTCGGCGGTGGCGAGATGGGGGCGCTGGGAGGCCATGGTGAACGGCGGGCTGTCCAGGGCCGAGGTGGCGAGACGTGAGGGCGTGAGCCGGGGGGCGGTGACGACGGGGTTGAGGAAGCTCTCGTCCAGGTAGCTGCCAGCCTCCCAGGGCCCCTACATATCTGGCCGCCACGGGCGTCCTTGGCGCAGGTCGTTCCAGCAGAAGCGCACGCCCTGGTTGTCCGCGGGATTCAACGCCAGGTTGCGCTCGAAGACCTGTAGGGCTTGCTCCTTCTTTCCATCTCGCCACAAGCACAGCCCATACCCACGCATTGCCCGCAGGAACGGCCGGTTGTACAGGCAGCCCCACGGCAGGATCCCTGAGAAGTCCGAACTGAGCGAGAGCTCCCCGATGGCCAGCGCGATCTCGTAGTGGGCGATGGCGTCCTCTGGCCAGCGGTCGAACATCTGGTTGCCAAGGTGCACGTGGGCGTCGATGCAGCGGAGGTCACCGAGCAGGGTGTCCATCAGCAGCTCCCGAGCTTCCCCCTGGTCCACGAGCTCTGCGGCGGTGGATACTGGGCAAGCATCCGGGTCATCAGCATCGACGCCGGCTCCCCAGGCGATGCCGTCGAACTCGAAGGCGGCCCGAGGCTCGGCGGCGGCTTTGGCCCACAGTTCGTAGTAGGGGCTGTCTGGCTGGAAGGGCTCGTAGGTCTCGTTGAGATCCCAGATCCCCTGGTCTTTCATTGGCAGCGGCACCAGATCGAGGGCCGCGGCGTCGAACCAGATCTTGTCGATGACTCCGCTGGCGTAGGCGTCGTCTCGCCACGTCCACCGCTTGTTCAGCGTCACCTCGATGAGCTGCGCCGGCTTGAGCCGCATCGCGTCGTAGGTGCCACAGCGGAGGGTGACGGTGCCTTCCTCCCCGCGGATACGCAGCCTGACGGATTTCTCGTTGCACTTGAGCACCACCGCGGTCACGTGCTCGGGCTGGGTGTCCGCCTCAGCAGCGGGCTTGAGCGCCCCAATCACGTGGGCGCGGGCAGTGGTGTACGACTCGCCGGTCTTGGCTTGGCGGGCGCGCACTCGCTTCTTGAGATCGCTTCGGGTGGTCATGGTCTACATCCTCTCGAGCCCCGAGATCGCGACCCCCGCTCGTGATCGCGGTGCCCAGATTGGATGCACGACGATGCCAGCCGGAGGAGAGTGCTCCCCTTTGCCCCGTTCGAGGATCCTGCGGGGGAGGATCGTCAGGGGTTTGGCGTCGGTGCCGCCGATGAGCAGTGTGGTCAGGATCGCGGTTGGCGTCAAGCCGATCCAGCTCGTCGAGGAGACCCGAGACCGTGATAGACGGGGCGGGGTGGCGACCACCGCGCGAGAGGCCTCTTCCATGGATCGGAGTAAACAACGCTGGAAGCGAATCACGCGGATGCATGCGCTACGGGATCGGATTGCCGAGTGGGCCGCGCGAAACAAGCCGGACGAGCTGCAGGAGGGCATTCGTTGCTACCTCGGCCCTCATGACCCAGATGAGGAGCTGGTGATGCAAGGGGTCGGCTTCGCCCTGGTCGCCGCGCCACCGGATGGTTCATCGCTCATCGATCGATACCGGCAGGCCGCGGGGAAGCTGCCCCGCGCGGACCGCACGTTGCTCGATGCGTGGCAAGAGAGCTGGTTCTCGGTGTGCGAGATCCTCACCGTCGATCCTCGGGTGGGCTTTCACCTCGAGGACGTGGTGACAGGCCGGCGGGTCGAGGTCATCGAGCGGTCCGCATCTCAACAGCTCGACGCGGGGGACTGGATCGCGTGCTTCTTGATGCCCGTTGAGGGAGGCCTCGAGCTGGAAGGCACGTGCATGCCCCTCGCAGCCGCAACCCGGATCGCTGCGGTGCAGGCGTATTTGAGGGGGATGGGTGAGCGTGGGCTCGAGCCAGCGCAGGTGGTGCCTGCTACCAGCCGGGAGCTGGCTTGGGACGTCATTCGTGCGGCTCGCAACGAACAGCGGAAACCGAGGGTCCTGAACTATGATCGCCACCCTTTGGAGCTCATCACCGTCACCCTTGACCTCGAATGGGCGCATGTCCTGGATGTCACCGAGTCATGGGAAGACGCTGAAGACGGCGGAGATGCGGTGAACCTCCTGGGACGGCATGAGCCTGCGCTCTCTGGTCCCCTGATCCTGGCTACCTTTCACGACGACGATGGGCACCGCGTGACGCTGACCGTGAACAGCCGCGAGCGACTCGACTATGTGCTGTCTCTGTGGGAGACGCAGGTGGGCTCCCGCCTCGGAATCATCGAGGAAGAGGTCCGCTCCGTCGATGCCGATCCCGCGGGGCCGGAGCTCCTGATGGATTCGAGCTTCCAGGAGGCAGAGAGCGCGGCGCAGTCGCAGGCCGACTTCATGGAGAGTCTGGCCGCGAACTGGCTTGAGTTCCCCATTCCTGCTCTTGGCGGGCTCAATCCGCGCCAAGCGGTGAGGGCTGGTCGCATCCCGGAGGTTCGGGCGCTGTTTCCGACCCAGCTGGGGGAGGACGTGGTGCGCGATATTCGCGACGAGTTGGGGCTATAGCTCGCGTCGGGGGCCCTGTTGACGGATCGGGCTTCTTGCCGTTCGCGCTGAATAGCTCGACAGCGAGCTACGGCGAGAAGGTTGGCTGGGAATAGCTCTTCGATGGTGGACGCATTGCACCAAGGGCCTCGGCTTGGTCGGCGTTCGCGATGGTGAGCGCCGCCGGCATCAGGTGCTTGGTCTCCCAGTGTGCGTGGTAACTGATCATCCCATGCACGAGCTCGGCATACTCATCGGGTGCGGCGCTGGCCGCGAGGCAGCGAAACCAGGCGGGCATCACCTCTCGCCAGTGTACGCCCACCTGCCAGGCGCCGTGCTCGTCGGCGAAGAAGATGAGGTCGATCCGGCAGGTGTTCATCTCGTACAGCAGGTTGAAGATGAGCTCGAAGGCCGTTCGCGTCTCGCCGAACTCTCCGGCTTCGGACGCAGCCACGCAGAGATCGAGGAGCCGATGGCACTCGGCGATCCATGTCTGCGTACCCCTTGACTTCTCCCTGTAGTTCTTCGAGTTGACGTTGAAGTCCTCGTAGTACTTGCCCTTCAAGCTCTCCCGATGGAAGCGGCGTACTGCGCCAAGGAGGCCAGCTGTGGTGTTCTGGTCTGGTCGGAGATCGGCAGGTCG
>Ga0316189_10000105_pt1 | contig 74359 bp, 79 predicted proteins | sample LowCovwburrow_MG_FD_204930 | JGI IMG/M metagenome (GOLD analysis project Ga0316189, IMG submission 204930) | Coastal sediment microbial communities from Maine, United States - Lowes Cove worm burrow | ecosystem: Environmental > Aquatic > Marine > Coastal > Sediment | place: USA: Maine...
TGTACTGGATGAATATTTAATTGTTACGCCACGCTAAAGCTGAGGGTGCAGGAAATAATTTATGAATCGATATGCAGATTTCCGGATACTGATTGTTGATGATAATCAGAATAACCTGTTTACCTTGCGTGCACTGATCGAGAAGCATATGGGGGTCGAGGTGCTGGAAGCAGATTCCGGTCAGGCGGCGCTTGATATGGCGTTGCAGAATCCACGTATCGATCTGGTTGTACTGGATGTGCAAATGCCGGGCATGGACGGTTTTCAAACAGCTTCCATGCTGAAGGTCCGGCAGAAGACTCGCGATATCCCCATTATCTTCCTGACGGCTGCCTATAAAACTGACGAGTTCCAGCAAAAGGGTTATGAAGTAGGCGCTGCCGATTACCTGCTCAAGCCCATTGACGACAACCAGTTGATTAACAAGATCAGTACCTATCTGCGTCTGATCGAGAAAGAGCGCGATATGAATCGCCGGCTGGAAACGCTGGTGGAAGAGCGTACCGCCGAGTTGCGGCTTGCAAAGCAATACCTCGAGAATGTCATCAATAACATGGGTGAGGCGCTGCTGCTGCTGGAGCCGGGCGGCAAAATCAATGCAGCCAATCCGGCTGCCTGTCGCATGCTGGATTACAAGGAAGAAGATTTGCTGGGGATGGCGATTGGCGACGTCTTCGAGGAAGAGGAAGCAGTACAGGCCAACGCCTTCATGGGGACCTGGCTGGAGGCGCTGATTCGAACCGGTACCATCAGCAGCATCGAGGCCAGTTTCATTGCCAAGGACCAGCGCCGGGTGCCGGTCCTGTTTTCACGTACAGCACTCAAGGACGAGGCGGGTGATATCACCGATATTATCTGTATAGCAAAGGACATGACGGGGTACACTCGTGTTGAAAAGGGTCAGGCATAGCAGTCGTAGCGAAAAAAACTGTCCACAGGTTGCAACTCAGGATACACAGAGTAAACTTCCCGGCAGGTTAATCTGGAGTCATTGATGGAAGATTCAAAACCAGTCCGGGAACCGGAAGAAGATATCACCCTGACAGCCGAAGCCCTCAAGGCCATGGGGCATCCGTTACGATGGAAGATTCTCTGTACGCTCGGGAACAAAGAGATGTCTGTCGGTGAGATTGTCGAGAAGATTGGCACTTCCCAGAGTAATGTTTCGCAGCACCTGGATCAGCTGCGCAACAAGAACATCGTTAAATCACGGCGTGATGCGAACCGCATTTACTATTGTGTCAGGAACGAGGAGTTGCTCGAGTTGATAGGCACCATGCGCGGTGTACTCTGCCATACCAATCTGGATGATGGCTACTCGTCCGAGTAGCCCCGATCAATTACCTGCTGGTAATAAAATACGGGGGTGACTCTTGCGAGTCGCCCCCGTTTGGCTTTTCTGGTCAAGTAATGAGGAGTTACTTGGCTACAGGAGCAGCAGGTGCTTGCGGAGCAACTGCAGCAGCTACAGGAGCATAACCGTACGGAGCATAACCATAAGGTGCATAGCCATAACCGTTGTTACCACGGTAGCCGTTGTAGCCGCGTCCATAACCACGACCGGAACCACGAGCGCTGCCGCCCATGCTGAAACCGAAGTCGGCATCGAGGTCACCGGAACCATAGCCATCGCCATAGCCATCGCCGTTGTAGTTATTGTATCCGTTGTCACCCCAGCCCCAGGCAGAAGCGGCTGTAGAGGCCAAAGCGATCGTGGCAGCGAACAGTACAGTTGAAATCTTTTTCATCATGTTCTCCAAAATGTTTAGTTAATAAATCGGGTGAAAAATTTGTTTGTCAGTAATGACGGAGAGAATAATATAAGCAAATGCTTAAATAAGCAACTACTAATTTAATTATTTTCTTATACATAAGGGTTTGTTCGATTATTATGATTTATTACAATAAGATAGGATTGCATGGTTGTTTTATTTTCCAGGTGTTCCTGGAGAAGAACAACGATATTAACCTTATCAAGACGTAAAAAAGCGTGGTCCAGGTTCCCTGGCAGTCTGCCCCGGTGTGGAGGTCATGAGAATCCCCATTGTATTTATTTCATATAGTGTGGTTATTATTGACCTATGTTAATCGCTACCAGGCAAAAATTGCTGTTGTCCATTATTGAACTGGGTGGTTATCCCAACTTCACCCCTCTGTACGAAACGCTCGGTTATGAAGTGGAGATAGCGACCCGGATGCGCAAGGCTCTCGGCATTCTCAAAAAGTGTCAACCGGATGTGATTGTGACGGAATTTAATTTTCAGTCTGATTTTCGTGACCGTACCAGTAGCCTTGAGTCTTTGCTGGCTGTTGTGCAACGACTCCCTGCGACCCGTGTGATCGTGTTTTATGAAAAGGAATTTGCGTCACAATTTGATAATTTGCGCGCGCGTTTGCCGGTGCATTGTGCGCTGATGTTTCCTGTTGAAGAGTCGGCATTACGTGCCTGCCTGCTGGAGCAGGAACCTGCCGGTACGGCTTGATGCGGCGGGCAGTTTTAATAGAGTGATAATAGGGAAGGGACATAATATGAAAACAACTCCAAGTGTATTGTTATTGTCATTATTGCTGACAGTGTCACTGACGGCATCTGCTGCAGACATCCGGGTGCGCGTCTTCGAGCGTGGTGACCAGGTGCCATTGGTAAACGCGGCGGTCTGTCTTGGAACATCAGCGAGGCTTGACCAGTTTGGTACTCACATGACAGATGATGAAGGCAATGTGTCATTCACCGATATACCGCGTGCCGCATTGCTGTTAACCGTATCCCACCCGGGCTACATGGCCGAGCAGGAAACCCTGGTAACCTCAACGGGCCATCGCACGCTGATGATGTCATTATCAACCGGTGGTGGCGGTACACCCTGTCCGTTGAGCAACAGTGCTTCCAGAGTATATGACGATGGTCTGAGTATTAGTCGTTTTGCACTGAATAACGGCAAGGCAGTGACGGCTAATCAGACGGTCACATTGAATAACCAGGCAAACAGTCAAGCCACGCAATACCGTGCCAGTGAACGGGCGGATTTCTCCGCTGCCAACTGGCAGGGTTATGCTGCGGCACCGCCCTTCCAGCTGAGTCCAGGCCCCGGCATAAAGCATGTCTATTTCCAGGTGCGGCGGAACGTGACCGCAGGCGGTGCAAATATTGAAACACTTTCACCGGTCGTGCGTGATTCCATAACCTTGCAGTAGAAATTCTTGCCACGGTACATGGACTGGTGGAGAGTTGCGCCCGCTGTCATTCACGGCGTCAGCCCGGATGATGCGTCAGGTTAAAACCTGGCATGAGGCATCTCAAGTCGGCGCAAAAGAGAATTCCTTTTCCCTCCGGGAGAAGTCCACGACCTTGACTATCAACCCGATAGTCAAACAGGCCCGACCTGTGGGTTTGCTATATGTCCCTCGCCGGGGGAAGGCCGATGAATATGCTGTTGTTCATCCAGGGGGTGATGTTGCGGGTGAGGGCTTTTTCTCCGACAATTTTCATTGACCCGTCTCGAATGGCCTTTTTATAGGTATTGTCGCCCATCCAGATGTCGGCCATGGTCTTGACGCTGGAGGTGAAATAGACGTCAGTCTCCTTCCCGGGATCATTGACACACAGGTCCACCTCTTCACCTTTAACCACCAGCCACCAGTCAGGGTATTTGTTGATGTCCGTAAAGTTAAACCGGATGACTGTTTCCTTGCCGATGAGCTTTTCGGGAACGATGCTGCGTTTCAGGTATAACATCAGCAGTTCCACATCGTAATCATTCTCTGTCAGGTTGGATCGTGCCCAGCGCATCCCCCAGTCGCCGAGACTGCGAATAATGGGTAATAACTCCTTGCAGGATGCTGTCGGAAAATATTCATAACCTCTTTGGCCGGGTATCTTCTTCTTCAGCACCAGGCCATGTTCAGAGAGTGATTCCAGACGCCGCGAAAGTATCGTCGGTGAAATCAGGCTCAGCCCGCGATGCAGTTCATTAAAGCGGGAACCGCCCATCAACAGTTCACGGATAATGAGTAAAGTCCACTTTTCCCCAATGACTTCTGTGGCCTTGGCGACAGGACAAAACTGGCCATACTCCATAAGCGACAAGCCTTCAGTAGTTACTTACTACATTCAGTGTAGTTGGATGCTACACAATCGAAAGTATTTTACAAGGCGCCTCCTGCCTATGCTTACTACATCGCAGCCACCTTCGGTCTGCGTCGAATGAGTAACTACAGGAGAAAAGCCATGAACCTTGATATGAACAAAGTAGAACCGTTTGCCGGGCAGGTGGTGGGTGATATCAGCGCCACCATCTCGAGTGTGATGACCAATATTGGTCATAAACTGGGGCTCGCTCCGGGTGCCCAGGCGGGTGAAAGCGCCTGTCGGATGTCATGCGGGAAGTCGGGTTCAATAATATACGACGCGCAGCAGAGACGCCCTTTAATATGGTACTTGAAACATGAATAAATTAAGGAGGCTCTGTTTAATCCAGTTTTTCGTCATTCCGGGTGGAACGTAGCGGCGACCCGGAATGACAAATTGATCAGATTTCCTTAAGGAGGCTGATTACCCCGTTATGGATCGCTCTTTCGAGGTCGTTTCTTGCGGCCTTCGAATTTTACGATTGCCTGGACAATGATGTCGTAGGGCAGTTTCTCGAGGCTGGCGTATTTCTCGATGGCTGCATCGATCAAGCCGATAGCATTTTCAATGTTGGTGTCAGCTGCGCAATGGGGATAGATCAGGCCCTGTAGTCCCAACAGGCCACCGGTCTGCACCTTGATTTCCTTTGTATGTGGCAATGGTCCGTTGGCGCTGGTCAGGTGCAGCGCAAAACGGGCTTTGCTGCGCATGCTGTTCAGGAACTCGACACACAGAGTATTGCCGGCGGCAGACTTGCAGGCAATGCCTTCACGGTCAGCGAGGTGAAAGCGGTGGGATTGTTTGCAGGTGCAGCGTCGCGAATTGATGGTTTTTTCGAAGACGCAGCGACGCTGGTTTAAGGTGTGGTAGGTATCCTTGTATTCCTTTTCTTCCATCGCGGGATTAACGGCAATCTATTTTTCCCATTCCTTGGCGATCGGTTCTTCTCTGTATTCCAGCAAGCGCTTTTCAGCCTCGGCCGTGTCATCCGCGAAAATGACCCTGTAGGACTGTTTATCCTCCAGGCTTTCTTCTGAACGCAGACGCCGGACTTCGGTCTTGGCCGGCTTGAAGTTTTCGAATTCGCTGACATGTTCCGCAGACTTCTTTGTGCCGGTGTCCGTTGTTGTGACTTTATAGATATAGTAGGGCATGTTTTATTCCTGCATTTACCTTGGTGTGTTGGTGGTTAGTTGTGACTGTCAAGTACAACCGATGTGACCTGTGAGTTGTGCATAATAATACAGCCGCTGTGGCGCCCCACGCCATCCTCACTGTAATCAAACGTGTAGGTGCGTTTGAATCCCGGGCCGCTGCGACGCGTAAAGTAGGGCCTGATGCTTTTAAGGGTTGCCGTACCGTCGAGAAACTGCAATTCCTGCCGTTTGCAGGTCTGCCGCGCAATTTGTATTGCCACGTCGCGACAACGCTGGCTGATTTGCCAGAACCAGACCAGAAACACGATTATCAACAGTGTGGTGAGTGGTGCCATGATTCAGGTGAAACCTGTTGCTAGTTATCTGCCTCTGCCGGCCATTTTACAGGATTAATAAGCATAAGGATAAAGTGGGAATTTTCCTGAAGAACAGTCGTGGCACCATGCTAGAATCGCTGACTACATCATTAGTCCTGGCCACAGGGCAGTGGGAAATTATAATGTCAGCTCTTACCGAGGAGGATCGTGCAGAACTCGCTCGCATGGTCGTAAAATTGCTCGATGATTGGGGTGTTAAGGCATCCGATCAGGTCAATATACTTGCCTTGCCGGAAGGGACGCCGACGCGCATGTTGCGACGTTACCAGGACAATACACCGTTACCGGATGACCCGGATGTTTTAAAGCGTGTCGAACACTTGATGGGTATCGCCGATGCACTGCGTACGACCTTTCCCCGAAATGCCAGTATCGGACTGCTTTGGGTAAAGCAGCCGTGCAGGCGCTTGCGCCGTCGCCGTCCGATAGAAATCATTATTGAAGATGGATTGAGTGGTTTGATTGCCGTGCGCACACACCTGGATTGTTCATTTGCCTGGCGCGAAACCGAGCGCACTGACTAGGGTTATATCGATGGATCAGGAGCCTGTCCGAGAACAGACTGATCTACTGCTGACAAACCTGGTTGGCCAGGTTTTCCGATAATTTTCGTTAAATAGGCCCACTATTCTCCCCGGTTAATATATATTTCTGCGTGCATTTATCGTAGCAGGGCCACCCGAAATACATATTTCCCTATAGAGGGGCAACTACCGTTCCGATTTCGGTGAACACACCGTAACACGGTGCTTTCAGTAGCTATGGATGGAGGCAAGCGAATGGCCTGAGGGGGCTGCCGCGGCTGCACTCACTGCACCGCAGACCAATTTCTTGGACATCAAGTAGGGTGTTTATCTGTTATCGTAATGGTCCTGCGCATCAACAGGAGACAGGTTTTGCGAGTATTCAGTGGCATATCGATCCGGGCTGGTATGACCATCCTGCCGTACATGACAGGAATGTTGATGTCGGTCAGCCTGGCCGCACCGGTACCGGTGGTCGTGGTGACGGCCGAACCCCGGGAATTGACACCCGTGGTGCAGATTGCTGGTACCGTCATCAGCCACAACGACACGCGGCTTGCCGCGCAAGTCGAAGGTCTGGTGACCTGGGTGGCGGATGTCGGTATCCCGCTGGCGGCGGGGGATGTCGCCGCACAACTGGATGATGTGCTGATCCGGGCGGTGCTGGCCGAGGAAGAGGCGCAGATTGCCCGTGAACAGGCCAATGTCGCTTTTCACCAGAAAGAGTCACAGCGACTTGAAAAGCTGGCCAAGGACAACCATGCAGCACTCAGTCGCCTTGACGAGTCAAAACGCGATGCCAGTATTGCCCGCAGTGAATTGCTTGCTGCGAAATCGCGCGTTGCGCAAAGCCGCGAGAAGCTGGCACGCACTGCGATCAAGGCGCCGTTTGCCGGTGTGGTAACAGAACAGTTTATCCAGGCAGGGGAGTGGGCGGATCCGGGGACGGCAATAGTCCGTTTGGTCGATACCGCGACACTGGAAGTACAGGCCTGGGTACCGGTGAAGACGTTGCCTTACATTCACGCGCGCAATGAACTGCAGTTGACCGTTGCCGGGCAACCCGCCAGCGGCATCGTGCGTACCCTGGTGCCTGTGGGTGATGATCAGTCACGCCTGTTCGAATTGCGATTGATCCTGGATGGTGACAGTTTGTCAGCCGGGCAGAGTGTCCGCATTGCCATACCCACCGCGGATTCACAAACGGCAACCGTCATCCCGCGGGACTCACTGGTATTGCGTCGTGATGGCGCCAGCGTTTTTCGTATCCTGGATGATAATACGGCCGAACGTGTCAATATCACCACCGGCATGGCGGAAGGTGATCTCATCGAAGTGCTGGGTGATATTCAGCCTGGTGACCGGGTCGTGATACGCGGTGGCGAGCGCCTGCGTTCCGGGGAGGAGGTTGAGGTGCGTGAGCAGGTGGTCGAGTGAACCTTATTCGGCAGGCGCTGGATAATCATATTGCGGCGCTGGTCGCTGCCATACTGGTCATTCTTTTTGGTCTTGTCAGCCTGTCACGCCTGCCTGTGCAGCTGACCCCCGAGATTGAACGGCCGACGATTTCTATAAGCACCAGCTGGCGTGCCGCTGCCCCGGAAGAAATCGAGGCGGAAATCATCGAGCCGCAGGAGAAAGTGCTGCGTGGCCTGTCTGGCATGACCAAGCTGGATTCCGAGGCACAGCGCGGACGTGCACGCATCACCATTACTTTTGCCGTGGACAGTGACCTGCAGCGCAGACTGATCGATGTGCTCAACCGTCTGAACCGGGTATCCGGTTATCCGGAGGATGCCGATGAGCCGGTACTGGGAACCGTTGGTGAACGCAGCCGGGCCATTGCCTGGTTCATTATCAAGACACAGCCGGGCAATGACCGCGATATCGTCTCCTATCTTGATCTTGTTGAAGATGTAGTACAGACGCGCTTTGAACGGGTGGCGGGTGTCTCCATGTCTGAAGTGCGCGGCGGGCGTCCGCTTGAGGTGCGCGTGACCTTTGATCCCTACAAGGCCGCCAGCCTCGGTATCGAATTAACGCGCATTGCGAAACTTGCCGGTGGCAATGAGGATGTCTCTGCAGGCACGGTCGATGTCGGCAAGCGCCGTTACACCCTGCGTTTTACCGGTGCGTTTGCGGTTGAGGATCTGAACGAGATGATCCTCGACTGGCGTGACGGACGACCGGTGCACCTGCGGGATGTTGCCACGGTTGATGTTCGCATGGCGGACCCGGAGAGCTTCGTGATTAACAAGGGAGGCACCGCCATCGCCGTTAATGCGCACCGTGAAAGTGGCGTCAATGTGCTGCAGGTCATGACGGGCCTGAAGCAGGCCGCCGCGGAATTGATCGAGGGGCCGCTGGCCAGTGCGGGCCTGCAGATGGAGCAGGCCTATGACGAGACGGTGTATATAAACCGTTCCCTGCAGATGTTGTTTGGCAACCTGCTGCTGGGTATCGTCTTGGCTATCGGTGTGTTGTGGTGGTTTCTACGGCGTTTCCGCGCCACCCTGCTGGTCGCGGTGTCTATCCCGGTTTCACTGTTGTTCGCCTTCAGTGTTCTTGATTTGAGCGGCCACACGGTGAACGTCATTTCGCTTGCCGGTCTGGCCTTCTCGGTGGGCATGGTGCTGGATGCCTCGATTGTGGTGCTGGAGAATATTGTGCGCCTGCGTGAATCCGGCATGAGCAGTCTGAAGGCATCGCATGATGGTGCGCTACAGGTGCGTGGCGCCCTGGTCGCATCGACTGCAACAACCGTGGCGATTTTCCTGCCCGTGGTATTTCTACCGGATGAGGCGGGTCAGCTCTTCGCTGACCTTGCATTGACGATTGCCTTTGCCATCATCGCTTCCATGTTCATGGCGTTGATCGTTTTACCCACGATGGCCAACCAGTGGTTGAAAGAGGTGAACAGTGATGATCCGCATACCCGTTGGTGGGACGGCATTACGCAACGCATCATGGCGCTGACGGAGAGCCGCGGGCAGAGGCTGCGCTGGATTTCCGGTTTGATCAGTGTTCCATTGTTGTTGATTCTGTTGCTAAAGCCCGACGTGGATTACCTGCCGGATGGCAATCGTAACCTGGTGTTCGCTTTCGTGCACCCGCCACCGGGTGTCAATATTGAACACCTGCGAACAGAAATGGGGCAGGTTGTTGCCGAGCGGCTGGCACCGTATGTCAGTGGTGAGAAGCAACCGGCGATTAAACATTATTTTTTTGTCGCCTATAACGGTGGCGTGTTCATGGGAGTGCGTGCGGCAGACAGCAGTCGTGCACAGGAACTGGTTGCGGTCATTAACCAAACCATCCGTGGTTTTCCGGACACTATTGCCTTTGCCAAACAGTCATCCCTGTTCGGTGGGTCCCGGGGTGGCCGGACGGTTGATATGAATATCCAGGGTCGTGATATGGATAAACTGCTGGAAGCGGCGCGCGCCGGATTTGCCGCTGTAAAGAAGCAGTGGCCGGAAGCCAATGTCAGCCCATCGCCGGGCCTGGAGCTGGCAGAGCCCGAATTGCGTCTGGTGCCGGATGAACGGCGTATTGCCGAGGCGGGCTGGAACCGTGACATCCTGGCACAGGTGTCACGTGCCTTGGGTGATGGCCTGTATGTGGGCGATTATTTTAATGGTGAAGAGCGACTCGATATCATTGTACGCGCCGAGTCCTGGGATACACCGGAACAGCTGGCGGCGATACCGTTGGCCACGCCCACCGCAGGGATAATGCCGTTTGGTGAACTGGTCGAGGTAGTTCGCACAGCAGGCCCCGACAAGTTACGCCGGCTGGACCGGCGTCGTACAGTCGCACTGCGGGTCACGCCCCCCGAGGGCGTGTCACTGGAACAGACTATTGTCTTTCTCCAGGAGGAGATCGAACCGCTGGTTCTGGAATATCTGCCCGAGGGCGGTGGTGTGCGATACAGCGGTGCGGCTGACAAGCTCGAGGAGGCTCTGGTCAACCTGAGTGGCAGTTTCATGCTGGCACTGGTCATCCTGTATTTGTTGATGAGTGCCCTGTTTCATTCATTTCGTGATGGTCTGCTGGTATTGCTGGTGCTGCCGCTGGCGGCCATCGGTGGTGTGTTGGCATTGCGCCTGCTGAACCTGGTGACCTTTCAGCCCATGGATCTGCTGACCATGATCGGCTTTATTATTTTACTGGGACTGGTGGTCAATAACGCCATTCTGCTGGTGTATCAAACCCGTCTCGCAGAACGCCAGGGTGTGTTGCGTCGTGCAGCCGTTGAACAGGCGGTGCGGTTGCGGTTGCGACCGATTCTGATGACGACCCTGACGAGTGTGTTCGGCCTGTTGCCGCTGCTCTTGATGCCCGGTGCCGGTACCGAATTGTACCGCGGACTCGCCGGTGTCATCGTGGGTGGCATGCTGGTCAGTGCGGTCTTTACCCTGCTGTTGTTGCCTGCCTTGCTGAGGAGCGGTGAATCAGCAGCGGTGCCGGTGTGAGCGTGCCGTGAGATTCCATCAACTGCGTTCACTGTATCCTCGTCAAAGCCATGGCAAATTACAGGCCGGTTTGATCGGTTAGTGGTTGAAAATAGTTCCCGGCAAGTGACTGTCTGTCATGCCGTCAAGGCTGCTGGAAGTGTATAAAGTTTTAGTGTAGATGACCGACAAAGAGGATGTCTCAGGCGGTAGATATGTCGGTAGGGATATGCCTGCCCGCGTGGTATCACAAAAACGGCAACGGTTTGCCTCCACTGGCACACTGTGCAGTCAAGGAGAAGTATTCGCATGGATCTCGCAACCTTACTAGGTTTGGCAGGTACGATAGCCGCGATTCTGACAGCCATCCTCATGGGTGGATCCATGGATATTTTCATCAATGGTCCCGGATTGATGATCGTCTGTGCGGGAACGATGACGGTCGTTCTGATGAAATATCCCCTCTCTGTTGCTGCAGATGCCATGAAGGCGGCAGCCAAGGCCTTTCTTAACAAGACGCAGACTCCCAACGAGCTGATTGAAAAATGTGTAGAACTTTCGAATATTGCCCGCAAGGAAGGTGTGCTCGGTCTTGAGCAGGTTGAAATCGAGAATCAATTTCTCAAGAGGGGTGTACAGCTTGTTGTGGATGGTAGTGATGCCGATTTTGTTCGCAAAATGATGAATACGGATATCAATCAGACGATTGAGCGTCATGAAGAAGGTCAAAGCATTTTCAAGTCAATTGCTGATGTTGCCCCGGCGATGGGCATGATCGGTACATTGATTGGCCTGGTGCAGATGATGGCAAATATGGATGATCCCAAGGCGCTTGGACCTGCAATGGCCGTGGCGCTGCTGACAACGCTCTACGGAGCTGTAATTGCAAATGTTTTTGCGCTGCCTATCGCAGATAAACTGGCCCTGCGCAGCAAGCAGGAACGCTTGACCAGGCAGTTGATTGTGGAAGGCTTGTCGGCGATACAGGAAGGCCTTAATCCTCGTGTAGTGGATGATTTGCTGAAGATCTATCTGCCGGGTAGCCAGCGGGATGCAGAAGAAAACAACGATCCACAACCTGATGCAGCCTAGGCTTTGTACCGGGAAAGCAGGGAAGTAGCTCATGTCGTGTGATGGCGAAGGTTTGCAGTCAAAAAAGAAATGTGCTACCGGTATTTCTGCCTGGGTCCTGACCTTTGCTGACTTGATGTCTCTGTTGTTGGCATTCTTCGTGCTATTGTTTTCGTTTTCCGAGATGGATAAAGCAAAGTACAAGCAGGTTGCCGGTTCCATGAAGGAGGCGTTTGGTATTCAACGGATAATAAGGGTCAAGGAGCCGCCAAAGGGGATCAATATTATTGCGCAGGAGTTCAGTGCCGGGACACCAGACACAAAGACTGCCATGAATGAACTGCGTCAACATACCACTGATGATTTCCGGCAATATTTGAAGATGCCTGCTACAGACAGTTTCAGGGAGGCACTGGAAGGAGAGAAAAGACGGTTGCGACTGGCGCTTGCTGGTGAAATCGATGACGGCTTTGTTGAAGTAGATATTGTCGATGAGACGATTGTCATCCGTATTCTGGAGCGGGGTTCATTTACATCGGGAAGTACAGAATTAATAGAGCCTTTCAGGTCCCTTATAGAGAAGATGGCCCGAACAATAGGTAATAATCCAGGGGGTATAGTGGTAGCAGGTCATACTGATTCAGTACCAATCTCTACCGGATATCATCGTTCAAACTGGGAACTCTCGGCATCGCGCGCGGTAACAGTTCTGCACGAACTGATGCAACAGGGCAGTATTCCACCAGGCCGTTTCCACCTTGAAGGCTATGGTGATACAAGACCGGTAGATTCAAATAACAGCAGTCACGGACGTGCCCGGAACCGGCGTGTTGAAGTGACGCTCCTTTATGAGGATGCAGCTGCAAAGGGTCAGGGATCCGGTGGGCCGCTGGGGGATGCCTCGTTTACTATGCCGGTTGATGTTGACGATGGAATTAACGGTATCCTGCAAGACCCTTGCTCGGGGTGTGATGACCTGGATCCAGGCAGTTAGTGCGTAATCCGGAATCCTGGGATTTCTGATCGCTCAGTGTCAGGATGATTCTTGTTGTTTCCAGGATCTATGCAATAGCAATGGGACGATTTTCATGTGGATCACTGGTATCACCGTCTGGTCCATACACATTCCGATCCATGGTTTCACCGCGTAATATACACAGTGCTTTCCTGGTGTGGGCACTGAAAAGATCCACCAGTTGATGGTTGTGCCTGTTATGATCGCGACAGTCTGCAGCGATTGATAACAGTCGTTGCCACAGGTCTGAGAGCGTGCCGTCATCATTGCACCTTTTTATGCAGTCATCCATACCCTCAGGGCCATGTTTTATTCCGTTGGACTCCAGCAGGAATATTCGTGACTGCTCATGTTGGGCCAGACGTTCCAGTATTAACCGTTTCTTGTTAATGATCTCCTCAAAAGCTGGAATGTCATGATCGGTGATTGCCTTTTGCTCGGCAGCCAGTAACTGCTTTAACTGTTTACTGGCATCAAGTTCCTGCATTAACAGCTTACTTATGCGTGCCTGGGATATGCCGGGTCTTGTGGACATGGAGGGGCTCCTACTGCAGTCTCATGGTGAATTGATAAAGGTTCTCTGGGAATTTCTCAGGGTTTATCACATAATCACCCACATGGAATTTATTTCTGAGTTCTGTTACTCGTTTTGTATCGGTGCTTGCAGGGGGGGCTTACAAGGCAACCTGAACCGTTGTCGCAGATTGTACAATTCCCTCGAGCACTTTTTTTGTGCTCAGGTTACGAACCCGTATGCGTTCACCGGAAGCGCCATCAGCCAGTGCTTCCCCCGACATCTGTACTTTCAGTCCATGTGATACGGCGATCAGACTGATCAGTTGTCCTCGCTTGATCTGCATTCTGGATTTCACCATGGGGTTCGTAATCGCAGCACCCATGGAGACAGTACGGATGATCTCCTTGCCGACTACTTGCGACAGATCCTTGTAATAGCCGGAACGCATTTCTGCCAGATCTCGTTCAAGCATTTTTACATCTTGAGCCTGAACGATCATGCCTTTTGACAAGGGGCGTGCGGCAACAACAACCGTTTCATGGACACTGACTTTTACAGGAACATAGAGCGTCCATGGCTGTGTTCCCGGGCAACGGACACCCACTGTGGTATTACCCAGTGAGCGCCCGCCTGTGGGCTGAAAGGCCTCCAGAGGTTTATCGCATTCTTTAAGGCGTAATCGTGAATCGAGGCTCCCGGCCCTGGCGGCAGGTAATCTGCCATGGCTGGATAATACCGTTTCCTTGATGAATGTTTCAGCGCTTGTCTGGATGGACTCGTGGCTCTGCAAGGCAGTGGCCACCACGGGGCTGGCGATGACAGTCAGCATTGATGTGCATCCGCATAGTAAATTTTTCAGCTTCATCTTTTGTACCTGTGCTTCATGGGTTCTACTGTTTATTAGAGCAACTATTGTGCCAATTCATGGAATTCCTGTGATGGGGCCGGATTTGTAGCAGAACCCCGGGTAGTTGATTCTTATGACACGCTCCTGGCGGCAATCTCTTGCCGCTCTCAAGGGCAGGGTGTTGCCGCTTCTGCAAGTCAGCATGTGCTGACTGCGCTCGCTACAGGGTGACTGTGCCCTCCTGCTTTTCGATTGCCTGCCCGTATATATAAGGTGTAGAGCACCCATTGCTGGCCTGTGACATGGACACTGGCAAGGTCACTGCATTACTTGGCATGCAGATTGCTACTGTGAAGACAAAAGGAATTTAGTGGAGATACACCATGCCAAATACCGTTGATCGCGTTTTCGGGATTCATGCCGAGGCCCTGCAATTAAGGGCGCGGCGTGGTGAGGTGCTTGGCTCCAACCTGGCGAATGCGGACACCCCCAGTTACAAGGCGCAGGATCTGGATTTCAAGGCAGCCCTTAGTGATGCGAGGGCACAGAAGTCGACAGCCATGGCAACCACACAGAAAGGCCACATACAGCCACATGGACTTATTGGCGGGGCGCATGTGCTGTATCGGACACCAAACCAGTCATCGCTGGACGGTAATACCGTAGACACGCAGGTAGAACAGAACAAGTTCGCCGAGAATGCAGTGCGCTACCGGACCAGTATCCGTTTTCTTAGTGGCAAAATACAAGGCCTGATGACGGCCATCAGGGGAGAATGATTATGGGGCTATTTAGCATATTCAATGTTGCAGGTTCAGCGATGAGTGCACAAACCGTGCGACTTAATACGGTAGCCAGCAATATGGCCAATGCGGATGTTGTCAGTGGTACGGAAGCGGGTGCCTATCATGCCCGCCAACCGGTTTTCTCGGCCGTTATGGATGCGCTAGGAGGTAACCCGGCATCAGTTCCTGTTGAGATTAATGGCATTGTCGAAAGTGATGCACCGATCAACAAGCAGTATAGCCCGGAACATCCGGATGCAGACAAGGATGGTTATATCTTTATGTCCAACGTCAACATGATTGAGGAAATGGCCAATATGATTTCTGCATCACGTTCCTATCAGAGCAACGTTGAAGTTGCTAACACCTCAAAACAATTGTTGCTCGAAACCTTGCGGCTCGGGCAGTAAGGCTGGGTTATAAACTGGAGTAGCAGTGATATGAGCACTATTCAGGACGCCACACTTTACGAAGACCTGGGACTGTCTCGTTCCTTGCAAGATAGTAGTAAGCGTAACGAGCTGGACCAGGACGATTTTTTAATGCTGATGACCACCCAGCTGAAGAATCAGGACCCGCTCAAGCCTGCGGATAATGCTGAATTCATGAGCCAGTTGGCACAGTTTGGTGCTGTGGAAGGTATCGCGGGTCTAAAGACAGAGATACAAAACCTGGCAGGTTCTCTGGTCTCAAACCAGACCTTTCAGGCGGCTGGCATGCTGGGACGTGAAGTGTTAATCCCGGCTACTCAAGGTGTACTGGGGCAGGACGGTGTCATTGAAGGTGCCGTAGAACTGTCCAATGCAGTATCAAGCCTGGATATTGGAATTTACGATCTAGGCGGGCAGCTGGTAAGGAATGTCAGCCTCGGCAGTCAGTCGCCAGGGATGGTGGCTTTTGACTGGGATGGCCTCACTACGGATGGTGAGGTTGTTCCGCCGGGGCGTTATGAGATCCGTGCAGAGGCGGTCAGTGGTGGCATCAACGAGGCCTATGAGGTGCTGATTGCTGACAAGGTGCAAAGTGTTTCATTGCCTGCTGCGGGTAAAGCACTAACGATGGAGCTTGCCGGATTGGGTACAGTGAATTTTTCAGAAATCAGACAGATCAGATAGTCATTTAAAAAGGAGAGCTATTATGTCATTTCGAATTGCTTTAAGTGGTCTTGCAGCATCTCAGGCGACGCTGGATGTGACGGCCAACAATATTGCCAACGCAAATACTGTGGGCTTCAAGCAGTCGCGGGCAGAGTTTACTGATGTATACGCAACGGCATTCGGTAGTATCGGTTCCCTGGATACGGGTGCCGGTGTACGGCTTGCCTCGGTGTCATCCCTGTTTACCCAGGGCAATATTGATTTTACCGGTAATGCCCTTGACCTTGCAGTTAACGGGGAAGGGTTTTTTACCATGAGCGACCAGGGTTCCAGTGTCTATAGTCGTAACGGTGCTTTCAGTGTGGATCGTGATGGCTACGTGGTCAACGTGACCGGTCAACGCTTGCAGGCCTATCCGGCTCTGGACCCACAGGGTACTAATTTCAGTACCGCATCGCTGGGTGATTTGCAGCTGGCCGCATCGGATGCGGCGCCCCGGCCTTCATCAACTGCAGATCTCTCACTCAACTTGCAGGCTGATAGTACGCTATTGGGGCCTGGTGCCATTGATCCGTCTGATGCATCGACTTACAACTATTCAACTTCACTGACAACCTATGACAGCCTGGGGCAGAACCACACATCGGCGCTGTACTTCAGAAAAACAGATACACTAGCAAGCACCTGGGATGTCAGGATGGTTACGGACGGTGATGATACGCAAACCGCAGCGGTTCAAACACTGAGCTTTGACCAGCTTGGACAGTTGACCTCGCCACAGCCGGTTAATTTTGGCGCTTATGACCCCGGTAACGGTGCGTCACAGATGGTTGTTGATTATGACTTTACCGGGACCTCGCAGTATGGCAGCTCATTTGCTGTGAATTCATTGTTTCAGGATGGTTTTTCAACAGGACGCCTGAGCGGACTGGATATCAGTGACAGTGGTGTGGTGCAGGCACGGTTCAGCAATGGCCAAACATCTGCACTGGGCAAAGTGGCGCTGGCTAACTTTACCAATCCGCAGGGGCTGACACCATTGGGAGACAGCACCTGGGGTGACAGCTTTAAGGCGGGTGATCGAAGGCTGGGGGAACCCGGCGCTGGTAATTTTGGATTTCTACAGTCAGGTGCCCTGGAGAGCTCCAACGTTGAAATTACCGAAGAGCTGGTCAACCTGATTACTGCGCAGCGCAGTTTCCAGTCTAATGCCCAGGTGATTTCGGCTGCTGACACTATTACGCAGACCATTATGAATATAGGCCGTTAACCATAGCGCTAACCGTAATATCAAACAGGACTGGAGCTGCTCATGGATAGATTACTGTATGTCGCGATGACAGGTGCACGGGAAACCATGCAGGCGCAGACCGTTAATGCGCAGAATCTGGCCAATGCCAGTACCACAGGCTTTCGTGCTGATCTGCAGTCATTCCAGAGTCTTCCGGTGAATGGTCCCGGTTATGCCAGTCGTGTCTACGGCATGGCAGAAGGCCAGGGTATTGATGCGTCGCCCGGACCTGCAATAGGAACAGGCCGTGAACTCGATATTGCTATAAACGGTGATGGCTGGATTGCAGTGCAAGGACCGGATGGTAATGAAGCCTATACCCGGGCTGGAGATTTACGGGTGGACAGCCTTGGATTACTCAGGACGGGTACCGGCCGCCCCGTGATGGGGAATGGAAGCCCTATTGCGGTACCACCCTTTGAAAAGATTGAAATTGCCGGTGATGGCACGATTACCATACGACCGTTGGGGCAGGGGCCAAACGCCCTTGCCGTTGTAGACCGGATCAAATTGGTAAACCCTCCATCCGTTGAGTTGGTCAAGGGAGCTGACGGGTTAATACATCGTAAAGATGGCGGGTCAGCGGAGGCCGATGCCGGCGTTGAAATCCAGGTGGGTGCACTTGAGTCGAGCAATGTTAATACGGTGGAAGCAATGGTTAATCTTATTCAACTGGCGCGTCAATATGAGACGCAAGTGAAAATGATGCAAAACGCTGAAGAAAATGACCAGGCATCGGCACAGTTGATGCGCATGGGCTAATGGTTAGTCGATAGATCAGGGAGAAGGACATGGATCAGGCACTTTGGATTGCAAAGACAGGTTTGGAAGCACAGCAAACACGCATGGCGATTACTTCAAATAACCTTGCCAACGTCAATACCACAGGATTCAAGCGCAGTCGCGCTGTATTCGAGGATTTGCTCTATCAGAATAACGGTCAGGCAGGTGCGCAGTCATCAGAAGATACCCAGTTGAATTCGGGGCTCATGGTGGGTACCGGTGTGCGGATTGTTGCGACTGAGAAAATATTTAACCAGGGAAACCTGGTGCAAACCGGTAATAGCCTGGATATGGCCATTCAGGGTCGTGGGTTCTTCCAGGTTCTGACGCCGGAGGGATCACTTGCATACACGCGTGATGGTACGTTTCAGGTTAACGCTGATGGTGAGATTGTGACGGCCAAGGGTTTCACCCTTGATCCGGGAATAACCATTCCTGAAGATGCGCAGAGTATTACGATCAGCGGTGATGGTATCGTTTCAGCCCTGCAGCCGGGTAATTCGACAGTTACTGAACTGGGCACAATCCAGATTGCCGACTTCGTTAACCCGGCAGGGTTGCAACCGATTGGGCAGAACCTGTTCCTTGAGACCGGTTCCAGTGGCTCGCCCCAGACAGGTACACCGGGACTCGATGGAATAGGTACCCTTTCCCAGGGTTCGCTGGAGACTTCAAATGTTAATACGGTTGAAGAACTGGTCAATATGATTGAAACCCAGCGTGCCTATGAAATGAACTCCAAGGCGATTGCAACTGCAGAGCAGATGCTCGAGTTTGCAAATAACACCCTTTAATTAACGACCGAGACTTAATCCGGAAGCCAGTTATGAATACTACTGTTAAGTCTGCTTTGATCCTGTTTATCCAGTTTTCCTGGATGACGGGGTTGGTGGGGTGTGGTTCTCCTATGCTGGTCCGGCAGGGTGATATGGATTTTGCACCCGCTGTACCGGTGGAGTATGTGCCAGTCATTCAGGATGGCGGCTCTATTTACCAGTCAGGTTATTCAAAGGCCTGGTTTGAGGATATCAAGGCCCGCCAGGTGGGTGATCTGCTGACGGTTATCCTTGATGAGCAGACAGATGCAACCAAGCAGGCCAGTACCGGAATAACCAAGGATAATTCAACCAGCATCAGTGCGCCGACAATATTAGGTCAGGGCGTTACATGGAACGGCGAGCCCATGAGTACCAGCCTGGAGTCGGAAAATGATTTCAACGGCAAGTCGGACAGTTCCCAGAGCAACAAGCTGCAAGGAAGTATTACCGTCACGGTCTCACAGGTCTTGCCGAATGGAAGCCTGGTGGTACAGGGCGAGAAGTGGATTTCAATCAACCAGGGCGATGAATATGTGCGCTTGCGCGGTATTGTAAGGCCGGTTGATATTACACCGAACAACACCGTGCTATCGACACAGGTAGGCAATGCTCAGATTGCCTATCAGGGCAAGGGGGCTCCGGCCGAGGCCAATTCGATGGGCTGGCTGGCACGGTTCTTCAATACACCCATATGGCTCTTTTGAGGAGTACACCGGGACACCATGATGACAAGGATTTTCACAAAACAGACTCCGGCCTGGTTGCTGATACTGGCGATGCTGATAACACCGGTTACCGTGACAGCAGAACGTATCAAGGATCTTGCATCAGTTGCAGGGGTCCGGACCAATCAGCTGATCGGCTATGGGCTGGTGGTTGGACTCGATGGTACCGGCGATTCCTCCAGCCAGCCATTTACTGTTCAGAGTCTCAAAAATATGCTGGCACAACTGGGTGTGGTTGTACCACCCGGCGTCAAGCCGCAGCTGAAGAATGCGGCAGCCGTTATGATCAGTGCGGAACTGCCGCCCTTTTTGAAACCCGGGCAGACCATTGATATCACCGTGTCCTCGGTGGGCAATTCAAAGAGTCTGCGTGGCGGTACCTTGCTGATGTCACCCCTAAAGGGTGCTGATGGTCAGGTATATGCGATTGCCCAGGGCAGCCTTATGGTCAGTGGCGTGGGCGCCAAGGGTTCGGATGGTTCAAGTGTTGTTGTGAATATACCCAGTGTGGGCCGCATCCCGAACGGGGCAACAGTGGAACGCAGTGCGCCGAATCCATTCGACACATCGGATTCCATAGTGCTTAACCTGAATACACCCGACTTCACAACTACCAGTCGTATGGTTGACAGTATCAATGAGACCATGGGGCTGGAGACAGCTGCTGCGATTGATGGTGCCTCGGTTCGTGTCCGTGCACCGCTTGCTGCGGATAAGAAAGTAATGTTTGTTTCCATACTCGAGAACCTGACGGTTGAGCCGGGCGAAGCCTCGGCCCGTGTCATAATCAATGCACGTACCGGTACCGTTGTGATCGGTAGTAATGTAAAGGTGATGTCAGCGGCCGTTTCACATGGCAGCCTGTCTGTAACGATTGCGGAAGATACCTTTGTCAGTCAGCCGGGTCCGTTCTCGGATGGCGATACCGCGGTGGTGGCGAGAAGCAGCATCAATATTAGCGAGCAATCCGGAGCCTATATGATCAAGCCCGGTACCACCCTGGGTGACATTGTGGACGCTGTAAACAGGGTTGGGGCCAGCTCCAGTGATCTGATGGCTATTCTGGATGCGCTTAAGCAGGTTGGTGCGCTCAAGGCTGAATTGATAGTGATGTAATGCCATGTACCGTGCGTGCACATTATAAGCAAAGGTTCTGACGATGATCTCTGATACCTCCATGGCTGATGTCTATACCGACTTTCAGGGATTAATGCGCCTTAAGACGGAAGCCGGTAAGCAGACGCCAGAGGCAATTCAGGAGACGGCGCGCCAGTTTGAGGCCCTGTTTGTGCAGACAATGCTTAAAGCAATGCGCGATGCCAGTCCGGGCGAAGGTATGGGTGAAAGTGATCAGACTGAATTTTACCGTGATATGTATGACCAGCAAATGGCGCTGCATATGGTGAAAGGTCGTGGTCTGGGAATAGCCAGTATGCTTGTATCCAGCCTGGGCGGAAAAGAACAGGGTGCAGAGACACTACCTGAATCCGGTGTATCCAGGCCGCTGGAGAGAACTGGTCCTGTTGTTGAGGCCGGTCCGATACTGCCATTGATAAAGAAAACTGCTGCGGGGCCGATAATTGAATTGGAGGGCACTGTTCCGGCACAAATGCTGGTTAATGTGCAAGGAGGGGGCAACGAGAGGACCCTTAAGGGTGATATGGGTGCTGCGAACTGGCACCCGGAGACACCTGAAGAATTTATTCGGGATCTGCTGCCGTATGCCAGGAAGGGTGCTGCGGAATTGGGCGTGAAACCGGGCGTACTGATTGCCCAGGCCGCGCTGGAGACCGGTTGGGGACAGAAGGTCATCCATCATGCCGATGGTCGCAGTAGCTTTAACCTGTTTGGCATCAAGGCGGATACAGGCTGGTCCGGTGATAAGGTCAGTGTAGCAACACTGGAATACGAAAATGGCCTTGCGGAAAAACAGCGTGCGGTGTTCAGGTCTTATGACTCACTTGAGGGGGCTGTGTCGGGTTATGTCGAATTTTTACGCAGTAATCCACGTTACCAGGGAGCTCTGGAACGGGCGGCTGACCCGGATGCCTATTTGAGTGGTCTGAAAGCAGCCGGCTATGCCACTGATCCAGAGTACGTCAGTAAAATAAAGGCGATTATGAATCAGGACTCATTCATGGAAAATACCGGGAAGCTGGCATTTTCACAGACATCACACTATGAGCCGAATGATTAATCAGTAGCGCATTAATAAGTCCAGTCGTGTTACGCAAGAGGTATTAGTGATGGCAAGTGGTCTTTTAGGAATAGGGACATCTGCGCTGTTGACCAATCAACGAGCGCTGGACACTGTCGGTCATAATGTTGCCAATGTAAATACTCCTGGATATAGCCGTCAAAGCGCAGAATTGAGTGCCCGCCAGCCCCAGGGGATGGGTAATGGTTTTGCAGGTGATGGTGTTGATGTAACGACTGTGCTGCGGAGTTATGACCGGTTTATTACAGATGAGCTGCGCTCCAATACGACAGCTTATGTAGAACAGGAAACATTGGCGTCACTCTCGAGTGGCCTGGATAACCTGTTGGCTGATGAGTTTTCAGGTTTAAGTACGGCGCTGGGTTCATTTTTCGATGCCATACAGGATGCAGCTGATGATCCAACTTCAAATGCTGCACGCCAGGTGTCGCTCAGTGAAGCCAATTCACTGGCATCCCGGCTGCATGGACTGGACAACTGGATGGAGGATAGCCGTCGTGGACTTGCTACCCGGATGGGTGCCAAGGTAGAGGAAATAAACCAGCTTGCAAGTTCAATTGCTGCAGTCAATCAGCAGATCATTGAAGCCCGCAGCAGTGCCGGTGGGCAGCCACCGAATGACCTGCTGGATAAGCGTGACCAACTGGTGCTGGATTTGTCAGCCATTGTTTCTGTGTCAACTGCGACCCAGGAAGATGGCGCATTGAATGTATTTATTGGCAATGGCCAGGCACTGGTTCTCGGTGTTAATCAGAACACAATAGCATTGCAGAATAACAGTGCAGATCCTGGTCAATACGAGATTGCTATTAATGCGGGCGGTTTAATGGAGGTTGTCATTACTGACCAGGTCAATGGAGGCGAGCTTGGTGGACTGTTGACGTTTCGTGATCAGGTGCTTGACCCGGCGCGCAATGAATTAGGACGGATTGCCATTGAGCTGGGCAGTTTTATGAATGAACAGCATCAGCAGGGTATTAGTCTGAATGGTTTGCCGGGTCAGGATCTGTTTTCAGTGGCCAGCCCACAGGTCATTTCAGCTGCCGGAAACAGCGGCAGTATGGCGGTGACATTTGACAATGTGGCGCAACTGACGGCCGATGATTATCACCTGCGCTTTGATGGCAGTAGCTGGGCCCTCACAAGGGCTGACAACGGCCAGCTTGTGCCCTTGAGTGGCGCAGGTACACCGGCTAATCCCTTTGTAGCAGAAGGCCTGAGTTTAACCATTGGACCGGGTGCGGCGGCAGGGGATAACTACGACATACGTCCCACCCGGGAAGGCGCCAGGGCGATCAATGTCCTGATCCAGGATCCAGGCGATCTGGCGCTGGCGGCGCCGGTGCGTACCTCTGCCGCACTGACAAATACGGGCACAGGGTCAATCGGTGCCGGTGTCGTTACGGATATCAATAACCCGGCCTTTCAATCCCCCGCCGGGCAGCTGTCACCCGCCGTGCAGATTCGTTTTACCGGTTCAACGACGTTTGAGGTAATCGATCAGGGCACATTGGCAGTGATCGATACCGGGACCTATGATCCGGCCACCGGTGCAGACATCTTTCCCACGCAGAATCTGGGGATCGATTATGGCTACCAGGTGCGGATCACGGGAAACCCGGCGGCCAGTGATACCTTCGATGTGGGTTATAACATTGGTGGGACTGGCGACAACCGTAATGCCTTGTTAATGGCAGGTATGCAGACGGACCGACTGATGAATGGCGGTAGCAGCAGCTTTAATGACACCTATGGCGAGTTAATTGCGGATGTCGGCAACCAGGTCCGGCAGGCACAGGTTGGCAGCGAGGTGCAAGGGCGGGTTCTCGAACAGAGCCAGGCCGAGTGGTCATCTGTAGCCGGAGTTAACCTGGATGAGGAAGCGGCTGATCTGGTACGTTTCCAGCAGGCCTACCAGGCAGCGGCGCGGATAATTTCAGTGGCTGATGAGATATTCCAGACGCTGATTAACGCAGTAGGGAGATAACAGATGCGTATTTCAACGGCGCAAATGTTCCAGCAGCGGGTAACCGCCATGCTGGAACAACAGGTGGATCTTGCCAGAACAGAGCAGCAACTGGCTACCGGTAAACGTCTGGTGTCGGCTGCAGATGATCCGGCAGCCAGCTTGCGTAACCTGCAACTGGGTGATCGTCTGACACAGAATGAACAGTACCAGAAGAACCTGGATGCAGCGCAAGGTCGTCTGGAGCTTGAAGAGGGTGCGCTGGCTTCGTCCGTAGATTTGTTGCAGCGTGTCAGGGAGCTGGCTGTGCAGGCGCTGAATGCGACGCTGGGACCCGGTGATCTGAAGGCAATTGAGGTAGAGGTGCGTTCACAACTGGACGGTTTGTTATCCGTGGCCAATACACAAAATACTAATGGTGAATTCCTGTTTGCCGGTTACCGGGTTGATGCGATACCGTTCAGCAGTGATGGGGCCGGGAACGTTACCTATAATGGTGACCAGGGGCGGCAACACCTGCAGGTAAGTCAAACACGTCAGGTTGCGGCTGCAGATAACGGTGCAGATATTTTTCAGGGTGTGAATGCTGCGGCTGGCGGGACAACCAGCAGTTTCGATATATTGAATGACTTTGCTGATGCGCTGGCAGCCGGTGCTGTGACGGCTGACACGCTCACTGATATTGATACTGCCATGGACAAGATCCTTACCGTGCGTGCAGATGTCGGTTCCAGGTTGCGAGCTGTTGACGATCAGCGCGGTATCAATGAATCTTTCGGACTCGTTCTGGAGAAAGAGCGAGCAGACCTGGTCGATCTGGATTACACTGAGGCGATATCACGATTTAACCAGCAGTTACTCGCCTTTCAGGCATCTGAACAGGTCTTTGCCAAAGTTCAGGGTCTGTCCCTGTTTGATTATCTTGGGTAGAAACAGCAAGCTGTACCTTATTCCTCGCAGAGTGCCCCGATCATTCTCTAAGCATTTAAGGTCCCCACAGGGTTTGTGGTGAGGCGTGATTTTCATGTATGCTGAGTTTGTCGGTGGCCAGATAATAAAATGGCCCCATCCTTGGGGCCGTTGCGTTCCATGCAGTATTAAAGCCCTTCCTGGGCGTAGTATCCCGCGACGGTGGCGGTGGTTGGATAAAGAGAAGTCCTTTTCTCTACCTGTGTCGCACAACACAGGATCCCGGTAAAACTGAGTGGCCCCATCCTTGGGGCCGGTGCTCCTTGCAGATATTTTACCCTTCCCTGGGCGTATCTCCCGCGACGGTGATGTTGGGAGTCCAGTCAGTTGAAATCCATTCCTCCTTGCTGGTGAGTAAATACACTGCAGGACGTGTGCCAATAACAGATAAATCAATAATAATTAATATAAAACAATAAGATAGTAAAAATTAGTGGATGGACGAGCGGTTAAGCTATAGCGACATTAGTTGCGTGTCATTATATAGATAAAATACATATAGTATAACGAAAACAATATCTTATTATTTAATTCAATCTGAGCGATGAGTTAAGACATAAGTTGCTCATGCAATAAATGTCGCAGTGTTTTGCCGTTTGCTTGCCTGTGCCATTGAGGAAGATGTTGGGACTGGTTGAGTTCAAAGCCTGGTTTTCCTGACTGACCCAGGCTGCAGCGATATTGGTCCCGGGATTACAATTTCTCGTTGACCATTCTGCTGCGCACAATACGCTTGTTTAATGCCTGTCGTGATATGCCAAGCATGGCAGCGGCTGTGCCCTGATTTCCATCGGCACGTTGCAGTGCAGCATCAATCAGGAAGGTTTCGGCCTCCTTGAGAGTCGGGAGGCGGTCGGAGTTCAGAGCCTCAAGGTTGGTGGTGCCGGCGGGACTACTTTCTGTGCTGGTGATGGCGCTATCGTCGGCGCCTAACAGTTCACGAAAGCTCTGCAGTGGTAGCGCGCCTTTTTCGTTGCGGGCGACAGCATCAAACATCACCGCCTTGAATTCGCGCACATTCCCGGGCCAGTGGTAGCTCTGCAGCAAGTCCGTCAATTCACCCGGAACAGAAGGTGCTGGTTTGTTCAGGGAGCTTGCTGCTTCATTGAGAAAATGCTTGATAAGCAGGGGGATGTCATCCTGGCGATCACGCAGTGGTGGAAGATCAATACGGTGCGCACGCAAGCGATAATATAAATCCTTGCGGAATCTGTCATCCTCAATCAGTTGTTCAACGTCCCGGTGGGTGGCAACCACAAAACGGGCGTCACTCTGCTGTGGTTTGTCCGAGCCAACCGGATAGTAGGTGTTTTCCTGAAAAAGCCTCAATAGCTTGATTTGCGAAGGTGCGCTCAGATCACCGATTTCATCCAGAAACAGGGTGCCGCCTTTTGCACGGGCCACCAGTCCCTCACGATCCTGGATGGCATTGGTGTAGGCGCCCCTGGTATGTCCAAACAGGGCATCTGAAAACAGGTTGTCATCAAGGCCTGCCGAGTCAATGACAACGAACTCACCGCTACGGCCGGAGAGTTGATGGATGGCGCGTGCAATCAGTTCCTTTCCTGTACCGGTTTCACCTGTAATCAAGGCAGGCTGCGTGGAAACGGAAATGGCGACCAGGTAACGAAAGATGGCAAGCATGGCCGCATCACCGGTGACTATGTCTGTAAACGCTTCCTTGTTGCGCACATCGCGCTCGAAGATGCTTTCCCGCAGTGTGAGCACCTCGTTACGCAGGGCGCTCATTTGCATGGCCCGCTTAACCGAGGAGAGTAACTGGTCCTCATCTACCGGTTTGACCAGATAGTCAAAGGCCCCGATGCGAACACACTTGACGGCAGTATCCAGATCATTGGTGGCGGTAATAATGATAACCGGGATATCGGGATACTCGCTGGTGATGCTTTCCAGCAACTCCTCACCAGAGATGTGGGGCATGGACAGATCTAGCAGAATGGCGGCAACCGACTGCCTGGATATCAGGGATAACACCTTGCGACTGTCATCAACAGTTAGCACTGGATCAATCCCGGACGAGCGCAGCAGCATTTCCATACTGCGCAATACCTGGGGCTCATCATCAATGAGCAGGACGGGTAGCGTTGTTGAGACAGGGTCAATCATATTAACTATAAGGTTCCTGGTTTCAGGCTTACACCCTTCGTTTAGCTGCCACGGGGGTTTGGCGGGTAGAGCGTGTGGCCGGGGCAATACTCATCCAGATGGTCGAATGGGGTGATGTTATCAAAATGTTTTGCTCCGTGTAACAGGCCAGCCTGTCTGCCTGGCGAACAGCGTCTGGCTGAAAGCACGGGAGATGCATTCAGGATTAGACTGGATATGAGAATTGTGGTTGTGCGAAAATGCTGCCAATGACAACGGCGACATGGATGCGATACACCACCTTGCGGGCAGTGCCTCACCTAAAGACGCCTGCTTTTGGTGTTGCGAAACACCACACTAGTTGATGGATTCGGCTATCGAAAAGACTGATGATCATGAAGGTCGGCGAATTCTTGTTGTCGATGATGACCTTGATTTTTCTACAGGCCTGAGAGAATTGCTGGAATCCCGGGGTTATCGGGTAGCAACAGCAGCTGACAAAGAGACTGCACATCAAGCGGCCAAATCTTTCTTGCCTGAAATTGCCTTGATTGATATTTGTCTTGGATCGGGTAACGGAAACAACCTGATTTCAAAATTCAAGAATCATCAGTCAGCGCCCGTCTGTGTGATTATGACCGCTTATGCCGGTACGGAGAGTTCAATCGAAGCGCTTGAATCAGGGGTTTATGATGTTCTTGCCAAGCCGGTAATGCCTGTTGATCTGTTTGTAACCCTGGACCGGTGCCTTGATCGTATTGAGCTTGAAAGGGAACGCCAGGAGGCCCGGGATAAGCTTGAGTTGCGTAACCGTGAGCTTGAACATGTAAATCAGCGCCTGGGTCGGGTCGTGGAGTGCATGGGTGCACTTTCAAGTAGTACCACGGTAGCCGACTTTTACCAGCAGCTGCTCGAAAAAGTTGCTTTCAACATGGGCGTCGAAGGTGGTTCAGTCTATATCCACGAAGGTGAGCAGCTGACACTGAAGCATTCACTGGACCCGGGGCATGCGCCTTCCGTCATTCCGATGCCGCTCAAAGCCAACAGTGTCCTGGGTAGGGTCATGGAACAGGCTGAGGTGGTTCTGGTGTCCGATGTGGCAAGCAGCAACGGACTGATGCTGAGCGGCTGGTCTGGTTACCGGGATGCGTCACTGCTGGCTCTGCCACTCACCGGGCAGGATGACAACATTATCGGGATACTTTCACTGCACACCAAGCAACAGCCGCCGTTTACCCCGCAGGATCGCGATGTAGGACGAATCCTGCTGGCAGCCAGCAGCGAGACCCTGCGAGCCGTGAAGGCGCTTGAGGAGTTGCAGGAATCACAGTACATGCTGAAACTGATTATGGATTCAGTGCCTGAGTGTGTGAAGGTTCTGGACAAGGATGGCAATATTTTACAGATGAACAAGGCGGGTCTTGACATGTTTGGTGCCGAGACCTTTGATCAGATTAATGGGGCGTGTCTTTATCCTTATATAAAATCTGAATACCAGGAAGCTGTGCAGAAATTGAATGAGCAAGCCCTGGAAGAAGGCGCTATTGGCAAGATGGAATATGTGCTCAGAGGGCTGAAGGGTGAAAATTTATGGCTGGACACTCATGTAGCCCCGCTGCGTAATACTGACCAGGAAATTATTGGGGTGCTGGGCGTGACGCGGGATATCACTGCTGACAAGCGCTTGCTGGAAAAGACGCGTCAGCAGGAGCTGCAACTCATGCAGGCCAGCAAAATGGCTGCCCTGGGGATATTGGTGGCCGGGATGGCACACGAGATCAACAATCCCAACCAAACGATCCAGATCAATTCAGGGCTGCTTCAACAGGTGTGGGAAGATACGCGGAAGATCCTGGATGAGTATGTCAGTACGCATGGGCCAATCAAGCTGGGAGGTCTGCAGTACAGCGGTGTGAGGGGCGCCCATACAGACCTGATTAATGACATCATTACGGGGGCAGAACAGATAAAGACGATTGTTGGCCGCTTGCAAACCTTTGCACGACCCTATAATGGGATACACGAAAATATATGTGGAGCAAAGATCCAGTTGAATGATGCCGTGGAGCCTGCTCTTGCATTGTTCAGGCACACTATTCGCAAAGGAACGGATAATTTTCACACGAATCTGGAGGACGCATTACCTGTTATTCAAGGTAATCGGCAGCAGCTTCAGCAGGTGGTAATCAACCTGCTTCTTAATGCCCTGGAGGCGTTGCCGGACAGGTCGCGCGGTGTCTGGATTGACACCCGGCTCAATGCAGAGCAATCCTGCGTGGAGTTGAGAGTCAAGGATGAAGGGATTGGAATAAAGCCTGAAGAACTGGACCAGATAATGGAACCTTTTTATACCACCAAGCGAGAACATGGTGGTACTGGCCTTGGTCTGTCCATTATTCACAGTCTGTTACAAGACCAGGGTGGTACGATTCATTTTGAATCCGAGCCGGGCAAGGGCACGCTTGTTGTTGTTTGCCTGCCGATTGTAAAACACTAGTACCCCATCAACATAACCTTGTCGGTGTGCTAGCCAGGAGTAGGCAGACACCAATCAGTGTGACCGTCTACGTTGCTGTCATCTTAAGTTCCCCCTGACCAGGTCGATACCAGTTTACATGGATTTAAGCCTGGCAGTAGGGATATCACTTGTATGTCCAGCATGGAAGCAACAGCAGAAGTTGATCTTGAGTTACAGCCGAATGCCGGTATAAAGGCCGGGTCGCGTGAGGCCATAAAAAATAATCTGGCAATCATTCGAGAGCAGGGACGTGTGCCAGGCGAAATGGATGCCAGTGTCCTGCGTGGCGCACATCTGATCGGAGAAAACCTTTCCAGTCTTGATCTTTCAGGTCTTGATCTCACGGGTGCAGATCTAAGCCGCGCCAATCTTTCCAATAGTAAGCTGGTGAATGCCAAGCTGGGTGGAGCCGTTCTGTTTGAGGCGGAACTGACGGGTTGTGAGCTGCTGTCAGCAGACCTCACGGGCGCCAACCTGAGTTCATGCCGTGCAGCCGGTGCCGGTTTTGAATCAGCCAACCTTACCAATGCAACAATGTTCAGTGCCCAGCTGAAAGGCGCCACGTTTACCAAGGCAATTTTGCGGGGTGCTGATTTGCGCCGCGCGAATCTACAGGATACGCGGATCAGGGAAGCGGATATCAGTGAATGTGATCTAACCCGGTGTAAAATGCAAAGCGCTGATCTTGAGGGCAGCTGCGTGGACAAGGCGACGCTTATGGATGCTGACCTGTGTCATTCGCGACTGCGAGGTTTAAAGAGCTATGCCACGGCCAACTGGATTGGTGCGGATGTCCATGGTGTGAACTTCACGGGCGCCTATCTGACCCGAAGGACAATTATGGATCAGAATTACCTGCATGAGTTTCGCACCCAGAGTCGTGCCAACGCAGTGATGTACTGGCTCTGGTGGATCACATCGGACTGCGGGCGCAGTTTCCTGCGCTGGGGTGCTTGCATATTTCTGCTGCTGGGTTTATTTGCAGTGTTATTCAACTTCGTAGCGATTGATTACGGAGAGTATCCAACGGTACTTTCATCGTTCTACTACAGCGTGGTAACGCTGACTACGCTTGGCTATGGTGATGTCCTGCCAGCATCAATGGCGGCACAGATCCTGGCGATGATCGAAGTAATAATTGGTTATGTTATGCTGGGTGGTTTATTAAGCATCTTTGCCAACAAGATGGCACGCCGGGCAGACTGATGATGGTTCACTTATGCTGAAGATCTTCAATAAGAAACAAATCACCCCCAAAGAGAAGATGAAAGCCATACTGGGGGATTACGAGTTGCCCAGTTTTCCGGTCATCGTTATGAGCGCCATGGAAAAGGTGCGAGATGCTGATGCATCAAATTCAGAAATATCAGAACTGGTAGCGTCTGATCCGGGTCTTTCGGTACGGCTCCTGACAACTGTAAATTCAGCCGCCTATGCACTCAAGCACAAGGTGAATAATATTGACCATGCCGTGTCGTTGATGGGACGTGGCGAACTAGAATCGATACTGATCTCGGTGGCAGTTCATGAAGTGATGCCGAAGGAGAATATTCCGGTATTTGATGCGCAACGGTTCTGGGGGGCTGCTGCACGACGTGCTGCACTGGCACGGGGTCTTGCAGACCAGATTGATCCTTCGTCTCGCTCTGAAAGTTATACGGCCGCATTATTGCAGGACATGGCTGTCCCGATACTCGCCCAGCAGCGGGCTGATGATTACGGCCCAGTTCTTGAGCGTTGGTATGCGAATGATTTTGACCTGGTAACCCTGGAAAGTGAAACCTTCGACTGGGACCATGCGACAGTGGCCATGTGGATGTGTGATGATTGGGGATTCCCGGACCGTATTGCCGAGGCAATCGGTGCTCATCACGGAACCAATGATGATCTGATCGCCTTGCCGGCAGTCAGTCTCGTTGGTGTCTTGCGTGAGCAGGGAGAATCCACGGGCGTTGAGCAGCTTGTCGAGAGCGCCTATGAAAACTATGGCTTGTCCAGGGACCTGGTGGTGGAGCTGGTAGATACCAGCTTTGCTGCTGCAGAAGACATTGCTCGAATGTTTGCCTGAGTTTGCTGTTATCCGGAAGTAAATGAAACATCTTTGAACTTCCTGTTAACACACGCATCCAGGCTGGAAGGGTGCTTCTGTTATGCGTTCTCGGAGATAAACGTTCCAGTACGCTCGTGAAAGCACAGAGTCAGAAATTCAACGCCAACGGCATATCCCTTCCTTCCGCTATGCTGGTGGCAATAAGTCACTCGTGCAACCGTTGAGAGAACATCGCTGACGATTTTGATTATCTGGTTTTTATCAAGCCGGCTGGTGGCTGAAAACTGCATGCCATAAGGTGAAAGATCCCTGGTGGTTCCTGATTTTTCAGTTATTTTCCCCGGATCACTAAAATACCGGATCGGCACATGGTGTGATGTGCGTTGCAGTGCCCGGCACGATTTACCTGCCAGCCATAGCCGTACCACTGGTTTTAGCGGGCTGTGACAGTAGTTGCAGTCGCCTGAATTACTGTAACGAAACCGGACAGGTATTGGTGTTCCACAAAACGGGCATCTTGAGCCGTCTTTTCTGTAAGGGGGGGGGGTTGAAGATTTACGGTGTTTCTCCCTGTCATGTTCCTGTTTTCCGTCTTGTGCGCGTGTTGTTTTGTACTTATGCAGAAACTGCTGGTCATAGGCTGCGCGTTTCTCTGAATTTGTCAGTATTGTATAAGCTTCATTCAAAATTGACGCATTCCAGTTGTCACCACCCAAATCCGGGTGCTGTTTCAATTTTTGCATCAGGGTACGGTAACTGGCCTTGATTATTTCGCAAGGCGCATCCGGCTGTACATGGAGCATCCGGTAATAATTACGTCTGTTTCTCATAGCGTTACCAGGAATATTGAAGCTCATGTTAGTGAGCGCTTCTGGTTGGTTATCGTCCTTACGTCAGTGCCCTTAAGTCAGTGTTCTTAAATTAGCCAGTCAAAGATTTCTAAAGTTTACCTGTGCCAGGACGCTAACGGGCACGGAGGCGGTGAATATCACATCCCAGTGATATATCCGCCATATTTGAAATGGGTTCCAGGTATGGGGAGTAAAAACCGTACCCTGCCTGGGCACAAAGGAGATTTATCATGGCACTTTCTGTCAATACAAACGTAATGTCGCTGACTGCTCAGCGTAATCTGTCCAGCACCCAAACAGGTTTGGCAACCTCAATGGAACGCCTGTCTTCAGGTCTGCGTGTTAACAGCGCCAAGGATGACGCAGCCGGTCTGGCTATTGCCGCTCGTATGGACACCCAGGTACGTGGCATGAATGTCGCGATCCGTAATGCAGGAGACGGTATTTCACTGGCCCAGACGGCTGAAGGCGGTCTAAATGAAATCACCAATATGTTACAACGTATGCGTGAACTGGCGGTGCAAGGCGCCAACGTCACCAATGGAGCCGATGACGTGGCCAACCTGAACGCTGAATTTACAGAGCTGGCTGCAGAAATCACCCGCCAGATTGGTGCGACCCAGTTCAACGGTGTGGCAGTAATCGGCGCCGGCGCCGGCGAGCAGGTCTTCCAGGTGGGTGCCAATGCAGGTCAAACTGTCACGGTCACAACTAGTAACCTGGGTGCTGATGCCGATATCACTGCGGCGACAGCTGCCACCATGACGGATAACGCCACGGCCTCCACCGCAATAGGTCTTATCGATGCCGCGCTGACAGTGGTCACGACCGACCGGGCAACCTACGGTGCGGCACAAAACCGTTTTCAGTCTGTCATCAACAACCTGCAGGTGGCATCAGAGAACCAGGCCGCTGCCCGTGGCCGGATCATGGATGCCGATTTTGCGATGGAAACGGCCAACATGACGCGCTTCCAGATCCTGCAGCAGGCCGGTACGGCCATGGTGGCTCAGGCGAATGCTGCTCCGCAGTCGGTACTCTCGCTGCTGCAGTAGTTATAATACACGGGGGATTGTTGCCGGGCAGTGACGCCCGGCAATCCCTTTAAACTAGCAGGTGAATGACATGATAAACATGGTTTCACAGCTGGTCCCTCAACAGGGAGCAGGGGCTCACACCCCGTTGACAGCCAACCGAAAGTTTCCGGAGGCTGTTGTTGCCGAGAACAAGTCCCGGGAAGAAACAACTCCGGAAGTTCAAGGTGGTATGGAGACACCGTCAGTTGCAGAACTGACGGGGGCGCTAGACCAGTTAAATGGATACATGGAGGAGACGCAACGTGGCCTCCGTTTCAGTATGGACGATGATAGCGGACGTACCATTATTCGTGTGGTTGATACGGAAACCGAAGAAGTGATCCGGCAAATTCCATCGGAAGAAATGCTGGTTCTAATCCGGCATTTTAGCGAAATTACCGGCAAGATATTCGACGAAGTTACCTGACCCGTGTTTGCATGTCAGGCGCCCTTGTTGGCAGTAAGTAAACACTAAATACCAGAGAGGACGTTAATGTTAAGTGCGGCAGGGATTGGCTCAGGCCTGGATGTTGAATCGATAGTCAGTCAGTTAATGGCGTTTGAACGTCGGCCCCTGGTGTCCTTGCAGAATCAATTAACGGATATCGATGCCAGGGTCAGTGCCTTTGGAGAGTTGAAGAGCGCCCTGTCTACTTTCCAGGCTGCCATGCAGGAACTCAGTACACCGTCAGCACTGAAGGTGTTTACAGGCACGTCCGGGAATGATGATGTCTTTACAGCCTCGGCAACTAACACCGCTGCTGCCTCAGGTTTTCAGGTGGAGGTCGTTCGACTTGCCGAGCGACACAAGTTTGCATCTGCTGAATTACTCGACACCGATACCCTCGGCGGCAAGAGAAATGATGCGCTGAATATCCAGGTAGGATCCAACCCGGCCAATACCCTGACTGTCGATCTTGATACGGCCAGCACCCTCGGTGATGTCCGCGATGCCATCAACAACGATGCCACCAATCCGGGCGTGAGTGCAACGATAGTATTTGGTAACAATGGTAACCAGAAGCTGGTATTGACTGCGCACGACAGTGGTGCGGAAAATGCGCTGAGTCTCTCATACAAGGGCAAGGTGAAGGCGGCAGATTTCGGTTTCCAGGAGATCAATAATATTGGCGGCAATACCGCGCTGCTGGACGCAGAAATCAGTGTGGACGGTTATTCCGTTACGCGCGCCACCAATACCCTAGATGATGTGATAACGGGTGTGACCCTCGACCTGCACAATGCCGATCCGGGGATACCCTATACACTTGATATTGTGCGCGATACAGCAGCTGTGGCTGGATCGGTGCAGGCCTTTGCCGATGCCTATAACGGGATAATGACGGCTATCGACACTTTGCGTGATAAAGAGTTGGCTACGGACAGTGCGTTGTTTAGCATAGAGCGGGGGCTGCGCAGTGTAATTAACACTCCGGCGACCGGTTTAAATAGTGGTTTTGCCTACCTGGCCGAAATTGGTGTCACCTTCTCAAGAGAAGGGGTTATGACCGTCAATGCGACAAATGTAGAAAGTGCGCTCGCCAATAATTTTAATGCAGTCTCGGAATTGTTTTCCACAGATGGCCAGGGTTTTGCTAACCGTCTGGATACACTGGTTGATAGTTGGCTGGATATTGACGGCCTGATCGATGGGCGTACTGATGGACTTGATAGTCGCAAAAGGTTGCTGGAATCGCGTGAAGAATCACTGGAGTACCGTATGGGGAAAGTAGAGGCCGCCCTGTTTGCAGACTTTTCCCGGCTGGATACCCTGCTTGGTGGCATGCAAGTGACTAGTGATTTTCTGGCACAACAGTTGCAGCAATTACCGAATATCGGTAATAACGGTTAAAACTTAGTATATGTTGTCGAGGAGCTTGTCGGACATGGGCAATAGTGGCAAGAATTTATAGTTTGATGGAAAGGAATCTATAAATATGAAAAATACAGCTAAACAAGGTGCGGTCGGTGAGTATGCTGCAGTCGGAACCCAAACCGGGGTGACAGAGGCCACGCCCCATCGGCTAATTCAGATGTTGCTCGACGGTGCATTGGACAAGATTGCCATGGCAAAGGGTGCGATGCAGCGTAAGGAAATCGCTGTAAAGGGTAACTACATTACCAGTGCCAGTTCCATTATCCATGGACTGCATAACAGTCTGGACATGGAGGCGGGTGGTGAGATGGCGGCCAATCTGGGTAACCTGTATGACTATATGGTTCGTCGTCTCATGGAAGGACATGCGGCCAATGATCTAGCCGCGCTGGATGAGGTTGCCAGTCTGCTGCGTGAGATAAAATCCGGCTGGGATGCTATTCCGGATGAAGCCATCAATGGTGGCGAGGTGGTGAAATCAATGGTGGGTGCGTAAGCTCATGTATCATGAGTTGATTTCATTATGACTGTCGCGGTCAAGCAAGAACAGCTGGATGTACTGGTCGCGGTTGGCCGGCGTATGCATGAAAGTGCCACAGCGGGTGACTGGGAAACGGTCAATCATCTGCAGGAAAAGAGCCAGCAACTTGCCGGTGAGTTGTTTGCAGAAGCAATCACAAGCGCGGATGTACAGGCAGTCACTGCTGCTGTAAATGAAGTATTGAAGATTAATAAATGTGTTATGGACAGGGGTGTCAAAGCGCGTGATGGTTGTCTTCAGGAGCTGGATCAGCTTCAACAGAGCCGTCGGGCTGTCAAGGAATATACGGCAAATACTGAATAAGAATTCAGAGATCCTGCCAGTCGATGCTGTGACAGATTCAGATAAGCTATTCCACTGTTATTCGTTACACCACACTAGTTTCAGCGCAGTGACTCAAGGCCGGTCTCCCGAGTCCAGACCAGCCAGCTAATGATCTTGAATTTTGCGACCGAGAGCGCCCCCCGGCTGCTACGACTTGAAGAACTGGACATGGCTTCCTGCACCTCATCCCGTGTTGCCTCATAAATCTCACAGGGTTCATAGTCTTGATCCATAATGACAAGCAGTATCGTGTCCCAGTTACCATCGGGATTAAGTTGTCCAATACGAGCTCCTGATTTTTTATTCTGTGCGATAACGCGTGACTTGACTTGTATGCGTTGCCCTTCACGATCACCGTTACCAATCGCATCGATTCCGCCTGCCCGCTGTTCACATAATGTCAGTCCCAGGATTCGCGCAGCATCATAACGTGCAATCTCACCTGAGACAGGTAGCGCCTGGCCTGTTGATCGGCGGAATTCAGCCGCCAGGCGCCGCGTTTCAGTAATCAGCTTGTCGATTGAGTAAATGGTCACACACGCCTGCCTGTATCAGAATGAATGCAAATTATCGATGAATATTATTGCTTGTTTTCCCATTTTCATAGTAGGAAACAGTCGTATTTACATTTAGTGCTCCTTCAAGGTGATATGGAGGAGTTTGAGATGCCTTAAAATTGTCGGAGCCGACACTATAGCGAATTCGGTGTGACGGAATAATGGCGATCAGGAGTTATGTGTATTCTAACTTACTGTTATTAAATAAATAATAAAATTGGCATGGTAGGTGCATGATCAAATTGTAAAGCTGTAGTCCCGGTTAGTGTTTTCATCAGGACTAAGGAGGTCATGTAATGAACAAGCCTGTTCCACAGGTGCTGAAAACCGGGCTGATTGCGGAGGACAGGCGATCCCGGGAACTGGTAGCACTGTCACAACGCGTAGCTGCTTCGGATGTAACAGTGATGATTAGTGGTGAATCAGGCACCGGTAAAGAAGTTCTGGCGCGGTTCATTCACGATCAATCAGCACGGTTGGAAGGGCCATTTGTGGCGATCAACTGTGCCGCTATACCGGAGAATATGCTTGAAGCCGTCCTGTTTGGATATGAAAAGGGCGCCTTTACCGGGGCCTATAAATCCTGTTCAGGAAAGTTTGAGCAAGCACAGGGAGGGACGCTGCTTCTTGATGAAATTACCGAGATGGAGCTTGGGTTGCAGGCAAAGCTTCTGCGAGTGCTGCAGGAGCGGGAAGTAGAGCGTCTTGGCGGCAAGGATTCGATCCCGCTTGATATGCGTGTTCTTGCCACGACTAATCGTAACCTGCGTGAAGCAGTAAACAATGGCCGCTTCCGACAGGACCTGTATTACCGTATTAATGTCTTTCCACTGAACATACCTGCCCTGCGTGACAGACCCGAAGATATTCTGCCGCTTGCACAACAGCTTGCTTGCCGTCATGCACAGGGTGATAGATGCCTGGATTTTACCCATGAAGCTGAGCAATACCTGCGGTCGCATGCCTGGCCCGGTAATGTGCGGGAGCTTGAAAATGTTATACAGCGGGCATTAATCCTTAAGGCGGGGCATTGCATAGAAGAGTCCGATATCTGTCTTGATGAAACGGCCAATCTGCCTGCTCCCGTGACACAGGAATGCACAATCCGTGTTGACAGTGAAATGAATACAGGCGGGGTGCTGGAGAAAGACCTTAAAACGAAAGAGCGGGAGTTGATTATTGCCGCACTGGAAGCCGGTAATGGCAGCCGCAAGGATGTGGCAAATCGATTGGGAATAAGTCCGCGAACTCTCAGGTACAAGCTGGCCCGGTTGCGTGATGCGGGAATGGGCATTCCCCGATCAGCAGGTATGAGAAGTGCATGAATTCATTATGTTTACAGTTTGGCTGTTAATGACGGGGATAAGTCATGAGTGAAAATGGAATTGAATCTGTATTGAGCCAGATACGTGCCATGTCATCGATGGCGCAGGGACCTGCGGCAACAACGGCAGGTACCGAGCGGCCAGAGTTTGCCGGTTTGTTGCAAGAGTCTGTCAACAAGGTGAACGAGATCCAGCAGAATGCCGGGAACCTGGCGACGGCTTTTGAGGCAGAAGATCCGAATGTGGATCTGGCACAAGTAATGATTGCCGTGGAAAAATCCGGTTTGGCCTTCCAGGCCCTGACCCAGGTACGTAATAAACTGATATCGGCCTATCAGGAAATCATGAATATGCCCGTTTGATATCGAGCGGCTTAAATGAAAAAGGTTATTACATATGGCACTTATCAACACTAACAATTTGGCAGCACAAACGCGAGGCTTTAACGCCCTGCCGGTTTTGCGGCAGCTCGGCTTGATGGTCGGTCTGGCGGCAAGTGTGGCGCTGGGGTTTTACGTCGTTCTCTGGTCACAAACGCCTGATTACAGCATGTTGTATGCGGGGTTGTCAGACGCAGACGCAGCACAGGTTGTCGAGTCACTCGAACAAACAGGTATCCCGTATCGCATCGAACGTGGCTCTGGTGCAATCACGGTACCCGCCAGCCAGGTTCACGAGGCACGCATGCAACTGGCGTCCAGAGGGCTGCCGAGAGGTGACGGCAGTGGCTTCGAGTTGTTCGAGAAATCCACTAGCTTTGGCACCAGCCGTTTTATGGAAAAGGCCCGTTATAACCGTGCTATAGAAGGTGAGCTGGCACAGACTATCGCAAAATTGCACAGCGTGGAAAGTGCACGTGTCCACCTTGCCATCCCCAAGCAGTCGGTCTTTGTCCGTAACAAGAGCAAGACACGTGCCTCGGTTGTGCTGAATCTGTTTTCAGGTGCCCGCCTGGATGAAGAGCGTATTGCCGGGATTGTACATCTGGTGGCTGCCAGTGTTCCTGGTCTGGAAGCAGACCAGGTGACGGTCATTGACCAGAAAGGGCGGCTGCTCACTAACAGCGGTTCCAGTGATATCGCGGCAAGCTCCAGCCAATTGACCTATACACGTAGTCTCGAATCACTCTATGCGCAACGTATCAGGGACATACTTGCGCCGATCCTGGGTGCAGATGGTATCCGGGCCCAGGTCGTAGCGGATATAGATTTCACCACGGTGGAAACAACTACCGAGAATTATCAACCTGATAACAGGGCTGTTCGTAGCGAGGAAATCATAGAGGAAAAGACCAGCGGTAGTGGCGCTGCGGGTGTACCGGGTGCTCTCAGCAACCAGCCGCCCAGAGCGGGTACGACAGGTACTGTAGGGACTGAAGAAAACATTGCCACCTCCGTTAACAGTAGCAGTCGTGCCATGCGTAATTACGAGCTGGACCACAGCATCAGCCATTCACGTACTGCGCCTGGTGAAGTGCAGCGCTTGTCTGTGGCCGTGGTGGTGGACTATCGCAAGCAAACCAGGGAAGACGGTAGTGTGGAGAATGTACCTCTTGGTGAAGAAGAAATGACACGTATTACGGCGCTGGTCAAGGATGCGGTTGGCTATGATGCCGAACGCAATGACAGTGTCAACGTAAGCAATATTTCATTCCAGGTCATTGAGGAAATGGAACCCGTACCCGAAGTACCTGTTTGGCAACAAGCCTGGTTATGGGATGTTGGCAAGAAGGTACTGGGTGGCATGATGGTTCTGCTGCTGGCATTTGGTGTCCTGAAGCCGTCGTTACGCAGCCTGGCTACAAATTCGGCACAGATCGCTGCCTTGCCACCGGGGGCAGCTGCTGGTCAGGAGTCGTTAGCGGAAGACCAGCTCAGTCTCAGCAGTCAAGCGGCTACTCCGCAGTTGTCGCAAGAACAGCAGTTTGCCATGGCCAGGGAACTGGTTGCTAAAAACCCGCAACAGGGAGCGCAAGTGATAAAGGAATGGGTTGCTGCTGATGGTTGATAAGGAAAACACCCTTAGTGGCACGGAAAGTGCCGCGGTACTGCTTCTAAGCCTGGGCGAAGAGCAGGCAGCCAGTATTCTCAGGAATATGGAGCCACGAGAAGTGCAAAAAGTCAGTGCAGCCATGGCCTCGTTATCCGATGGTGCAGGAAAACAGGTTGGCACAGTGCTGGGTAATTTTGTTGCAGATGCCAGTGGGCCGTCATCATTCGGGGGTAGCTCTGATCAGTTTGTAAGTAATGTACTGGAGCAGGCATTTGGTGCAGAGAAAGCCGGAAATTTACTTAATCATGTGCTTGACGGGAGTGATTCCAAAGGATTGGAAACCCTGAAATGGATGGACCCGCTGGTAGTTGCCGATGTGATCAGGAAGGAACATCCGCAGATTGTTGCCATCGTTCTGTCGCAGCTTGATTCAGATCGAGCGGCCACTGTTCTGAAAGAGCTGCCGGAAGAAAGTCGTGTCGATATCCTGATGCGTGTTGCGCGGATGGATGCGATCCATCCATCCGCCCTGAAAGAACTCGATGAAATTCTTGCAACACAGTTCAGTTCATCAGGCGGAGTAAAACCATCCAGTGCGGGTGGTACAAAAACAGTGGCCGACTTGCTTAATTATCTGGGTAAAGACGATGAGACTGCGCTTTCCAGGGGCATTACCGATGTAGATGAAGTCCTCGGCCAGGAAATATCTGAACTGATGTTTGTGTTCGAAAATCTGAAGGATGTTGACAATCGGGGTATTCAGGCATTGCTGCGTGAGGTGTCATCTGAATCGCTGGTTATAGCACTTAAGGGTGCGGATGATGAAATTAGTGAAAAGATATTCTCGAATATGTCCAAACGTGCAGCCGAGATGTTGCGCGATGATCTGGAAACCAAGGGGCCAGTGAAACTGAGTGAAGTGCAGGATGCCCAGAAGGAGATCCTTGTTGTTGCACAACGTATGGCAGAGTCCGGAGACCTTGTGCTGGGAGGTAAGGGTGGCGACGAATATGTCTAGCGATATAACTGTGGATAAGGAGAGCAATTGTCAGCGCTGGAGTCTGCCTGAACTGGGAGAATCCGAAATTGATCGTTCTGGCCAGATGACGGCTGGAGAGCGGGAGAAATTTCAGCAGCAGGCTTACCAGGAAGGATTTGATCGTGGTCGCAGAGAGGGACAGGAGGCAGGCAGGCAGGCAATGGCAGAGCAGGCCGGTAAGCTCGAGCAACTTATGTGTACCCTGACACATCCATTTGAGGAACTGGACCGGAAAGTGGAAGAAGAACTGCTGGAGCTTGTCTTTATGATTGTTCGCCAGTTGGTGGGGAATGAAATCAGGGAAAATCCTGAACAGATTATGACAGTAGTGCATAAGGCAGTGGCTGTGTTACCGAGTGCTTCGCGGAATCTGCAGTTACATCTGCACCCGGAAGATGCAGAACTGGTTCATAAGCTGTTACCGGCATCAGATAGCGAAACACAGTGGCACATAATCGAGGACCTTTCTGTTGAACGTGGCGGTTGCCGGGTAGCCACTGACACCTCCCGGGTTGATGCAACCGTTGCAGCGCGTCTTAATAACATTATTACTTCACTTGCTGGTGGCGAAAGTGACGAGGAGACGTCGGAATGAGCGCGGCTACCGGGATTCCAGTGGCACAACGCAGTGGACTCTGGACGCATCGACTTTCTGAATTTCGAAGACGACTCGACACACCCGTGCCACTGGTTGTCGAGGGCAAGCTGGTTAGAATGGTGGGACTGACGCTGGAAGCAGTTGGTTGCCAGGCTCCTGTCGGCGCGCGTTGTGATGTGCTGGCCTCGGCGGGTAACCGGATCGAAGCGGAGGTGGTCGGGTTCTCTGGTGATAAAACAATTCTCATGCCGACTGGAGACATCCGCGGGCTGACACCCAATGCACGTGTAATACCATCAAGACAGGTGTGTGAAGCAGTTGTCGGTGATGGTTTGTTAGGCAGGGTAGTGGATGCTTCGGGGCGACCGCTCGATGGGAAAGGCCCTGTGCTTACGGATACCCGTGTGCCACTGACAGGGCGTTTGATTAATCCCCTGGCACGGCAAGCAATTACCGAGACGCTGGATGTTGGTGTACGTTCGATTAATGCCCTGCTGACCGTCGGACGTGGACAACGCATGGGTTTGTTTGCCGGGAGCGGTGTCGGCAAGAGTGTGTTGCTTGGCATGATGACACGTTATACGGATGCAGATGTCATTGTTGTCGGTCTCATAGGAGAGCGTGGGCGTGAGGTCAAGGAATTTGTACAGAATATCCTTGGCGAAGAGGGCTTGTCGCGTGCCGTTGTGGTGGCAGCCCCTGCTGATCAGCCACCGTTAATGCGTATGCATGGTGCATGGCTTACAACTGCGATTGCAGAATATTTCCGTGATCGTGGTCTGAAGGTCCTGTTATTGATGGATTCACTTACGCGTTTTTCCCAGGCGCAACGTGAAATAGGGCTGGCAATTGGTGAGCCACCGGCGACCAAGGGCTATCCACCTTCGGTCTTTGCCAAACTTGCCCAGCTGGTGGAACGAGTGGGCAATGGCGACAGCGGGAGTGGGTCGATTACGGCTTTTTATACTGTATTGGCTGAGGGTGATGATCAAAATGATCCGATTGCAGATGCGGCAAGGGCAACACTTGATGGTCACCTGGTATTGTCACGTGAGATTGCTGAAAGTGGTCTTTATCCGGCAATTGATGTGGAGGCATCGATTAGTCGTGTCATGCATGACATAGCCAGGCCAGAGCATCTGCAGGCAGCACAACGTTTCAGGCAGCTCTATTCTACCTATCAGCAAAACAAGGATCTCATTGCGGTCGGGGCGTACCAGCATGGCAGTGACCCCCGGATAGACGAGGCAATTGCTTGTCAGTCACAATTGCTTGATTTTTTACGGCAGGGTAACAGCCAGGGAATTACTTTTGATAGTAGTCTGGAACAACTTGGTGAGCTACTGAGACCAGTTCAGGTTGCTGGTAATGCATTAACAGAAGGACATAAGTTATGAATTCGTGCAAGAGAATGCAACCTGTAGCAGAAATGGCACAACAGCAGGCAGAAGCTGCTGCGCAAAGTGTTGCTGAATGTAACAGGGCATATGAAGGTATGCGGAGACAGCTGGATGAGTTGCTCTCCTACCGGGATGATTATGCAAATGGCCTGCGCCATAAAGGTTGTCAGGGTCTTAATGCCATGCAGATTAAAGACTACAGATTGTTCCTGGAGCGTCTCAACGGGGCAATAGAGCAGCAACAAGTTGTTTTAAACAGTGCAGGGACCAGATTGGCGGCCAGCAAGAAAGTATTGACCGAGAAACAGCTGCGTGCAAAGGCGATTGATACCGTTGTCAGCCGGTATCAGCGGGTAGAACGACGTGAGCAATCACGACGTGACCAGCGTGAAGGAGACGAACATGCACAGCACTTTTTGCAAAGGCAGGATAGTTAAAAAAATCGACTAGTTGGATAAAGATGGCATGGGTATTGCTGTTACTAATTCAAGTGAAATGGAAATATCCTTTTAGCTAATTCTCAAGAGGACCTTCTGGCATATGAGCAAGCCCATGCAGATGATTGAATCGTCTAATCTTTTTTCTTCAGATACCCCGAGTGTGGTTAACGCCGGCCAGCGAGAGGATGGCGAGAGTTCATTCTCCAGTATCTTGTCCCGGAGTAAAGGTGAACCGAATCACTCGGAAGGTGGCCAGTCTTTGCACCCGTCCGGCAAAAAGTTGCCGGAACAGCAGGTCCTAGTTGATGATCAACAACACGCTGATGATGGTTCATCAACGGTGGCCGAACAAGCTGATGTAGCCGCGAAGCTGGACGTTAATGGAGAACCTTTGCCCGCTGCGGGTATGGAGCTGCCGGGGCAGCTGGCGGACCAGGAATTCCCGCAACAGTCTCTTGTGCCGGATGCCCTGGTAATTAAAGAGGCGGCTCTTGCTAACGCTGTAGGAGTTGGAGAACAATCTCTAAATACCGCTAAATCTGCGGCTGAATCTGCAGCTCCCGGGGCTGAAGGACAGCAGCTTCAGATGCAGGGCCAGGTGGTAAACACACGATTACTTGCAAAAATGGCACCCGACAATCTGTCTGTAAAAAATGATCAGGTACAGCAGGGTATGGCTGGAGATGTTACCGGGGCTACGGGGCTTCAAGCCTCATACCTGATGACTGCAGAGGCTGGTCGTGTGTCATCTGATACGGAACCCGCTACCAATGTGGTACGGGAGGCAGTGCAATTTGCTATTGCAAATCAGGCCTCAAATGGGGATCTCAAGCAATTCATGCAGCAAAACTGGAATAATCAGGCCGCAAGCCAGCTATTACCGACTGCCAATAGCGTGGAGCCTAATGCCGTACCATTTCAGCTGACATTATCAGATAGTGTTCTGACAATACCGGCGGCAAGAGTACAGGTACCGGTTGGTCAGCCAGGTTGGGGTGAGGCCGTGGGGCAACAGGTGACCTGGTTTGTTTCTCAGAAAATCAGTGCCGCCAGTTTACGACTCAATCCGCAACATCTTGGTCCAATGGAAATGGCGGTCAGTATGGACGGGGATCAGGCAAGCATTTCATTTACAAGTCAGCATTCAATGGTGAGAGATGCGCTGGAGTCTTCTATACCCCGATTACGTGAAATGTTGTCTGAAAACGGTCTGAATCTGGTCAATGTCAATGTGTCGCAGCAGGGTAAATCGCACGGGGATGGTCAGGGTGCCCCCGGTTCTCAGCAAGGATCTGGTGTTGCGAATGAAGACAGCGAAGCCAGTGAATCACTATCCGGAGCAGATATGCCACGGATGATGCTGCATACACAAGGCCTGGTAGATTACTACGCTTGAAATAAGGGCCTGTGTTTTTCAGGCCTACTAATTTTCCCACGCCACACTAGTGCCGGTAAATCGACGGATTCAGGGTGCAGATCCTGCCATAAAAATGACCCGCTTGAATATAGAATATATAACTATCTGTTATATAAGAAAATAATAATAATTTTGTTTGTGGCATAAGTTTTGCTTCGCTTAACACAGGTATCGGTGCTCACCAGTCTGCAGCATCGATTGGACTAGGGCTAGTCGTAACGTTAAGCAGGGCAGTTTATGAAGAAAATCATTCTTATCGCAGTGGGAGTGTTGTTGCTTGCCGGTATTGGTGTGGGTGCAATGTTGTTCCTCAAAGAAGAGCCTCCCGCTGAAGGTGAAGCGGCAGAGGAAACCGCCGAGAAACCGTCCAAGGTAGCCGATCCCATTTATCAAGGGCTTGATCCTGATTTTGTTGTGGCCTTTCAGGACCCGCAGACAGTCCGCTTCATTAAACTTTCCATAGAAGCCATGGCTCGAGATGATGATGTGATCGAAGCCGTCAAGCTGTACATGCCCGCCATTCGGGACAGGGTAATTATTTTATTGAGCAGCAAGAGCGAAGACAGCCTTCTGGATACGGATGGTAAAGAACAGTTACGTGAAGAATTACTTGCCGCAGTACAGGATGTGCTGAATGAAAATACCGGTGGGCCTGGGGTTGAGGCTATCTATTTTACCAACTTTGTTATGCAGTAAGCTCCATGGATAACGACGAAACAGTTTCTGAGCAAGTTGCTTCTGCAGATGTTACTTCTGGTGAGGTATTGTCAGAAGAGGAGAAGGATGCGCTGTTGGCTGGCGTTAAGTCCGGTGAAGTAGGTGGTGATGCCGCAGTACCGAGCGGAGAGGCGGTTCCCTATGACCTGACCAGTCAGGACCGCATTGTACGTGGGAGGTTGCCGGTACTGGAAAAAATTAACGAACGCTTTACACGCCAGATGCAGGGCGGTTTCGAGAAAATGCTGAATCGCCCGGTCGATGTGTCTGTTGGCGAACTTAAGACCGTGAGGATTTCCGATTACATTCATGAGCTCGATGTTCCGGCAAGCCTGAACTTTGTGAATGTTGGTCCATTACCAGGTGAGGCACTGTTCGTTTTTAATCCCTATTTTGTTTATTCAATTGTTGATATCTATTTTGGTGGGAATTGTCAGCAGCAGGGCAGAGTGGAGGGACGTGACTTTACACCGACAGAATCACGCGTTACCCAGCTTGTTCTGGACAGAATATTCCAGGGACTAAAAGATGCATGGGAGCAGGTTCTTGTTATTGACTGCAAATACATAAAATCTGAATCAAATCCGCAATTCTCTTGTATGGCCACCTCACGGGAGATGATGGTTGTTTCCAGTTTTCATGTGAGCTGGGGCGACGTCGGTGGTGAATTCCATATTTGTTTCCCCTTCTCCATGGTCGATCCCATTCGCGGTTTGCTGGATGGTGGCAGGCAGAAGAGCAAGCTGGACATCGAGAAAATCTGGTTAAGTAATCTGCAGCACAAGATACAGGAGGCGACGGTAGAGATTCACGGCACTGTCGCAGACACTGAAGTAAGCCTGCGCGATGTATTTAACTTGAAGCCCGGGGATGTGATACCGGTATTAATGCCTGAGCAGGTAACCCTGATGGTTGATGACGTACCTATGTTCTGCGGCCGCTTCGGAGTACACAAGGGCCACAATGCAGTGAAGGTTATCAATAGACTGAATGCCCGGGACAAGTCATAGCACTGGGTGCACACCAGGAGGTTAGCATGAGTAAAGAGACCGAGACGATGGTAGCTGAAACGATAAACGAAGCACCGCTAGATTATTCCGGGGGGGGTACCGATAACGGGCAGGCGTCCGGGAAGGATTATGAGCCGACTGAGTTTGATGACATAAATCATGAATCCGATACAAGACCCCAGGCAGCTGATACCAATCTGGACGTTATTCTGGATATCCCTGTGACGCTTTCAATGGAAATCGGACGCACCCGGGTCAGCATCCAGGACTTGCTGCAGTTGGCCAAGGGTTCAGTAGTGGAGCTGGACCGCATGGCGGGTGAGCCACTGGATGTGCTGGTGAACGGTACCTTGGTAGCGCGGGGTGAGGTTGTGGTCGTTAACGATAAATTCGGTGTTCGTCTCAATGACGTCGTCAGTCCTGCTGATCGCGTGCAAACGCTTAGGTAACCGGTAGCCATATTATGCTGATTATCAATAAATACGTTACCCGGAATCTCCTGATCAATGCGAGCGGGTTACTGGTTGCTATATGTCCCGTAGCTGTTCATGCAGCAGAAAAGTCACAGGACCTTTCGCCAGTAGGGATGGCTGGAGAGGTTATGGGAAGTGGCTTTGTTACGCAGTCTGTTACCGGGCTCCTTATCGTGTTGGTCTCTATAGTCGGTCTTGCGTGGATGATGAAACGCTTTGGTCGCCTGCAGTCATCTGCAAAAGGTGCGTTGCAAATAATAGATGGCATGGCTCTGAGTACCCGGGAGCGGATCGTTCTGGTTCAGGTGGGTGATACCCAGATCCTTCTGGGCGTGGCCCCTGGCAGAGTAGAAGCAGTGCATGTGCTTGATACACCCGTTGTTACAGAGGTCAGGGAAGAGATGACAGGAAGTTTTGCAACACGTCTCAAGGAAGCACTTGTAAAGGAGCAGCGATAGTGAAAATTTACCAGGGAGTGCTAATGTTGGTATTGCTGTTTATACCATACGGATTTGTATTTTCTGCGCCAGGGATGGCAGCAGTAACGGTGACACCGGCAGCAAGTGGTGGTGAGACCTACACATTGAGTATACAGGTGCTGGCCCTGATGACAGCACTCTCTTTGTTGCCGGCAGCACTGATAACGATGACATCTTTTACACGTATTATTATTGTGCTGGCCATACTGCGTCAGGCATTGGGTACAGCTCAAACACCTTCAAACCAGATTCTTATAGGCCTGGCATTGTTTCTTTCTGCATTTATCATGGCACCTGTATTTGAAGATATTTATACAGCGGGTATTCAACCCTACCTGGCTGAAGAGATTGGACCACAGCAGGCATTTGATCAAGGTGTCAAACCACTGCGGGATTTTATGATTGAACAGACGCGCGAGTCTGATCTGGGGATGTTTGCCGAGATCGGTCCCTACCAGGATCAGGATCTTGACTCGCCGGAAACAGTTCCTTTTACATTGCTGGTGCCTGCCTATGTAACCAGCGAGTTGAAGACTGCTTTCCAGATTGGCTTTCTGATGCTAATACCCTTTCTCGTGATTGATCTTGTTGTGGCCAGTGTGCTGATGTCCATGGGCATGATGATGTTATCTCCCATGATTATTTCACTGCCATTTAAAATAATGCTGTTTGTACTGGTTGACGGCTGGGCGCTGGTAATGGGAACCCTGGCCACCAGTTTCTTTACATAAGTACGGCTAGCAATAACGGGAAAGCAGGGAGACAACAATGACGCCGGAAAGTGTGGTTCTTATTGGTCAGGAGGCAATCAAGATAACTGCCTTGATGGCAGCACCCTTGCTGGGTTCTGCGCTTGTAGTAGGGCTGTTGATTGGTATGTTCCAGGCAGCCACCCAAATCCAGGAAATGACACTCAGTTTTATTCCCAAACTTGCTGTGATGGCTCTGGCACTGATGATGCTTGGCCCGTGGATGATACACCTGGTAGTGAATTTTACGGAAAGACTTTTTCTGAACATCCCGGCTCTGATTGGCTAGCGTGGGGTAACGCATACCATGATTGCCATCACCAGTATTGAATTAAGTGGATGGGTAGGTTCCCTGATGTGGCCGTTTATACGTATAGGTGCCATGTTGATGGCCGCACCGGTATTTGGCGCGCGTTTGGTCCCTGTTCGTGTGCGTCTTGCGCTGGCCATGATATTGGCATGGATCCTGTCTCCAATGGTTTACTCTGATGCTGCGGTCATCAACCCATTGAGTGTTGCAGGTCTTATGGTTTCTGCGCAGCAGGTCTTTATAGGGCTGGCAATGGGATTCACGTTACAGATGGTGTTTTCTGCAATTGTAATTGCGGCACAGAGCATGGCGATGGGTATGGGTCTCGGTTTTGCTACCGCTGTAGATCCCCAGAATGGTGTCCAGGTACCTGTCGTTGCCCAGTACTACCTGACACTGGCAACCCTGATATTTCTTGCCCTGAATGGTCACCTGCTCATTATCCAGATACTGGTTGACAGTTTCCAGAGCCTGCCGGTAGGTCTTGATGGTCTTTCTCGAGAAGGGCTTTGGGAGCTTGTTAGCTGGGGAAGCCGGATGTTTGCCGGGGCAGTGATGATAGCACTGACCGCCATGACATCCCTGCTGGTAATCAACCTCGCTTTTGGCGTTATGAGTCGTGCAGCACCCCAGCTTAATATTTTTGGCGTGGGTTTTCCGGTAATGATAGGTGCCGGTTTTATTGTGATTATGCTGAGCTTGCCCGGGCTGGCACCTCAGGTGACCGAACTCATGCAGGATGCATTTGAACTAATAGGTCTGCTGGTAGCCAGGGGCTGAGCCATGTCACAGAATTCCGGACAGGAGAAAACCGAACAAGCAACCTCCAAACGCCTGCGTGAGTCGCGTGAAAAAGGACAAATTGCCCGTTCCCGGGATTTGAATAGCCTGATCCTGTTGCTGGTGGCCTCGGGCGGGCTGCTGGTGTTTGGTGAAACAATGTTGAGGGGCATGGTACGCCAGATGTATTCGGGTTTTATGCTTTCACGAGAGGTTCTGTTTGACTCAACCCAGCTTCAATATTTTCTGGGAAGGGCACTGGCGGATGCCTTGCTGGCATTTTCACCCTTGCTCGGCATGCTGTTTATTGCAGCCTTGCTGGCGCCGATGGCGCTGGGAGGCTGGTCATTCAGTCCCAAGGCAGTTATTCCCAATTGGGGAAAACTGAACCCGGCCAAAGGACTCGGCCGCATGTTTTCACGTCGTGCGCCAGTAGAGGGGCTCAAGGCATTTGCCAAGTTCGCAGTGGTGGCGATTGCATCAGCAATCCTTCTGAGCCAGTGGGCGAGTGATATTTTTATGCTGGGCAACGAACCATTGCGCAGCGGTCTTGCGCATACAGCGCACATTGTTGGCTGGTCATTTATAGCTGTGAGTTCTGTGCTTGTCCTGATTGCCGCTGTAGATGTCCCTTTCCAGCTCTGGGATCATGCCAACAAATTGAAGATGACGAAGCAGGAAGTGAAGGATGAGCAGAAGCAGACTGACGGTAGCCCGGAAATCAAGAGTCGTATTCGAGCAGTACAGAGGCAGATGGCACAGCAACGTATGATGGAGGATATTCCCGATGCTGATGTGATCGTAACCAATCCGACGCATTATGCTGTTGCTTTGCGCTATGACCAGGATGGAAACGGAGCACCTACAGTCGTTGCCAAGGGTGCAGATTTTATAGCCGCTCAGATACGCAAGGTGGCTAATGCCCATGACGTTGCGATTGTGGAGGCACCGCCGCTGGCGCGGGCGCTGTATTTCAATACAGACATTGGTCAGGAGATTCCTGCAGGATTGTATGTGGCAGTTGCCCAGTTGCTGGCGTATGTCTACCAGCTAAAGAATATGCAGGCTCCAGGACAGGAAGTGCCGGCACCACCGGACGATCTGCCGGTACCCGATGAACTATTGAGAGATCATTGATACAGGACGTTGAGAAGGTGACAACATGGATGCAATAGTGAAATTTGATAAATTCAATGCCCGCATGCTAATTGGACTGGGTACGCCGATATTACTGGTGATGATACTTGGCATGATGATCTTGCCGCTGCCGACGCTGGTACTGGACCTGGTGTTTACGTTTAACATTGCGCTTGGACTGATTGTTCTTCTGGTGGCTGTGTATACCCTGAAACCGCTGGAATTTGCCATCTTCCCAACTGTATTGCTGGTTGCCACCTTGTTGCGACTCGCACTGAACGTGGCATCTACTCGCGTCATTATGCTGAACGGTCATGAAGGGGGTGGAGCTGCCGGGCGTGTTATTCAGGCATTTGGCGAGTTTGTGGTGGGTGGTAACTATGCAGTGGGCCTGGTTGTCTTTGCCATTCTGATTATTATTAACTTTGTCGTAGTGACCAAGGGTGCCGGGCGTATCGCGGAAGTCAGCGCCCGCTTCACCCTGGATGCCATGCCCGGCAAACAGATGGGGATCGATGCAGATCTGAATGCAGGTCTTATTGACCAGGACCAGGCACGGACACGGCGCGAGGAGGTTACTCAGGAAGCCGACTTCTACGGTGCGATGGATGGTGCCAGTAAATTTGTTCGCGGTGATGCCATCGCGGGATTATTGATCCTGTTCATCAATATTATAGGTGGCTTTGCGGTGGGTACGCTGCAACACGGACTGTCCATGGCGGATGCAGCCCAATTCTACACCTTGTTGACGATAGGTGACGGTCTGGTTGCCCAGATTCCGTCACTGGTCCTGTCAACTGCAGCGGCCATCATGGTAACACGTGTGTCTACAGCGCAAGACATGGGGCGGCAGGTCATCAACCAGTTGACCGGTCACCCGCGGGCATTGGCTATTACGGCAGCTGTGATCGGTGTGCTGGGTCTGGTTCCCGGTATGCCTAATGTCGTATTCATAACTCTGGCGGCACTAATTGCTGGTACTGCCTGGCTGCTCAGAGGCAAACAAAAGGATGATGCCGTAGCGAAAGAAGAAGAACAGAAGCAGCCTGTTGGCGACGAGAACTCGAGGGAACTTGGCTGGGATGATGTCCTGCCGGTTGATGTCATTGGCCTTGAAGTGGGTTATCGCCTGATTCCACTGGTGGACAAGAAGCAGGGCGGTCAACTGATGTCCCGCATCAAGGGCGTACGCAGAAAGCTCTCGCAGGAACTCGGATTTCTGATCGATCCGGTCCATATCCGGGACAATCTGGATCTGGAACCGGGTGCTTATCGCATTAACCTGATGGGTGTTCCCGTCGGGGAAGCAGAGATACATCTGGAGAAGGAACTGGCTATTAATCCCGGGCAGGTGTTTGGCAAACTGGATGGGCTTGCTGCCAAGGACCCTGCCTTCGGGCTGGATGCGGTATGGATTGATGTCAGTCAGCGTGATAATGCGCAGACGCTGGGTTATACCGTGGTGGATGCCAGTACCGTAGTCGCAACCCATTTGAGTAGTTTATTACAGCAACATGCACATGAGTTACTTGGCCACGAAGGTGTGCAGCAATTACTGGATATGCTTGCCAGGACCTCGCCGAAACTGGTTGAAAACCTGGTGCCAAAAACACTGTCACTTGGGGTTGTTGTGAAGGTGTTGCAGAATTTATTAATGGAAGGTGTGCCGATACGTGATTTACGCACGATTGCCGAAACCCTGGCGGAGCAGGCCCCCAGGAGTCAGGATCCTGACATCCTGACAGCTGCGGTACGGGTCAAGTTATCACGCATGATCTTTCAGAAAATCAACGGGATGGAGGAAAACCTGGAGGCGCTGGCCCTGGATCCCAAGCTGGAACAGTTATTGCTTAAGTCTATACAGGGTGCCCATGAGGGTGGTCCAGGGCTGGAGCCGGGGCTTGCCGAGACGATGCTGCAGTCGCTGCTGGATAATAGCCGGCAACAGGAAGCGAAAGGACAAACAGCGGTGCTGCTGGTGTCCCCGTTATTGCGACAATGGCTGGCAGAGTTTGTTCGTGGCGCGGTTCGCGGACTGAATGTCCTGGCCTACACCGAGGTGCCCGAAAGCAAGCAGGTCAAGATTGTGGCAACGATAGGCGGTGAGACCTACGCAATGGCCGGCTAATAAGGGAATGCAATACACCGCAGTGTTTTGTTACAAGGAGTACTCGTTATGAAAATGAAACGCTTTATTGCCGCCGGAGCGCATCAGGCGATGGAACAGGTCAATGATGCACTTGGGCCTGATGCGCTGATACTTTCCACTCGCAAGGTTCCGGAAGGTGTCGAGATAATTGCGGCTGTTGACTACGAAGACGAATTGCTTTCCAGTGTCCCTGTCTCTACTGAAATGACTCCTGCCGTGGACGGCGGCGCATCCAGAGAAGCCACACCGAACATGATTGAAGACCGGCTGCCGCTGCATGCTGAAGGTGAACCGGATGATTCTGAAAGACCTTCACTGGAAGGTATGCATCAGGAGATACAGTCACTCCGCAGCTTGCTGGAAGTCCCCTTGTCCCGACTGGTATGGTCCGAAATGGAAAGACAGCAACCCCATCGTGCTGCCTTGCTTGCACGGATGACAGGGCTAGGCTTGCATCCGGTGATTGCTAACCAGATTGCGGACCAGGTGGCAGACATTCAGGATGAGGAACAGGGCTGGAAGCAATCGTTATCCATTCTGGAGAACATGCTTCCAGTCGCTGATGATGAGCTGCTGGCCGCTGGTGGAGTTGTAGCGCTGGTTGGTCCTACCGGTGTCGGGAAGACCACTACAATTGCAAAGCTTGCAGCCCGATTTGCCTTGCGCCATGGCCGGCGTCATGTGGCACTGGTTACCATGGATCACTATCGTATTGGTGCTCATGATCAACTACGCACCTATGGAAAACTGATTGGTGTGCCTGTGTATATTGCGGGTGATGACGAGGAATTACGGGTTATTCTGAACCAGATGAATGATCGCAAGCTGATTTTGATTGATACGGCGGGTACCAGTCAGAGGGCCATGCAATTGTCGGAACAGTTTGTGGCGCTGAATGTGGATGGTGCTGCAATTAAACGTTACCTGGTACTGTCCGCGACAAGTCAAATGGCAGTGAACGATGAGGTGATCAGTCGTTTTTCCAGTATTAATCCGGAAAGATGTATATTGACGAAGCTTGATGAAGCAACCAGTCTTGGAGGAGTGCTCTCGGTATTGATGAAGTACAAGTTGCCCCTGTCCTATATGGGTGATGGCCAGCGTGTTCCTGATGACTTCCACCAGGTAAATGCAAGACGCCTGACCATGTGGGCGGCAGCGCTTGTAAAAGAGAACGGAAATGCACAATCTGACGAGACCTGGATGCAGGCTCTTGGTGCTACGGAGGTAGGAACACATGCTCATGCCCATTGCTGAGAAAACCATGGATCAGGCTGAAGGGCTTCGTCGAATGGTCCAGCCACGGCCGGTAAAGGTCATAGCCGTGACTGGCGGAAAGGGTGGCATTGGAAAGACCAACGTCTCTGTGAACCTGGCAATTACACTGGCACGTAAAAACAGGAATGTGCTGTTGATGGATGCAGACTTCGGGCTTGCCAACGTGGATGTGTTGCTGGGGCTCAATAGTCGCCAGAACATGTCCCATGTTATTTCCGGAGAGTGTTCACTTGAAGAAATCACGGTCGATGGACCGGCAGGTTTGAAGATTATCCCGTCTGCATCAGGAAATAACAGCATGCTGAATCTGAGTACGGTGGAGCATGGTGGGCTAATTCGTGCATTTAGTGAATTTACTCATGATGTGGATGTTTTGCTGGTGGATACGGCAGCTGGAATTTCAGAGAGTGTCGTTACCTATACGCGTGCAGCCCATGAGGTGATTGTTGTCGTTTGTGATGAGCCCGCATCATTAACTGATGCCTATGCGCTTATTAAAGTATTGCATCGTTACCATGGAGTATGTCGTTTTCATGTCCTTGCAAATATGACAAGTAATGCCTATGAAGGCAGGAATCTGTTCATGAAACTCTCCAAGGTGGCACAGCGTTTCCTTGACGTGAGTCTTGGTTATATAGGGGCCATTCCCCAGGATGAGTATTTGCGCAAGGCAGTACAACGCCAGCAAGCTGTTGTGGAGGCGTTTCCGCGCAGCAGTTCAGCAATTGCATTCGGGAAGCTGGCTAAAAAGGCGGACGAGTGGCCGATGCCGGAAGCTGCAACAGGCCAGATGGAGTTCTTTATTGAACGCTTGATTCAATCAAATAATGTCGCGTAAGAGCATCTGGCCTGAACGATGAATGTCAGAGCATGCCTTGCAGTATTTCTTGGTTCCGCTTTACTTGCAGGTCCCGGTATTGGTGGCAGTGCCGATCCACGTACCCTGCTGATTACAGTGCTTCAAACTGATAATGCAGCGTTAAGCAGGGAGCTGCTTGCCAATGCAGCTGTCGCTACGGTCAATGACCGCGGCTATCATTCAGCTATCAGGACTTATGGGACAGACAACGCGCGTTTACCCGGAAGTTATCACCAGGTGCGGGTAATTGAAGGCGAGAAAGCACATTTTTCAGTCGCGTATCGTTCCCCGGAGGTGCGATTTTTGTGGGCAGAAGATACGAGAAGGGGGGTGTTGCCAAATGTCGGTCTGGTAACCCAGGAATCAAGTTCCGGTTTTTATGTGCAGGCAGAACTGCGCGGTAAAGAGGTGTTGCTGCAGCTGGACCGATACAATGGGCAGTCACATCCTGATTATACAGGCCATGATGTACAGCAGAGTATTCTCACCACTGTTTATGGCAGGTTGGGTGACTGGCTGGACGCCGGTGGATCACTGGCGCTGGATATAGAGCCGCCTGCTAACCGTAGTTATAGCCTGCAGCACAATAATGAGGGACAAACACGTTTATTGGTGAAGGTTGAACTTGCACCTTGGTGATGATTCAGGACTGCGTGTATTGTGCAAATTATGAACAAAGCTATTGTGACTGGAACACAATGGGAGAAGCCAGCTCCTGGCAGCAACTGTCATTACGTCCCATCATCAGGTGATTATGCATAATCATCAATATGGGGCGGCGAGGCATCAGGGTTTTTTTGGCCATCTGTGGGCCGGCGACGGGGGTGGTTTGCGGTGCTTTCATCCCGCGGTTTGCGCGGTACTTGTCGCTGCCCAAGAGGCGACGATGGCCGGGTGGGCGTCAGTGGTCTGATGTCTTCAAATGTTCCCATAAACATGCGCCTCAATCTGCAGTTATTCATTGTATATATCGGCAGTCTGATAAAGACCTTGGGAAGGATGCTCGGCCGCGTGAAGCCACGAGTCTGGAGTATCTGGCTATTGTCGGGTTGCTTGTGCGAGAATCAGCCAGAAATCACTGGGCAATATTGACCGGGGACTATTGATATGCTGGAGCACAACAAGAACCTGAGTAGTATTGTCGGAACAATTCAGGATGAGGGACCACCCACGGATGAGTCAACGGTGTCGACCGCCAGGACCCGGGATGTGAACAATGCCGCCCGCTCTGTTGAGGCCGAGACATTTGTTTCAACCGGGGAGGGCCGGTGGCGCTTTCCCTGGCGATCATTTTTATACTTGCCATTGGCCGCTCTGGTTCTTGTTGCTGCGTTTATCTTTGTTATGGGTGGTAGTGAAGAGGCCCTGATCGGGAATGCGGGCCCTGCTGGTGCAGGCGGGTCAGTGCAGTCTGTTCTTGTCGGGGAACAGGTCGGCAATTTCAGCAACCAGGAAATTCATGAAAGACAATCATTGATAATGAAACAGATGGAAGAATTGACTGCTGCGATGGCGGCCATCAAGGCAGGCAACGAGCTGTACCAGCCTGATAATCAGGGTGAGCAGAATAGGCAATCATTGCTAGTGAAACAGATGGAAGAATTGACTTCCGCGATAGCGGCTATCAAGTCAGACAACGAGCAGTATCGGCTTGATAAGCAGGATGAGCTGAAAATAATGCAGGCAGACTTTCAGAGTAGTATTGAAAATATTTCAGCCGTTGTTAACGCATTGCAGGAGGGGTCGAGTGCCCGGGAAGAAAGTTCTATACAACTTTCAAAGGGTTCGAGTGACGTCAACGTTGCACAACTGGAGTCCAGCGGCGTGCCTGCCAAGGGTGGATGGGTGGTGAACGTGGTTAGTTCAGAGTATATCGAAGCAGTCGAAAAGCTGATGAACAAGCTGCACAAGCGTGGAATTCCTGCAGAGACACAGGAAGTGATTATTGGCGGGAAGGTGCGCTACCGCCTGAGGATAACTGGATTTTCCAGCAGTGACGAGGCGCGGGCTTATGCAAGCCAGCTTGATGGCGACCTCGGTCTGAAGGACCCCTGGGTTAGTAGGCGTTAGCAGCGGGTGGCCATACCAAACCCCGTATTGCATCACACCAGCCTGTCGCAGAAATCTAACGTGGCAAGGATTTAAAGGTATGAGCAGACCAGACGAAATATTACTTGCATAGTGCAGTAATGATACTGTGAGAGACCATACGGCACACAGCGTATGAATCAAGCCACAGGATGGGGCTTGTGCAGACCACCTTTACTTCATATATACAAGGAAATGTGAACATGACAGCAGTCTCAGAACCAACCGGATTCCTGGTCGATAAGCAACTGCTTGAGTGCCTGGAGAAATGTACAACCTTGCCCAGTCCACCGGTTGTAGCCATGCGTATACTCGATCTTTCTCGGGATCCCGATGTCGATATTGGCAAAGTGGTTGATGTAGTGAGCATGGATCCTGCGTTGGCGGCCAAGATCTTGCGAATTGCCAATTCACCCATCTACGCCAAGAGACGCAAGACAGAGAATTTGCGTCAGGCCATTATGCTGCTTGGTCTGAATGGAACTCTTACCATGGCACTCAGTTTTTCTCTCGCCGCCTCAATGCATAATAATGCGTGCCAGGGTTTTGACTACAATTTGTTCTGGAGTCGTTCACTTGCTGCAGCAACCTGTTCTCGTAGATTGAGTATAGCTGCCGGTGTCGGGGCCGGAGAAGAACTGTTCCTTGCTGGATTGTTGCAGGATATCGGTATGTTGGCGCTCGATAAACTTCAGCCTGAATTTTATAGAATTCTGGATGTTGATCAGTCTGACCACAACAGGTTGCAGGAGTTGGAAAGGGAGAAGCTTGGCGCTGATCATGCAGCCATCGGAGGTTGGTTGTTGCAGCAATGGAATCTGCCTGAGGCGCTGCAATATGCGGTGGCAGGTAGTCACAACTTGCAGTATGTTGATAGCCAGAGTGAACACTTCTCTTACGCGCTTTGCGTCGCATTATCCGGCCTGCTTTCTGATGCTCTACCCCTGGATGACGGGGGGCAGTCACTGCTGCCGGTACTTGATCTTGTCAAAGAGAACCTTGCTATCGATGAAGAAACATTAGCCGCGTTGCCGGCAACTCTGAATGAAGACTTTATGGACGCGGCTGCACTGTTTGAAACTGATTTGGCAGACTACAGTCTTTCCGAGTCCCTGATTGACCAGGCCAAGGAAGCACTTATGTTGCGCAATCTGCAAACAATCCAGCAATCAGACAAGCTCCGGAAAGAGGCAGAGATGCTTGAGACCAGGACAAGAACGCTGGAAGAACAGGCCCGGCGTGATGGTCTGACAGGGTTGTTTAATCGTGCTTACCTGGACGACAAGCTTGAACAGGAGTACAAAATAGCCGAGGCGCGTGATTGGCCTTTGGTCGTCATGTTTGTTGATCTGGACCACTTCAAGGCTGTAAATGATACCCATGGGCACCAGGTCGGTGATGATATTCTCCGGGCGACGGCTGAAATGCTTGATGCCTGTACCCGGGATACAGACATTGTAGCCCGTTTTGGGGGTGAAGAGTTTGTCATCATCCTGCCTGGCTGTCGAGAGGAGGCAGCGAATGTTGTTACTGAACGGCTTACGCGCACTTTTCGTGATAAACAACACACGGTGCAGGATGGTGGGGAAATAACAGTTACGGCATCAATTGGTCTGGCTATAATGGATGAGGGTAGAACATTCACGAGTGCGGCAGAAATGCTCGGTGCAGCAGACAAGGCTGTATACGCTGCAAAAGACCAGGGGCGGAACTGTTCTGTTATATTCAGCAACGTACTCGACGACAATAAGGTGGCAGCCCAAGGTTTGAGCTAACTGTGCAAACACCCCGCTAGCCTGTGACCTGCCGAGGTTCTCCTGTCAGTTGATTTTGACAAGGTATAAAAGAATTACACTGACGACAATCCAGGCAAGTGGGTAGAAAACCAGCAACCGGAGGAAGTCGGCCCGGGACTTCTGCCGTTCTTTACGCCTTTGCTCCTGTGTAGCCATTACTTCTTTCTCCTCAGTATTCTCTTTCCACACAACAGCTTTTGTCTGCGATGCTTCTGCTTGCCGGAACCCTTCAAGTATGGCCCGCCGGGATACATGATCAGGCATGTTTGATTGCCAGCAGATGGGTTTTCCCCACCATCAGCTCCAGTGTCATGCGCAGGCGCTTGAACACACCTTCCTGACGGTATGGCAGGTTATGTTTTGCGCAAATCGCTTTTATCCTGGGTTGCATCCTCTGATAGTGATTCAGGGGCAAATTGGGGGAACAGATGATGTTCAATCTGGTAGTTCAGCCAGCCGTGCATGAAATCGATGTGGTTTGCCCCGGTCTTGTAGTTCACGGTACCGATGATTTGTCGCAAATAAAATTCACCACGACTTTTCCCGGGTTGTTCAAAACGATAAATATCATCTGCAGAATGGTTTGGAATAATCACCAGAAATGAGTGCAGGTTGGTAAAAAACTCCGCGAGCAATGAAGTAAAAAATACATTGACCACAGCATTCAGGCCCAGGGGCAGGAACAGCAGCGGCAACATTACAAAGCGAAATCCAATATAGGGCAGGTAACAGCGTACCCACAAACGGTAACCATCTTCCCGAAACGGACTCCAGCTGTCGATTCGGAAGAAACTGTCATACTCGGTTTCGCCGCGGCGGCGCCTTTCCACATTGCCCAGCATTTTCAGGGTATTGGGCGCGTAATACGCAGCCTTCCAGATGCCAGCAAACGCAATGACCAGGGTATAGCGCAGCCACATGGGCAAGCTGGAATCGCGCAACCACTCCATATTGACCTCAATGTTATCAGGGTCGGTGGCCTCACCCAGATTATAGTGGTGCATTTTGTTGTGTTCATAATCCCAGGCTGCGGGATCAATCCAGTCCAGCCAGTCAATGACCCGTCGCCATCCTTTGGCAAAGCCTTTGCGGGTATAGCGCTCAGGGATGCCGGGCACCTTGTCGTAAGCGCCATCTAGCACGGGATGAGCTACATTAGCCCAGCGACTGACATTGCCAATGCTGATGAGGAAGGCAGCAAGTATATTAAAGGGGAATACCCAGGCCATGGCATAGCCGAGAAAGGCTGAAAACCGACCCCAGCGCTCCACTATTTTCAGGTGCTTGAAATCCTAAAATGCAGGGTTGCCGATGCTTTTTTTGATTTCATCAATATCATTGGCCAACTGTCGTTTGTCGACCTGTAAGTAATTTATTTGCATGGCTAAAAGGGGTGGAGCGAATGAAATTCAGTTTGTTATTAGGGTGTGTTTTTTTCAGCAACCCCTAATAGCATTGGCTGTGCATAGGATCTGCAATAATACAAGCACACGGATGTACTGTTCCGGGCTTCCCGCACCCATTGTGCAACCAGGAAACAAGCGTATTAATTCCACAAAGAATTTAATATTACAATTAAGAACAAGGTGTTATGAGTAATTTGCAAATTTATACGATATTGCTTCCTATGCTGGTCGTTTGATGACGCCAGGCGTGCAATGACGCGGGAATACCATAAGCGGGGCATACCCTGCCTCTTGCAGGGCGATTGTGATTTTATGTTCGATGCGTAATGATAACGTCCTTGATCTTGACAGAGTGGACTATAGTTTTGAGTAAACCTTCTATATCGACGGCCATCCCGCTGCGCCGCTACAAGTTTGGTGAATTTACCCTGACTGTACTGGGGGATATTGAAAGTCCGGATTCGATGAACTACCACTACATCCTGGCAGTGGTTCAGGGAGACGATCCCGAGCCGGGACTGTATGTTACGGCGGAGCGGGGCGCAGGTGAAGACATGGCCATGCGCATCATGATGAGTGATGGCGATGAAGTCATCGGTTTTTCCGATCAATGGCGTGATCTGGATGTGTTTGCCGATGAATCGATAAACATCGTTTCTCGGGTGCTTAATCTGTCAGACGAGACACCGTATCAACTCATGTGACAGGGGGCGATATGATAAGGACAATCAGATGCGGAGTGTTGCTGTTGCCGATCCTTGCAGCACTCGCCTTTTCGTCACCGGTGCAGTCCTTTTCTTTTTGTTTCTCATTCGGTAGCAATAACCACAAGTTTTCGCCATACAGACACTACCCGTCACCTTATCCCCCGCCACCAACCGCGTTCTACCCGGCGGATCCAGACCAGCTGTTACAGCCGGGTGCTGTTTACTCCCCCATGTACCCGCCACCACCCGTGCAGCCGTACGGTGTCTTGATGCCACTACAACCTGGCTGGTGAAAAACTGAACGCGGATATTATTTAACCAGGTTGATGGTGCCGGCTAATGTCTGTGATTCCAGCATCTTCAGGATTTCTGACGCCTCTACCGGCTTGCTGAACAGATAGCCCTGCACCATAGTAACGCCCTGTTGTCTGAAAAAATTCAACTGCCTGACATTCTCGATGCCTTCGACAATCAGCGACAGTTTCAGGCTCTGTGCCCTGGTAATAAGGGCCTGTGCAATCATGACGTCTTCATCGCTGTCAGGAATTTCGCGCACGAAGGACTTGTTTATCTTGACGGTATCAATGGGCAGGCGGCGCAGGTAACTGGGCGACAAGTAGCCTGTGCCGAAGTCGTCCATGGTGATGCTGACACCCATGGACTTGAGCTTTTCCAGTATAATAATGGCTGCATCGATGTTTTCCATCGCTACATTCTCGGTGATCTCGAGTTCGATCATTCTGGCATCCAGGCCTGACTCCTCGAGTGCCTGCGCAACGACACCTTTAAACCCGGGGCGCGAGAGTTGCACAGAGGACAGATTGACGGCAACCGTGAGGTCGGTAAATCCGGCGATATGCCATTGCTGCAACTGCCTGAAGGCCGTGTTCAGCACCCATTCACCGATTGGCGCAATCAGGCTGCTGTCCTCGGCAACCGGAATGAAGTCCAGCGGGCTGATAAACCCCATGGTGGGGTGTTCCCATCTCAACAGGGCCTCGACACCGATAATCATGTTTTGGCTGATATCGACTTTTGGTTGATAGAATATTTTCAGCTGGTTGCTGTCGATGGCATTTCTCAGATTGGTTTCCATGTCCAGCTGTTTGCGGGGGGCAGCATTCATTTCGGCGGTGTAATAAACCGCCTTGTTGCGGCCGAGTTCCTTGGCCCTGTACATACTGATGTCAGCATGTTTTATCAGTGTCTCTGCGTCTGCGCCATCGTAGGGATAGATGCTGATGCCGATGCTGGTGGTGATGAGCAGTTCGTGACCATTACAGGATATCGGGTCCTCCAGGCATGCAGTGATTTTCCTGGCAATACGTCCGGCATCGGTGGAACCACTGATGCGCGGCAGCAGTACCATGAATTCATCACCGCCGAGGCGGGCGACGGTGTCTTCCTCGCGCACACAGTTGTTCAGTCGACGCGAGATGACACGCAGCAACTGATCCCCGACGGCATGACCCAGTGAATCGTTAATTATCTTGAAACGGTCAAGATCAAGAAACAGCAGTGCGGCATTGGTCTGTTGCCGGCGTGCATGTGTCAGCTCACTGGTGATGCGGTCATTGAGCAGTATCCGGTTGGGAAGTCCGGTCAGTGCATCGTGGTGAGCATGGAACTCCATGCGACTTGCGACAGATTCGGCCTGTTCCTTGGATAACTCGAGCTGCTCATTGGCGATCTCCAGTTCCCTGGTGCGCTGTGCTACACGCTCTTCCAGTTTCAGGCGATGTTCCCTGAGCTCGTTGTCGCGTGACTGTATTTCATCCAGCATGGTATTGAAATCAGTAATCAGGTTGCCGAGTTCGTCCCTGCCTTCACCAATGACACGTACTGCATAGTTTTTCTCGGTACTGATCTGACGTGCGATGGCAGAGAGCCGCAGCAGGGGGTCGGTGATGAAACGTTGTAATTGTGCACTCAGTACAAAGGTAACCAGCAAGGAAACTGTAAATACAATGGCGACGATGCCAAGAAACCAGATTAGTCGATCATCAATGACTTCCATGTCCGACTGCAGGTAGACAACGCCGATTTGTTCCCCCGCAAAGACAATGTGGGTGAATAACTCGACATAATCACCGCGGAAGAGAATGTATTCACTATGCAGGTCGCTTGCCGGTAATTCCAGTTTCAGTCCTGGCTTGGTATAGCTTGCAAACTTATTGCCATTCATATCATAAATGGCAGCCAACTGGATGTGTTGCTGTGATACCAGGAACCCGAGTGTTTCCTGGGCGGCGACCGGGTCGGAGAACAGCAGGGCTGCGCTGCTGTTGGCCGCAATGATGTCTGCCATGGTATCGAGGTTGTCACTGACAGTTTTCCGGGTATTGATCCGGTCACTGGTAATAAAGGCAATACTTGCCAGCAATAGCGAGACGGTACTGATAACGACAATCAGTAGTGTCAGTTTCTTGCGAATGGGCATGTTTCGGAGAATCCACATGGTTCGGCGTTAGTATCTCCCCGTTACGCTGATTGCCAGTGACAGCAATTTCGAGCTGATGCTCAGGCCGGCGCTATTGGCGGCATCCATGTTAATTCTGAACCTGACCCTGTTCTGAACCAGTTTGAACTGGATGATGCCGCTCTGCTCGATAAAGTCTTCAAAGTCTTCTGCATCGCTGACCGTCAGTACCGGTTTTTCCCTGACCAGTAACAGGACCTCTGTGGGGTCTGTGTCCTCACTAATATAGACCAGCTGACAGTCATCCGCCAGGGTGAGACTTTTCAGGCGTTTGACCACCAGTGTATTGTTGTGAACCGGCTTACCAGCGAGCTTGTCCAGTTGTGCGCCGAATGGGTCGGTGCCTATCACACAAAGAGAAAACTCCGTTCGATCCTGCAACGTTGTTTCGGGCCAGGTCACAAAGCGGGAGAAGTTATACAGGAAGGCTGCCTTGACCCGGTACTCCGATATCAGTGCCTCGTCCGCCATGGAAAGGGCAGGGACCGCCAGCAACAGTGCGGCCAGCAGGCTACTCACGATTCGTGGCAGGCCATAATGCTGTCGCTTGGCAATCGTTAGGGTTGGTTGGTAGTCAAAAAAATGTCGAAGTGGGGGGGTGGACTGTGCTTGCCGGCACTGTGGGCCTGGCAAGAAGGGCGGGCAGGGCATTACTTTTTGTCTTTATCTTTTGTACCCGGGATGCTCAGGGGCACAACGACCGACGATTGCGGTTCGTCAATAAAGCGTGGCCGGGCTTTCATCTCGCGTCCGGCTGCCGTGTGGAGCTCGGCTTCCCGTGCAGTGATCAGCCCCAGGCATTGACGGATGTCATTCACGGTTTCATCTGAAAGCGGGTGGCGATGGCCGGGACGTGTGTACGTATCCTTGGCAATGCTGGTGAGTACTCGCCGCATGACGCTCAGGATTCGTTCTTCACGGGTGAGTTCTTTGTCATTCATGCGGGTTGCCGTCTGGGTAATTATGTTACCCGCTATTGTGACACATCCACTTGGTTAGTACTCCTTCGAAGTGATATTCGTTAGCCTATTCCCTTATGTACAGAGTGGACCAGTCGCCGTGGGTTAATGATTTCAAGCTGTTGAGCAGGGTTTCGCCGGGGACCGCCTCTGACGGATATATGCCCCTGATTTCCACGAAGCTTCGCCCGAAACCGGCAGACTTCCGGAAACCCAGCTCGATTATGTGCCCCGTATACTCACAGTGTGCGCAGCGCCAGTGGCTGTTTTCCGGGTTAGTCTGCTGTACCAGGGACTGCCAATCCGCCACCGGTCCCTGACATCCAGGGCATTGCGGTGCGGGTGTGTGGGGGTCAGACCTGAATTGCAGTGCTTCGGAGCTGGACAGGAATATATGGCAGAATTTTCCGGCAGCGCTGTCGGCTGCAAGCATCACAGGGTCGGACGGGGGTTCCAGTTCGATCATTGGTGAACAGCCGAGGAAGGTGATGAGCTGCAAAAAGTGTTCGCCGGTCGGGTAGAAGGTGTCGTGTTGCACTTTACGGGACGGGCCGATCAATCCAATTGCCTGTAACTTCGCGGCCAGCAGCTCGGTGCTGACGGCAGGACACGCCGGGTCCATCGGGAGCAAGATGAGTTTATGTGCTGCCACAAGCGTTGCCTGGTCAAGTCCAAAAAACAATCATACTATGACTGTCGCTGCATCACGTGATCTACCATACTATGTGTGTTCACTAGCAGAAATCAGCAGGGGCGAGTCTCATGTCATCAAACGAACCTTTCTCAATCCATGCCCTGGAACTGGGGCCGATGGAAAATTTTGTGTACCTGATTCACGATCATGCATCCGGCCGGGCAGCTGTTGTGGACCCGGCCTGGGATGTTCCCGCAGTGCTGGCGCTGGCCGATTCCCGGGGGCTGCAGATTACCGATATCCTGCTGACGCACAGCCACCATGATCATATCAACGGCATTAGCGAATTACTGGAGAAATACGATGCTCAGCTGCACTTGATGAAATCCGAGGCGCAGTTCTGGGGTAGCCACCTGGACCTGCCGACATTGCATCACGGCGGCGATGTTATTGAATTGGGTGAGACGGCGATCACGGCCCTGCACACCCCCGGACACACACCGGGATCGGCATGTTATCACATCGGCAACGAGTTAATAACCGGTGATACACTATTCGTCTTCGGCTGTGGCCGTTGTGACCTGCGCGGTGGTGACCCGGAGCAGATGTACGTCACTCTGAAAGACATGTCCGATCGCTTGCCGTCCGCGACAGTGATTCACCCGGGGCACAACTATGCAGAGAAAGCCACCGCGACCATGGACGAACAGGTTGCGGGCAACCCCTTTATGCACTTTGATTACGCTGCTGATTTTGTTCACTATCGAATGCACTATCATGACAAGCACCGCGACTCACCCTACGGTGCTGTCTGCAAGGGTGACGAGATGAAGCATCGTGATGCGTAGGAGCGTATTCGCGGATGCGATCCGCTCCTGCAGGTGCTTCTATTGAAATAGGAGCGCTTCGCAAGCGCGAACGGGTTAAGCACACACCCTGCGTAGAGAGATGAATTCATGAAAACGCATTCATTCCGCGCCTGTCGCATACACAACAATGCCGGTCGTGTGACAGCCGGTATTGAGGTCATGACGCTCGACCAGCTCTCGCCCGGTGAAGTCGTTATCCGCGTGCAATACTCCAGTGTGAACTACAAGGATGCGCTGGCAGCAACCGGACGGGGCAGTATCCTGCGCTCTTTCCCGCTGATCGGGGGCATTGATGCCGCCGGTGTGGTGCTTGGCTCGGATGATAGTCGCTTTCAGCCAGGCGCCGAGGTGCTGGTGACCGGTTGTGGCCTGGGTGAAAGCCATGATGGTGGTTTCTCGGAGCTTGTGCGAGTGCCTGCTGACTGGGTTGTGCCGCTCCCGGAGAGTCTGTCACTGTTTGATGCCATGGTGCTGGGAACGGCCGGGTTTACCGCAGCACTGGCAATCGACCGGCTTGAGCAGAATGGTCAGCAGCCACAGCAGGGTGCCATGGTCGTGACCGGTGCAAGCGGTGGTGTTGGCAGTGTCGCTATCGACCTGCTGAGTTCGCGTGGTTATGAGGTTGTGGCAATGACGCGAAAAAAAGACGCCGCAGCGTACCTTGAACGTATGGGTGCGGCCAGCGTAAGGGACTATGACAGTCTGGTCTCCGACCAGCGGCCACTGCAATCCGCACAGTGGGGCGGGGCCATTGATATGGTCGGTGGCACGGTGCTTGCCGGGCTGATCAGCAGCACCTGCCCCTGGGGCAATATTGCCAGTATCGGTATGGCGGGTGGCAGTGAATGCCATACCACGGTCATGCCATTTATTCTGCGCGGTGTCAGTGTGCTGGGGATTACCTCGGCGAACTGTCCTATGGAACGGCGTGTCCGGGTATGGCAACGACTGGTGTCGGACCTGCGGCCTGCGCACCTGCAGCAGATCGTGGCAGGGGTGGTTGGCCTGGATGACCTGCCCGGTGTATTCGAGCATCTGCTGCAAGGGAAACATCAGGGTAGGTTTGTCGTCAAAATGCAATCTTAGCAGGAGATATTTTTCTCTTGAAAACCCTGCCGGATTATCTCTGTACCGGGTTGCGTATAGTCTCTATCGGCCTGAACCCATCGCTGCCGTCCGTGCGCGAGGGGTATTATTTTGCAAACCCGCGCAACCGTTTCTGGCGGGCCCTGCATTCCAGCGGGCTGTTAAACGAGGCACTCGACCCGGGTATTGCCGCAATGGAGGTCCTGTTGTCCCGGTACAGGATTGGTTTTACGGATGTGGTCAAGCGTCCGACAGCAGGGGCAAAAGATTTACGTGTCGCGGATTTTCGCGAATGGGCACCGGAACTTAAAGTCAAATTGCTGCGCTATCAGCCAGGTATTGCCTGGTTCCAGGGCAAGCTGGCCTATGCCAACTATCTAAAGTACGGTGAAGCAATCAGGCGGGATATCGACTGGGGACAGCAGCCCCATAAAATTGGACACACCCGGGTGTTCGTGACACCCAATCCAAGTCCGGCCAATGCCGTCTACTCGCTGAATGATCTGAGTCGCTGGTACCGGCAGCTGGGCGCTTATGCGTTACACCACACTAGCACCGGGTATTGATCCTGCAGAATAAGATCTGTGTTCTATACTTAACAGGAGGTAAATATAGGGGGCAAATTTGCGGAGGGTCTGGTCATGGCAATTGCATCTACAGTGTCAAATTATCTGGCAGAGTGTGACGCGAGTTACGATATTTTGACACATCCACACACGGCAAGCAGCGGGGAAAGCGCGCAAGCCGCGCATGTATCCGGTATCCGTCTTGCCAAATCGGTGATTCTCGAGGATGAACAGGGCTACCTCATGGTGGTGCTGTCTTCAAATCGACAGGTTAACCTGGGGGAATTGCACCGACAGCTCAACCGTAATCTCGGACTGGCAACCGAGAGTGAGCTGAGAGGCCTCTTTAAGGACTGTGAAATCGGTGCGCTTCCTGCTGTGGGGCCAGCCTACGGCATGGAAACGGTGGTGGACGACACGCTTGCTGAGCAGTCAGATATCTACTTCGAGGCAGGTGACCATGAGCAGTTGATACATGTCAGTGCGGAAACCTTTCAGACCTTGCTGGGGGAGCGTGCCCGGCACGGTCGTTTCAGTCACTGACCATGGTAAGATATTGTATTACATTGAATAAACATCAGAGGCCCATCGCCGCAGTGCCCCAGCCGACGCCGCCAATGGCTGCTTCCGGGTGCTGGTGATGTACCTGTTCCTCGATTATTGCAACTTGCGCTTCGGGGACGTCGACCATCAGCAGGACCTCACCATGGGCAAGCGCATCCTGGAATTCTCCCAGGTGGGTATTCGGTACGCGGCTAAAGCTCAGGCCGGCGAAGAAGTTTGTCAGCATGATGGCAACGGGAGCCAATAGCCACCAGCTCCAGTTCTTGGTAAACACCATGGCAATAAATACACACAGTGCCAGTGCGAAGCTGACGAGGTTTGTATTCCAGAGTATCTTCTCCAGCCGGCTGGCGGCGTCTTTTGCTTGTCGCAAAGTGGATGTCGGCAGGCCGTCGAGGCGGGTGCGTCGATCACCAAGGGCGTGTATGTGTTCCATGCTGATGCCGCTTTGGTTGAGTTCATCAACCACCAACAGTGCATGAGCCCTGTCCGGGAGCAGGAAGTAAAGTCTTCTGTCCATGATGATCATCCCTTGTTTTTTAATTAAAACATCTGGTTATATGCTTGGTTCAAGTGTCAGACCGTGTCGGACAATCATCTTTCCCAGACTTTATATATAGTTCTTATCCCGGTATAGACAACCATGGGATCTGTGGTGTTATTCTCGAATGTTGCCAGACAGCAATCCATTGATTGCTGTTGACAGCTAACAGCGCCTGCAACACAATAGCGGGCTTGCATTTTGGAGGGGTTCCCGAGTGGTCAAAGGGATCAGACTGTAAATCTGACGGCTCAGCCTTCGGAGGTTCAAATCCTCCCCCCTCCACCAGATAAATGGAGTGGCCGGGATTAAAACACCGGTTTTGGTGCAGAGGTAATGTATTTGGCGGGTGTAGTTCAACGGTAGAACCTCAGCCTTCCAAGCTGATGGTGTGGGTTCGATTCCCATCACCCGCTCCAAAATATTTGCCCATATAGCTCAGTCGGTAGAGCACTTCCTTGGTAAGGAAGAGGTCACCAGTTCAAATCTGGTTATGGGCTCCAGAGTTTTTGAATGATTGATAGATATATTAAGGTAACAACGTAAACCGTAACGGGAGTCAGCCGAGATGTCCAAGGAAAAATTTGAACGCACCAAACCACATGTGAACGTAGGCACCATTGGTCACGTTGACCATGGCAAGACGACCTTAACGGCAGCGATCACGAAGGTGATGGCGGAGCAGCAGGGTGGCGAGTTCAAGGCCTTCGACCAGATTGATAATGCGCCGGAAGAACGCGAGCGTGGTATCACGATTGCGACGTCGCACGTGGAATACGAGTCACCGATTCGCCACTATGCGCACGTCGACTGTCCGGGACACGCGGACTATGTGAAGAACATGATTACGGGTGCCGCGCAGATGGACGGTGCGATCCTGGTAGTGAGTGCCGCAGACGGCCCGATGCCACAGACACGTGAGCACATACTGTTGTCACGCCAGGTGGGTGTGCCCTACATCCTGGTGTACATGAACAAGGCCGACCAGGTTGATGATGAAGAGTTGCTGGAACTGGTAGAGATGGAGATTCGCGAGCTGCTGGACAGTTACGACTTCCCGGGTGATGACACCCCGATCGTGACCGGTTCCGCGCTGAAGGCACTGGAAGGCGACAGCAGTGATATTGGTGTGCCCTCGATCATCAAGCTGGTTGACGAGATGGACAAGTACATTCCGGAGCCGGAACGTGCCGTTGACGGTGATTTCCTTATGCCGGTTGAGGACGTATTCTCGATTTCGGGTCGTGGCACGGTGGTCACGGGTCGTATTGAACGCGGCATCGTCAAGGTTGGTGAAGAGATCGAGATCGTTGGCATCAAGGACACGGCGACGACGACGTGTACCGGAGTGGAGATGTTCCGCAAGTTACTGGACGAAGGCCGTGCCGGTGACAACGTGGGCGTATTGCTGCGTGGTACCAAGCGAGAAGAAGTTGAGCGTGGCCAGGTGCTGGCGAAGCCGGGCAGTATTACACCGCACACCAAGTTTGAGTGTGAGGTGTACATTCTGAGCAAGGACGAGGGTGGTCGACATACGCCGTTTTTCAGTAATTACCGTCCGCAGTTTTACTTCCGCACAACGGACGTAACGGGTGCCTGTGATCTGCCGGAAGGCGTTGAGATGGTGATGCCGGGCGACAACATCAAGATGACGGTGTCGCTGATTGCGCCGATTGCGATGGAAGACGGGTTGCGTTTTGCGATTCGTGAAGGTGGCCGCACTGTCGGTGCCGGTGTCGTCTCCAAGATTATCGAATAACTAGATTTAGGCCAGTAGCTCAATTGGCAGAGCGACGGTCTCCAAAACCGTAGGTTGGGGGTTCGATTCCCTCCTGGCCTGCCAAATGCGGCAGGACAATTTTGATGCAACTAAAGCAGGGTTAGATGAATACAAAAGTTGAAAAAGAGAGTGGCCGCTTAGATACCCTTAAGCTTTGGATTGCAGTTCTGATTCTGGCGGCTGGTATCTTTGCTTTTTACTACTTTGATCATCAGTTGCTGGTATTACGTGTGCTTGGCCTGCTTGCCGTGGCCGGTATCTCGGTGTTTATTGGGGCACAATCGAACACCGGCAAGAACATTGTCGGGTTTATCCGGGGTGCACAGACCGAAGTCCGCAAGGTGGTATGGCCGACGCGGGCAGAAACCGTGCAGACAACACTGGCCGTTATCCTGATGGTATTTCTGGTGGGCATTTTTCTCTGGTTGCTGGACATGCTCCTGCTGTGGGCAATTCAAGTGCTGACTGGACAGGGTGGCTGACGATGTCATTGCAATGGTATGTAGTACACGCGTATTCGGGTTTTGAAAACCAGGTCAAGCGTGCCCTGGAAGAACGCATCAACCGTGCAGAAATGGGTGATGCGTTTGGCGAGATACTGGTGCCGACGGAAGAAGTGGTTGAAATGCGCGAAGGCAGCAAGCGCCGCAGTGAGCGCAAGTTCTTCCCGGGTTACGTACTCGTGCAGATGGACATGAACGAAGATACCTGGCACCTGGTGAAAGATGCACCGAAAGTGCTGGGATTTATTGGTGGTACCAGCGACAAGCCGGCACCTATCTCGGAACGTGAGGCCGACGCCATCCTGCAGCGCGTTCAGGAAGGTGTGGACAAGCCGCGGCCAAAGGTACTGTTCGAGGTTGGCGAAGTGGTGCGTGTCACCGATGGTCCGTTCAATGATTTCAATGGTGTTGTTGAAGAAGTGAACTATGAAAAGAGCCGGCTGCGGGTGTCTGTTCTGATCTTTGGCCGCTCAACACCGGTCGAGCTCGCCTTTGGCCAGGTAGAAAAGGCGTAATTGAAATACATGCAGGAGCGGATCGCAATCCGCTACTGCGATTTAATTTAAACAGGGGAGCCGCGAGGCGCTTGTACCCACAGGAGTTAACAGATGGCTAAGAAGATCGAGGCATATATCAAGCTGCAGGTGCCTGCAGGTGAAGCCAACCCGAGTCCGCCCGTTGGTCCGGCCCTGGGCCAGCATGGCGTAAACATCATGGAGTTCTGCAAGGCGTTTAATTCGCAAACGCAGAAGACCGAGAAGGGCTTGCCGACCCCGGTTGTGATCACGGTCTACAACGATCGCAGCTTCACTTTTGTGACCAAGACGCCGCCGGCGGCCGTGTTGCTGAAGAAGGCTGCAGGCATTCCGAAAGGATCCGGTACACCGAATACCGCCAAGGTTGGCAAGGTCACCCGCGCCCAGCTGGAAGAGATCGCCACGACCAAGATGGTTGATCTGAATGCCACTGACATGGATGCGGCTGTAAAAATTATCGCCGGTACTGCCCGCAGTATGGGCCTTGATGTGGAGGGCTGACGATATGGCCAAGCTAACAAAACGTGCAAAAGCGATCAGTGAAAAAGTCACACCCGGCAAGCTCTACACTATTGAAGAAGCGCTGGGTCTGTTAAAGGACTTTTCCACAGTCAAATTCAAGGAATCCGTGGACGTCAGTGTCAATCTTGGTATTGATGCGCGAAAATCCGACCAGGCTGTGCGTGGTGCCACTGTACTGCCAAATGGCACCGGTAAATCAGTGCGTGTCGCTGTTTTTACCCAGGGTGCCAATGCCGATGCAGCGCAGGAAGCCGGGGCTGACATCATTGGCATGGATGAGCTTGCGGAAGAGATTAAAAATGGCAAGATGGATTTTGATGTGGTGATTGCCTCGCCGGATGCCATGCGTGTCGTTGGAAAGCTGGGCCAGATCCTGGGTCCGCGTGGGCTGATGCCGAACCCCAAGGTGGGTACGGTTGCACAGGATGTAGGTGCGGCCGTGAGAAATGCCAAGGCCGGTCAGGTGCGTTATCGCACGGACAAGGCTGGCATCATCCATTGCCCGATTGGCCGGGTGGACTTTGAAATAGATGCCCTGAAGGAAAACCTGGCGGCGTTGCTGGCGGATCTGAACAAGGCCAAGCCAACCTCGGCCAAGGGTATTTATATGAAAAAGCTGTCAGTGTCGACCACCATGGGGCCAGGCCTCCATGTTGATCACTCCACACTGGTAGCCTAGAACGGGCAGCAGGCCCGTTCGTACAAGTTTGACGCGGCCGGTTTTTCCGGTGGCCGTCAAAGACCGCGGGTGGCGGACGAGGTTTTTAATCGTCGGCTTTAATTGCCCTGTTACAGACAGGGTGGCCAGCGTAGAGGGTGGCGTCGAGACAGTCTTTCTGTCTTCAAGTCACGTAAATCTGCACCAGTGCTGGATGCTGGTGTGTAGTCAATGAAGTGGAAGGAACCGGTGGACCGAATGCCGTCGGTGAGTTCCTGATGAGGTAATCGCAATGGCATTAACTCTTGAAGAGAAAAAGGCTGTTGTTGCTGAAGTTTCTGAAGTCGCCAAAGGGGCCTACTCGGCCGTGGCCGCTGAATACTGCGGTCTGACAGTCGGGGAGCTGACGAGTCTGCGCGTCAAAGCACGCGAGGATAACGTCTACTTGCGTGTCGTGAAAAACACGCTGGCAAAGCGTGCCCTGAAGGATACCGACTTCGATTGCATGAGTGAGCGACTGAGCGGCCCGCTAATCCTGGCATTTTCCCAGGAAGACCCGGGTGCGGCGGCACGTGTGGCCAAGGACTTTGCCAAAGGCAATGACAAGTTCCAGGTCACCATGCTGGCTGTCGGTGGCGAGTTGCTTGAACCAGCAGATATCGACAAGCTGGCCAGGCTCCCGACCCGTGACCAGGCAATCAGTCTGCTGATGGCGGTCATGCGGGCACCGACAGAGAAGTTTGTCCGTACCCTCAATGAGGTACCGGGCAAGCTGGTCCGTACGGTTGCCGCAATTAGTGATCAGAAACAGCAAGCAGCATAAATATTAATTTTTACAGACATTTAATTTATTAGGAGTATTCGTTATGGCCGTTTCACAAGAAGAAATTCTGGAAACAATTTCAGGCATGTCAGTGATGGAAGTGGTTGATCTGATCTCTGCCATGGAAGAAAAGTTTGGTGTCTCCGCGGCTGCAGCTGTTGCTGCTGCACCGGCGGCAGGTGGTGGTGAAGCCGTGGCAGCTGAAGAGCAGACCGAGTTTGATGTTGTCATGTCCAGCTTTGGTGAGAACAAGGTTTCAGTCATCAAGGTCGTTCGCAGTATCACCGGTCTGGGCCTGAAGGAAGCGAAAGGAATGGTTGAAGGTGTGCCTTCTACCGTGAAGGAAGCCGCTTCCAAGGATGAGGCAGAAGAGGTCAAGAAGACACTCGAGGAAGCCGGCGCTACTGTCGAGCTGAAATAAGCGGCCAAGTAATCCATTTGTGATTGCCGCAACCGCGGGTATACAGGGGTGGCCGGCCACAGTTTCTGTGTCCGGCCTGTCTCTGCTTGTTGTAAATGAAAGGGCGCTTTGAGTAAGTACGAAGCGCCAGTTTGTGACGGTAACGGATTAACTGCCGCAGACGCGCAGCTTTCTTCCTACTTACTGGAGAGGAAAACCGATGGCCTATAGCTTCACTGAGAAGAAACGTATTCGCAAGGACTTTGGCGAACGCCACAGCATTCTGGATGTCCCGTACCTGCTGGCGACCCAGATCGAGTCCTACCGTGACTTCCTGCAGACAGATAAAAACGCCGATGCGCGTGGCGAGAAAGGTTTGCATGCGGCATTCAAATCGGTTTTTCCGATCGTCAGTTATTCCGGTACTGCGGCGCTTGATTACGTCACCTACCGCCTGGGCGAGCCGGCATTCGACGTCAAGGAATGCCAGTTGCGCGGCCTTACCTATGCCGCACCGCTACGTGCGCTGGTGCGTTTGATTATCTATGACAAGGATTCTCCGGCCAACGCCAGGAAGATCAAGGATATCAAGGAGCAGGAAGTCTATATGGGCGAACTGCCGCTGATGACGGACAATGGTACTTTCGT
>Ga0316189_10000106_pt1 | contig 74028 bp, 59 predicted proteins | sample LowCovwburrow_MG_FD_204930 | JGI IMG/M metagenome (GOLD analysis project Ga0316189, IMG submission 204930) | Coastal sediment microbial communities from Maine, United States - Lowes Cove worm burrow | ecosystem: Environmental > Aquatic > Marine > Coastal > Sediment | place: USA: Maine...
TTGAGGATCTGCTCAAAGTGTCGCTCGATCGGAATCGATAACGTCGGCTTGCGCAGGTAGACGCACTCCGACATCAGTGTGAACCCGCCGCCAGTGACGACGCCGCGTGCGGTACGTAGGTCGTCGATGAAGCCCGCCTCCGAGAACGGGCGGTAGCGCAGCGCGCCGTCGACGACCTCCTCGGTCAGGTCGCGCCGCATTCCGTAGATTCGGCACTCGAGGCCCGATGCGTGCAACGCGGCGACCAGCTCATCGTTGCCCGTTGCCGTTTGGTAGACGAGAAGATGCTCACCTTCTTCGGAGCGCGCCTCGAGGATGTCTGGGCGCAAGATGGGCGGGACCAATGAGGTCTTGTCTTTGCGAACCTCGGGGTGAAAAAATGTGGTGATGAAGTAGTGGTCTGCGCGCGGGAGCTTGCCGCGGATGAACGCTTTGGTGACCTCGAACTCCGTGCGGTACTCACCGATGACTTCGGGAGGAAGTGTGCAGCGATGAATGATCTGCATGTTGTCGATGGAAAATACTGGCAGCCGATGCGCACGCGCGAAGTAGTACGTCCATGATTCGAAGTCGCTGAGCACAGCCTCGGGCTCGAACCGCTCGATGAGATCGAAGTACGTGCGGATCTGTCCGGGGAGCGCGGCCGTGCCATCGAGCACGTTGGACCACAGCGTCTTTCCGCGCCGAATGCGGTTGTCCTCGGTGACCATGTGCAGCCCGTGGATGCGGGACACCGACTCCGGAGAGAAGTGCTTGCGCAAGAAGTCGACCGCGCGTTGCGAGGCGACAATGTGGACTTCATGGCCTTCGCCGACCAGGTGCTCGAGCACGGCACGCGACCGGATCGCGTGTCCCATGCCTTCGCCGACGACGCCGTACAGAATGCGCATGGGCAGAGTCTACCTCGGGCGCGTGCGGCTGGCCGAGCGTCTCGCTAGTGCGGTCGCGCGACCCAGGGCGCCCGCAGTGCACGTGGCGGCAGCGAGTCCCCCTCTGTCAGCGCGAGCCACACGGGGTAGATCCATGTTTCGTCGCCAGCGAGGGCGTGGGTCGCCGCGACCACAGTCGGATTGTGCTGCGGCAGGAACAGGCGTGCGGGGCGGCCGAGTCGTCGACGGATGCGACCCGCGCCTTCACACATGTGGACTTCTCCAACAACGCGATGTCGACCGCGCGCGGCGTGCCGTCGCATCGCGGTCAGCAGGCGTAGCTGCGCGGGCTCGAGCTTGTCGTCTGCCAGGACTGCGGGGCGCAGTGGGTGCCGGATCAGCTCCGCGGCGTGCGACAGCGTTCGGCCGATGCCCGTGACGAGGCGGCGCCACGTTGCGAAGAGGGGGCCCGCATCGGTTCGGGCGGGAGGCGGGCGGAACCGGACTCCCAGCACCTCCGCGAGCAGACTCCGCTCTCCCTCGTCGGCGATGACGACGGGGACTGATCCCAGCGAGAACCGATCCGGGCGCTGGGCGGGGTACAGCGCAGGCAGCGTTTGGTCTTGACCCGCCGCTTCCCGCAGCTCGGCCAAGGACATGCATCGTCGGCCGAGGGCATCGACGACGCGGTACGCGGCGACCTTGTTGACCGCCGCTGTGCACAGATTCTTGCGCGCGGCGAGCAGGAGCAAGCGCGCGATGCGAGCCCGGTTGGGCTCTTCCGCCTCGGACGCACCGAGTCCGCGCCGAACGAGATGGCGCACCGCTTGCTCGATCAATACCGGGACGCGCGGCTCCATGCGCTCGCGAAGTCGGGCCGCGGAAAGCTCCGTGGAGTTGGTGCCGAGCTCGACGGCTGCCTCAAAGCACGGGGCGTTTGGGACTGCGACGTGGCCCGTGACAAGGCCATGCTCCAAGAGCCAGGCGTGTGCGGTGTCGCCGGCAACCGGGATCGCGAGCTGCCCTCGTAGCGGGTGGTGCAGCGCCTGGGGCCCGAACGTGTCGAAGAAGCCGGTGTTGAGGGACTTGCCATCCAGCAGCACGGGCACGGGCGAGAATCTTGCCGCGCCGCGGAGCCACTGGGTCGCGCGCTTGCGATCGATCTCCTTGCTCGTGAGCAACACGCGAGTCTCGTCGGCGCCCGCGTCGGGCTCGGTCGACACCCAAGGCGCGCGGCCCAGCTGAAACTGAAGCGTCGACCGCACGCCGCGGTGCACACTGCTGACGTTGAGCGCACGTGGGGGGAGCCCTGCGATTGCAAGCAGGGCCAGGGAGCCCACCGACTCCAAGGCGGTCAGTGCAGCATGGCGCTCCTCATTGCTGCGGTTGGTGTCGAGCAGGACGCCCGTGAAGCGCAGATGCTCAGGGTCGATCCCGCGGCCGTTGTCGTGGACCTCGAAACGGTGGCGGTTCGAGGTCATCGTGACTGTGGTCGCCGATTCGCGAATGGCTCGCCGCACGAGCTCGGCCGGGATTTGCCACGGCCCCTGCAGTTGCGCGCGGGAGAGCTTGCGCAGCTCGGAGACCACATCGATGGTCAGAAGTGATTCGAGGTTGACCGAACCTGGCGCGGGGTTGGGCGTGTCCATGGGATCCGCGGCTCAACGAGCGGGGGGTTGGGCCGCCGCTCCGTGAGACTCCAAAAGGGCAGCCTTCGCTGCGTTGGCCAACAGGAGTGCGCGCCGCTCCTCGGGCAAGTCGAGGCGCTCTGCGAGTTGATCGAGGATACGGAACGTTGCGGTATGCGGGGTTGTTGCGAGCTTGGCGTGGATTTCGTCCCACCATGGACTGCTGCCCTCGACAAGCACGAGCCGGCCTGCCGAATCTCCGGGAATCCGTACGCCGAGCGGGGTCAAGTCGAGGCTCGCCAGGCGCCCGGGAATCTGGGAGCCGAGCCGTACGCGCCACGGTTCTTTGTGCGCTCGCAGCGTCGCGTTGACGGCGTCGCACAGGCCGTCCGTCCATGCATGGTCAAAGCGGACCGCCCAGGCATCGAGGTCGACCGCCCCCACGGCGTCGGCCACGGTGCGGCCCTCTGGGGTGGCGGCGTCCAGCACCACCGAGCCAGCCTTGGCTGCACGGGCCGCAAGGCCGGGGCGCGTCGCGGTGCGATACAGGCGGCCTTTGGTCGCGAGTTCGCGCGTGCGCTGCAACGAAATGAGTCGACCGTCGATCATCGGCACGAGCGGCCGATGAAAGAGCGACGCCATATGACTGAACGCTGCCGGCTGCTGAAGCACGCCCTGCAGCAGTCGCGACAGGTCTGTGCTGTCGTCGAGGTTGATGTCGCGGAGCGTCCGGCCTCGGGTCAGGCCGCCGATCGCCACCAAGAGCAAGAACGCGGCGCCGCCCGGGAGTGCCCAGGGGCGCTCGGCCTCCCAGGCGGTCAGCTGTGCCCGCAGTGACTCGGGTGCAGCGGGCGCAGCAGGGGCAGGGGCGGCGGGAGGCGTCTGTGGGGCGGGCGGGCCCTCGGCGTCCAGTGGGTCGCCCATTGGATCGCCAAGTGGATCGCCAAGTGGGTCTTCGGGGGCCGCGCCCACGCCGTCGCCCGAGGCGCTCGCGGGGTCTCGTGGCGCACGGACCGCGACCGTCGGGGTGGGCGTGGGGCCGGAGGGGGTTGCGTCGGGCTCGAACACGGGCTGAGCGACGGCGACCACAGCGGCTGGATCGCGTGGCGGCCCACCGGCCGTGGCGCTCACGCGCTCGCTGGCGTCGACCACATGCCACGCGCCGTCCTCGCCCAAGTACTCCGCCCATGCGTGCAGCCACGGAGGCACGCTGCCTCCGACGCCGACGTACCCCACAGCGAGCCGCGCATGCACATCGGCGGACTGCAGCAGTGCAACCAAGAGGCCGTTTTGCACATCGCAGTCGCCCGCTCCGATCGCGAGGGTGCGATCGATGAAGCCCTCTCCGCTATCGACGGCCTGCGTGTGCTGCTCGGCGACGGCGGCGGTGCGGTCGTAGCGAACATCGCTGCGCACGGTGGCGAGCAGGGCACCGACGCGCTTGGCGATCGGCGCGGCCTTGAGCGTCTCGGTTTGCTGGCGCAGCGTGTCGGGCAGCGTGGGGAGCCGTGCAATCGCGACGGGCGCTGGGTCCACGGCCGCCACGGTCTCGAAGGTGAGGTCGCTCTGCAGGCCTTCGCCGACGGTGACGACAGGATGCCCTTCGCCCGACGCAAACACGCGCAGCGGCTCGCCATCGAAATGCACGCTGTCCGCAACGACACGATGTCCGGTCGGGACGGGAATGCGGATGGGGCGTCCGCTGCCTCGGACGGCGAGGGTGACTCGAGTGACTGCGCCCTGGGCGGGCGCCGTGACGTACTGGGCCGAGGCGGTGGCGATCGCCTCGTGAATCGGGGAGCCGTCGCTGGACAGCCGCGGGAACGTGAGTGCTGCGAAGTGCAACCGGAAGCTGGCTGGCGTGTAGCGGAGGTCGACGGGCTCAGCCGAGTCCGGCGCGAGCACGTCCACGCGCGGGCCGCGGTAGCGCTCGCCAAGGTCGCCATAGGGGGGCGTTGCTTGCTGGGTTGTGGGGCTGACCAGGGCTGCTCCGACCGCGGGGGCAGCGGGGGGCTCGGGCGGATCGGTTGGCGTTGAGCCCCACAGCCAAACCGAGGTTCCCACCGCGACGACGCCTCCCATCCCAGCGCCGACCAGCGTCCGCGCTGCGAGCGAGTTCCGCAGCGCCAAGGCGGCGCGGTTGTACCCACGCCGCCACCACGGCTGCGGTCGGGCGTGCGCCACCTGCTGATCGATGAGTCTCTCGAGCTCTTTTTGGGCCAGCCGAACCAGCTTCGAGAGGGCTCGATTATCGCGCGCGTCGGAGCGCGACAACATGACTTCGAGTGAGTCGGACTCGAGCAGGGCCGTTGGCGCGAGCCCGCCCGGGAGCTCGGGGAACTGCACGCGCATGCGGCTGCTGTGGCGACCGGTCGGCGCGACGAGATCTTCGAGGCATGCGGCGGCGCGCAACCGGAGCCCGCGCGAGAACAGCTCGACGCGCGGGGCGCTGCCGAGGCCGACGACGCCGCGGACGTGCTTGCGCTGGAACGACGCACTGGGAGCCGGGAGCGCGAACTCCTCGTTGGCCAACCGTCCGCTTATTCGGATCGGCAGCGGGCGGTCGGGTTGATCGCGAAGCCGCAAGTAGCGCGCGCTCTGACGGACCGTGTCGAAAATTCGGTGCTGCAATCGCCCATCGCCAAGCGCGCGGACCAGCACGATCTCCGTGCCAAACCGCTCAGGCGGAGCGATGTGATCTCCCTGCTCGAGGCTACCGTCGAGTCGGAGGCCCCACGCAGTTCCGTTGCGCGGGCGCGATCGGATCGTGATGGAGATTGGCGAGAACCGCAGCACCGACCAAAACCCCACCCCAAACTTGCCCGCCTGGCGACTGTTGTCCTCCTTGCTGGAGGCGTACAGAGCAAACAGGTACTGCCGGGCGTGCTCAAACGTCATGCCCTCGCCGTCGTCGTAGCAGGCCACCCATTCGGTCGTGGCATCGCTGCCGATCGTGAAATCGACCGCCGTTGCCCCGGCATCGCGCGAGTTTTGCAGCAGCTCGCGGACAAAAATCCACGGGTCCGGGCCGTACCGATCGGCCTCGAGCATCGCCCGCTCGCGAAAGGCGTGCGATCGCTTGGCAGTGACGCCGGGCTGCGCGCCGCTCACGTGTGCAATGGTAGCAGCCCAAGAGCCGCCAAGCCCGCTAGATCACCGCGCGCGGCCCCAAACCCCTATTCACGGCCTGGGTCCGCCACTACAGTACCGGCCGTGTTTCGCCTTGCTGTCCGGTTCCTGGTGCCAGCCGTCTTTGTGGCGGGCTGTGGCGACGATGATGCCGGTCCGGCCGCCAGCGGAACCCCGCCACCGCCCATGACGACGGGGGTAGGGGCATCGACCACCGGCAGCGCAGACGCGACGGGCGGTACCGCCACCGAGACCGCCGCCGATAGCGCGGGAACGTCTGCGGTCGGCACGGCGGTATGTGCCAGCTGTGGCGGCGACGAGTTCTGCGTGGCCGACCACCAGACGGGTGTCACCGAGCCCGAGCTCCTCGAGTTCTCGTGCCGCGACGCATGCGTGGCACCAGGAGATTCCTCGGTCTGGTGTGGCGACGATTCGGCGTGCTGCGAGGGATCGTGCGATGCATTTGGGCGCTGCGATGCGCCTGGATTGACCGATTCGGGTGGTGCGACCGAGAGCGGTGGCAGCGACAGTGGCAGCGATGGCGGGTCGAGCTCGGGTACGACGGGTGCCGGGTCGACGGGTACCGGTACGACGGGGACCGGCGGCTCCTCGAGCACGGGCGGTTAGCAGCCTAAAGTTCAGGCCGAGTCCGGCGCGACCCAGTCGCAGATTCTGTCGATCGCCATGGTCACGCGTGTACAGAGCTTTCGGAGGAAGGCCTCGTCGATCGGCGCGTCTTTGGGGATCTGTGCGGCCGCCTCCAACGCTGCGGCACCGTCGAAGTCGACATAGGCCAGGCGCGCGGTCAGCTCCTGGGGGGCGCGCCCAAAGTCGCAGCCGGGGAGAATCGCGACGCCCGTGTCTTCGAGGAGCGCTTCGACCAGCTCCGGACTGGTTTGGATCCCGCGTGCGGCGAGTTGCTCGGCGTGCGCGGCAAAGTCTGGGAATAGATAGAAGGCGCCGGACGGCTTGGCGCAGGTGATGCCCACCGCTTCAAACCGCCTGTGTGTCCAGCGGCCGAGCGCCCCAAGGACGCGGCGCGAGAGCTGAAGGTACTCGTCGATCTCCGGCCCACCGTTGAAGGCGGTCACCGCGGCGTGCTGGATCGGTGCCGCCGTCGACGTGTACGTCTCGCTTGCCGCGGCGGCCATAGCGTCGAGCAGCCAGTGCATGGTCGGCGGAAACAAGAATGTGCCCAGCCGCCAACCGCCCGCGCCGCACCACTTGCTCAGCCCCGAGCTGATGATCGTGCCTTCGGGGTAAAAACGAGCGATCGAGACATGCTGGCCCTTGTGGTGGAGCTCGCCGTAGATCTCGTCCGATAGCAGCAGCACGCGGTGTTCGGATGCTACGCGGGCCAACCGTCGCAGCTCTTCGAGCCGGTAGGTCGCCCCAGTAGGGTTGGACGGGTAGTTGATCACCACGAGCCTTGGCCGGCCGGGGTCCTCCTCGCACAGCCGCGCCAGACCCTCGGGGGTCAATCGCCACTCGTTGGCGGGGTCGGTGGGAAGGAGTCGAACCTGGCGCCCAATGATCTTGGCCTGAGGCGCGTAGCTCACCCACGCCGGGGTCGGGATGACGAGATCGCCGTAGTAGACCAGCTGGAGCAGGAACATCAGCTCCTTACTGCCCGGCCCGATCAGCACGTCGTCGCCGCTGCACTCGATCCCGTCGCTGCGCTGGTGAAAACCCGCGACGGAGTCTCGCAGCGCCCGGAGGCCTTTGACGGGGAGATAGTCTTTCTCGCCAGCGTTGCGGCGCAGTGCCTCGACCACGGGCTCGACCACGGGAAACGGCGACTGGCCCAAGCCGAGCTTGTAGACGTCCTTGCCCGCGTCCAGCATCGCGTTGCAGCGCTCGTTGAGCGCGACCGTCGAGGAGGCGCTGATGCCTCGGACGTTGAGGTTGAGATTGACCTCAGGACTGGGTTTTCGCGAGGGGCGGCGGTCGTTCATCGCTGGCTGTGTTCAGTCTATCAGCCTGCGGGGGCCGGGACACGCCGAGTGCTGAGATCTCCGGCAGGCGTCGCGACCGCGCCCACCCGGATCGGATGAAGACGACTGCTTGCGATCTCATCTTCGCCGAGCGCGGCCTGAATCCGTGGGAGCCTAGTGTAGCGGGTGTGGGTCCGACGGGTCGTGGGGCCGGCCGTACTCCCGCATCAGCGCGAGCATCATGTCGACCGTGGCGCGTTGTGCCGCGGCGTCGCCCGCGTTGCATACGGTGAGCAGCGCGAGACCACGCTGGGGGGCGATCACGATCGATGCGTAGTTCACCGTATTGCTGCCATCGTGGGTGAGCACAGGCTCACCGAGCGGGAAGCGGCTGCTCACCATCCAGCCGCGGGCGTATGCAGGATCCTGGGAAACCGCAGTGCCGAGGCGCTGCCGCGTACTCGCCCGTAGGGTGCGGGTGGGGTCGTCGACCCCGCTCTGACGATCGCCCATCTGCACCTCGAACATCGCGGTCGCAAATCGGCCCCAGTCCGACAGGCTGCAGTGCACCGTCCCCGCCGGACCGAGGTAGGCTGGATTGTCGCTCTGCGTTGGCCGATACCGCTTGCCGTCGTGTTCGTGGGCCCAGTTGCCCTCTGGCGATTGGTCGGTCGAGACCGGGCCGAAGCCGCACGTGGTGATGTTCAGCGGGGCGAATAGCTCCCGCTCGATGAGGTCCTCCCATGAGGCGCCGGTCCGCTGCTGCAGCGCCGCGCCAAGCACGATGTACCCCAGGTTGGAGTAGCCAAACGCAGACCCAGGCATGTGCTTGGGGGCCTTGGCCAAGACGTGCCGCGCCACGTGCAAGCGCTGCGCGTGCGGAGGGGTGCTGCCGTCCAAGCCAATCGCATCCTGGTCGGCGTTGGCGGGCAGGCCTGCGCGGTGTGACAGCAGCTGATCGACCGTGACGACGCGAAAATCGGGATGCATCGCGTCTGCAGTATCGGGGAGCAGCATCGCGAGCGTGTCGTCCCAGTTGATCTCTCCGCGGTCCACGAGTCGGCCCACGACGTACGCGGTCATGGCTTTGGTATCGGAGCCGAGATGGAATCGATCGAGGGCGGTGAGACGGGCCGGCCTGTCGATGCGCCGCTGCCCGGCAACGCCGATCGCCTTGACGCCGTTGCGGTCGATGACAGCGGCCCCGATCCCAGGCACGCCGTGTTCGGCAAGGATTGGCGTCAGCAGCCACGCGAGGTCGTCCGGCTCTGCGGCAGGCGTCGCAACGGGCTCGAGCGTCGCGACGGGATCCGTGGGCTCGACGGGAGCGGTGTCGGCAGGCGCGACGGGGGCCTCCGGCGGTGCGGGCGCGGGCCGGCACGCGGTCACGAGGAGCGGGACCAGCAAACGAAACGCGAACTTCATCGAGAGCGTCCGCCATCCTAAGGGAAAAACACCTTGAGCCGATGCGGCTCCTCGGTCACCATCAACCCATGGCCGATCGCAGTACCGAACCCATCTGATCTGCTGGGGTTACGCGGCGCGTTCGCTGGGCGGCGCTCGCGCTCATCTACGTCGACTTTCTCGATGAGTTGGGTGCGGGGGTCACCCCGGTCAGCGCGCCCGACATCCGAAGTGAGTTTGATGTCGCCTACGGCGAGCTCGGCCTGATTCTCCTGGCTGCGCCGCTGCTGCTGTCGATGGTGATCGAGGGCCCGATTCTACTGGCCTCCGATCGGTTGCGGCGTGGAAGGGTCGCGACGTTTGGACTCGTCGTGATGGGCGTGTTCATGATCGCTGCAGCTGCGGCGACGAGTCCCTGGATGCTCGCGCTCGGGCTGGCTGGCTGGGGGAGCGCCAGTGGGATTACCTGCGGGGTGAGCCAAGGCGCGTTGATGGACGCGTACCCCCAGGATCGCGAGCGGTGGATGACGCGCTGGACGCTCATGGGATCGCTGGGCGATGCCGCGACCCCGTTGCTCATCATGGCGGCCGCAGCGGCCGGGATGGGCTGGCGGACGGCGCTTGTCGGTGCGGGGGCGCTGCACCTTGTGCACGCGGTCGTCATGTTTTCGGTGGTTTGGGAGCGCGGCGCCGTGCCCGAGACCGAGGCATCGGGTGACGACTCCGAAGACTCCGAGGACACCGAAGACGCCGAGGACGGGGATGGATGGTGGGCCCAACTGCGTGCGGGCCTCCGCAATCGCCAGCTCCTGTTGTGGCTCGGCGCAGGGGCATTGTGCTGCCTGCTCGATGAGATCTTTGTCGCGTTTGGTGCGGTGTTCCTGCGCGCTGAACTCGGCGCCACGGTGACAACGCAGAGTTTGGCGTTTGCGGCTTGCGCAGTACTCGAAGCGGTCGGCCTGGTTGTGACGGACCGACTCCTGCGCCGCTTCTCCCCGCGTCACTTGCTGATGGCCTCTTGCCTAGCCTGTGCGGCAGCATTCTTGTGTTGGTTGGGGGTACGGTCGCGGGTGGGGAGTATCGTGCTGCTCGCTGTCGTCGGATTGTGCACGGCTCCGCAATATCCGATCTGTGCGGCGCGGGCGTACGCGGCCGCGCCCGGAAAATCGGGCTTGGTCGCTGCCGTGGACCAGCTGTTTTCACCACTACCGATCGTCGCGCCGCTTGTGATTGGTCTGGTGGCAGACCAGTTCGGGGTGACGCTTGCGCTGCTCCTGCTGTTGGCTCAGCCCGTCGGTGTCTTTGTCCTGGCGCTTGCCCTTCGGCCCGCGGACCATGAGCCACGCATGCAGGGCTGAGCCTACGGGGGCGCCGCGCCGCGCGGATTGGGCGGGAACTCCAGCAACGACTCCGACGCGTAGTGGAGCCACGGAACAAAGCCGTGCTTGGCTTCGAGTGCCTCTCCCTCCGGGGGCAACGCCACGTCCTGGATGATGTACCCGTCCGCGCCCGCGGTCTCGTGGGGGTCAACCGGGTTGCCGGCGAGCCCGACGTAGCGGAGTCCACTCAACCGAACGGTCGCCAGCCGATCGAGGCCCACCATGCCGATGTTGTTGCCGCCGAGCTCCAACCACCACAGGTTGTGCAGGTGCGGACACAGGAGAAAACGGCTCAGCTCGTCGTCCCCGATGCCCTCTTCGGACAGGGACAGCGCTCGCACGCCCGCCAGGGCGGGGCAGGCGATGAGCTGATCCAGCGCGGTGAGTGTCTCCCGCAGCTCAACGTAGACGATCGGGGCCAGCTGGAGGAGCGAGGCGCCGTCTTTCACGAACGCGGGTGCACCCACGACCACGGAAGAAACGAAGCCCCGCTCGAAGTGAACGTCGCTCGCTATCTTGAGGATCTCTTCTGCCCACGTCGCTTGGTGCCCAGCGAGGAGCTCCTCTTGCCGACGCTGGGCGGCGAGCAAGTCCATCTTGCGGGCGATCTCCGCGTTGACATCTCCTGCGGTGGCGGCGGAAGGCTCATCGAAGCGCTCGGTCGCCAAGCGGATCTGCAACCGGATGAACTCGGCGCGTAGGCTCGGCCCGTCCGACTCAGCGTCGAGATGATCTGCGTATGCAAGACGTGGCGCGTCGTCGAAGGGGGCACCCACGACGCCAGCGAGAAGCTCGGCTTCAGTGGCCAACGGCCGGACTCCACTGCGCCTGCGAAAAGAGACGACACTCGGACGTTCTCAGGAACCTTGGCCGACCCGTTTCGGTACTACCCGAACGACGTGTTGGTGCCTGCACCTCCCAAGGATAGCACGCGCGACCGGTGGTCACCGTGGTTCGCGAATTCTAGGTATCCTTCGGCCTCGGCCGCGCGCGGCCTGCCCGAATCATGGCCGTTCACATCGTCAAACAGGGTGACAGCATCACTGCGCTCGGCGAGCGCCACGGTTTTTTTGGCCCCACGATCTGGGAGCATCCGGACAACGAGGCGATCGCGAGCAAGCGCCCGCACATGAACGAGTTGCTCCCGGGCGACGAGGTTGTGATCCCCGAGCGCACCGAGAAGATCGCGACGATCAGCTCTGGCAAGCTGCATACCTTTCGCCGCAAGGGCATCCCCGCACAACTCGTGCTCAAGGTTGCGGATCTCGGCCTGCCCCGCGCGACGCAGGACTACACGCTGAGCGTTGGGCGAGAGGTGCTGACCGGCACAACGGACGAGCACGGCGTGCTCGAGGAGTTTGTCCCCGCATCCGCGAAAGAGGGCGTCCTGGTCATCGGGCCGGACGAGTTTGAGCTGACGATCAAGTTCGGCCAGCAGGACCCGCAAGACGAGTTGTCGGGCATCCAACGCCGCATGGCGAATCTTGGCTACCTTCGGGAGAAGCCGTCGGGCAAGCTCGACGACGCGACGCGCCAAGCCGTGCTCGAGCTCGAGATGCGGCATGAAATCCGCGCGGAGGAGCCGACTGGCATTGAGATGGAGCCGAGCGAGGGCGAAGCCGACGAGGATGCCAACGAGGATGCCAACGACGATGCCGAGGTCCAGGGCGACCCGACCAGCGTTCATGGCGGGTTGTTGGTCGGATATCACCGTGACGGTGACTTCGTTGCCGTCGCCGAGCGCAAGGGGCCGTGGCCATCCGAACCGAAGGGACGCGTCGGCACGGTCTACGCCAGCTTGGCGGCGTCGGGCGGAAGCGGAGGTGGAAAGCGCAACGGAGGTGGCGGAGACGACGGAGACAGCGGACCACCCGGATGGGTCAACGTCTACAATCAGCTTCCTCCTCCCGCCTACTACGTGATTATCGGTCGCGGCGTCACGGGGCTGTACAACCATTTGACGATGCTCGCGGATGTGTGGGGTCGCGCTCGGCTCACGCCCAATCTGCCGGTCATGCATCTGGGCTACGCCGAGCCCTGGGGACGCCGTGGCCACGAGCGAATGGGGCAATGGCCGCGCATGCTCGACTTCTTTCAGGGCATCGCGCCTGGGCTGGCGCTCCAGAACGTCCCGGCCGAGGACAACCAAAACGACTGGCTCCCCTCGTCGGAGTTCGCGGCGAACCTACGACGCGTCGAGAACCGGATCCGACAGGAGTACCTGATCACGACTGAGGCCAATGGCGCGGTTGGCCTCAGCTTTGCTGCGACGCGCCCGTTCCTGAGTTTCCAAGACGGCTTTGTCTCTACGATCGACACACATGACGGATGGACGGCGCGGGGCGGTGCTCCGTACGGGCAGCCGGGCAATGGCCTGCCCGCCGCGGAGGACCGCCGCTGGCAAGCTGCGCACGCCGCTGGTGGCGCGACCATGGGTGACGGGTCCGTGTGGCACAACGACCAGTGCCCGTATCGCATCTCGGTGTTCCACAACAACACGCATTCGTTTGTGTACGCCAAGAAGGTCGACGTCTGCAGCGGACCCGGTCAACCCCGTCTTTTTCGCCCGGGATTCTTCGCGACCCGCGCGATGTACGACGCGCACAAGCCGACGTACGACTCGGTCCCCGCGCGCTACGATCAGGGGGGAGCAATCCCGCGGATCGTCAACGGCAACGACTACATCGGCGCCACCAACAACGCCAACCACAAGGTCCTGGTGTTCAAGGGGAACCCGGTCGGGGCGCAGTCGGTGCAGTCTGCGCTCGACATGCCGGGCCTCGGTGCGCCCGTCGATCGCGTGTGGTGGATCGTCAACAAGAGCCTTCACCTGGTCCCGCCAGCGCAGACGGTCCCTGGGCTCGGCAACGACGCCGACGTTCCTGGCCGGCGGAACTTGCTCGAGCAGATCGGGTCCGACGCACTCATTAACAACGAGGCGGCCGACATCGCGACCAACCATCCCAATCCTCCCAACTGGGGGAGTCAGGCGGTGCGCACAAACTCCTTCAATGATCGCCTGATGCGCGTGGGGTTTCACGAGATTGCTGGGTTCCGCGAGCACGCTGACGGTCGGGTCATCGTGGACTTCAACCTGCATCCCTACGGCGATCCGGGGCGGCCCGTGCCTCAGTACATTCCTCGGCTCGCCGAGCGCAGCCTCAGGCGCATGCAGAACGCCCACACCGCAGGTCCGTACCCGGCGGAGATGGCGACCCGGCACGATCCCGCACCGGTGAGCGGTGATGCGTACGAGCACATCGACTCGCTCACCGTCGACCAAGTGGTCTATTCGTTGGGGCAGGATCGAGGCCCACGTGCCGAGGGCACCGCGGCATACCTCGTGCAACTGTTGGGCGGAATGGACCCCGTCGATCTCGCGGGTTTCCCGGCGTACATCACGGACGGGCAGGCCGACCCCGATGATGCCAACGGCGTCACCGGGCGCGTCCGGATCTTGGGCTCGGCGTTCATGGGGGGCCCGGGGATCGGCAACGCCGTCCTGCGGGGTACCCTCGACCAGGGGCACGCACGGCACGGCACGACGGTTCCGCAGGAGGCTCCAGCCGGCGGCGGCGGAATGAACATGGCGATCACGAACATTCGCCGCGCCAACGCCTGCAGCAACGCCCCCGTGCGCATCAACTTTGCGACCGCAGCCGAGCTTCAGGCCGCGGGGATCAGTCCGCTCGTCGCGCAGTGGATCGTCGCGGCTCGGGCCACCGGCGACCGTGGCTTTAGCCTCACGCAGTGCGCCGCGCTACTCGGCGCCTTTGCTGCGCTGCCGATCATCGGGCTCGCGGTTGGAGGCCCAGCTGGCGTACTCGCCGATCAACAGCTGCTGCTCTTGAACGCGAACAATCGTTTCGCGTTCTGACGGGTCGAGGGGCCGCAGCTCACCCGACCGGGATGCAAACCAAGAGCATCTCGGTATCGTTGGCCTCGTCGCACTCGTTGAGCATTCCCATCCCGGAGCCATCGTCGTCGACAACGGCCCAGACCGTCCCGTTGGGCATGGACTCCATCGCATCGAGTACGACGGTTTCCTTGGCCCCCGCAGGGAGCTGCCCAACCGTCTGCACCGTGCCGAGGTGCCCAAGCGACTGCTCATAGAACGATACGTTGACGCCCGAGCCGACGCCGAGGCAGCCGGTGTTGACGACGTCGACCGCCAGCTCCAGGTTCGGGCACATCAAGGGCTCGTTCCGCAGGTCGAACAGCTCGAGGTTGGGCGCGCAAAAGTCGGAGGCCCCCTGTACGTTGCGACGGTACGAGTTGAACGGCGCTTCGGCCGGGAACAGCCAGGAGCTGTCCTCGACGTCCGGAACCGACCCGTCGATGCCGACGTTGGTGATGTGATAGCTGTGCTGGTTCCACACGGGTCGCGTGCTCACCCAGTTGTCGAGGGCATCACCCCAAACCTCGATACCCGCGTCGATGCCCCAGTCGACGTCGGAGTTGGTGGAGAAGACGAGCTCGGCTTTGAAGTCGCCGTCCACGTCGGCAACGACCGGGTATTCGGTGCGCGTGCGCGAGGAGTTGGGATCCGAGAACAGGACCTCCGTGTCGTCCATGATCCCATCGCAGCCTGGGCCTGGCGGGTCCAGCTCGCAGTCGGGCTCGACACCTGGATAGATCCGGATGAAGAACTCGTCGTTGTAGATGACCTCGTTGCGCCCGTCGCCGTCAAAGTCGAAGACGGACGACCCCGTCACCCGAGAAGAGTCGTCTTCGGTGGCCGCGCGCCACAGCTCAGAGAACGTCGAGCCGTCGAACTCCGTGACGACGTAGAACGTCGAGCCCGCCGTCGCCACGTCGGGGACGCCGTCACCGTTGAAGTCGGCGATGTTGGGTGCGCCGCCGCGGTCGGCCGACCCGGGAATGGGGAACTGCGTGATCGTCTCGCCTGTTTGGCCGTTGAGGGCGTAGATGTTGCCTCCGCGGACAAGGATCACTTCGGGCATCTGATCGCCGTTGAAGTCGGCGACGCCGCAGCGTCCGTCGCCCACCGGGTTGTCCCACAACACCGAGCCGGTGAAGTCGCCACCCAGGTGGGTCCCCGTGGTCACGTACGCCGTGTTTCCGCCGATGAGCTCCGGTCGAGAGTCACCGTTGAGATCGGCGATGCATGAGATGGGCCCTTGGCCGTCGCGGCCGATGCCTTGGTCGCCCTCCCACAGCAGGGTGCCGTCGTTGGCGTAGACCGCCGCGCCAAAAATGATCTCGGGCGGTCCTTCGCCGTCCATGTTCGCGATGGCGACCGCGCCGCTGTTCTCGGTTCCGGCAAAGGGCTCCGAGAGCCACAGCGGGGTGCCGTCGTGATCGATCGCGACCAGTTGGTTGGCCGTGCCCGCCGCTTGCACGACGACCTCCGGCAGACCGTCGCCGTCGATGTCGCCGACGGCCGGGTTTGCGGTCGAGTCGCTGGCGTACACGGGATCGGTGACCGACCACTTTTGCACGGCGGTCGCACCGTCCAACGCCCGCAGCACGCCGTCGGTCGAGATCGTGCCCGCGATGTAGCTGTTGAAAATGATCTCGGGGGTGCAGTCGCCGTCGAGATCGGCGACGACCGGAATGGAGGAGACGTGCACGTTCGCAGGCGCGTCGGCGGGCTCAAAATGCGACCAGGTCGCGGTGCAAGTCCCGGCCAGGCAGGTCTCGGCCGTTTGGCATTCGGCGTCGACCGTGCAGGGGAACACGCCGCGGTTGCCCCACGTGAACTCAGGCCGCGGCGAGAACTGGGCCGGGGGCGGGACAAACTGGCACGTTGGGTCCGCGAGGGAGGGCACGCACAAGCCAAGGTCGGCGTCACAAGTCTCGCCTCGCTCGCAGGTCGACACGAGCTCTTGGGTCGCACACGAAAACTCCTGGCAGGCGCCGCCCGGGACGACGCACTGACCGAGGTAGCAGACCTCGCTGGCTTCGCAGCAGGCGCTGGTGGCCCCACAAACCGGCACACCGCCGCAGTCGTCGCCGCAGACGCCCTCGAAGCAGACCTGCCCTTCGTCGCAGCATTCTTCGCCGCAGGTGACCTCCTCGTCGGTACACGCCAGGCCACCGGTTGTTTCGACAGAGCCACCGCTCGTCCCGGAGTCGTCGGCACCCGTCTGTGGGCTGCCTGTATCGATAGAGTCGATCCCCGGCATGCCCGTTCCGGTCGCGTCGCCACCGCCACCGCCACCGTCGTCGCCGCACGCGACCACGCAGCACAGGGGAAGGGCACAGACGGTTTGCAGCAACGACGAGGGGAGCGCTCGCATCAGATCGATACTACCCCATCGGTCGGAAGCGGAGTTCGCTTGAGCATGCGCAACTTCGCGCCGCCATCCAGCTGCGATAGCCTTGCCGGGTGAGCCTCTTCGACGACCTCTTTACCCCGATCGAGGTCCGCAACCAGCGGGATATCCGAGCCATCTACGCGGCAATGCCCGCGGGGCCGAGTACCACCGTGATAGCGGATCAGGCACGCAAGAACGACGAGCGGTTGCACCTGTTGTGCAAGACCCTGCTCGAGCTCGTGGTCGCCAAGGGCCTGGCGACCCGAGAAGAAATCACCGTGCTGATGCAGCAGACCGATCTGTCCGACGGGGTCGAAGACGGCAGACTCACCGACCAGCGGCGCAAAGCTCCGCGGTGCCGCAACTGCACGCGGTTCTTGAACCCGAAGAGGGAGGCGTGCATCTACTGCGGTGCGTCCATTGCTGCTGAGGCTGGTGACCCCTACCGTGGAGGTGGACCCGCGCCAGCGCCCGTGGTGACCGTCGCCTGCACCAAGTGCGGAGAGACTGTGCCGCAGAACGAGACGCTCTTCACCGGTAGTGGGCTGCGGTGTGAACGCTGCTACGACCCGACGGATTGAGCGGTGGCCTCGGGGAGCGCCGCCCTGCTAGGGGAGTGCCAGCGGGATAAGGCTCGCGACCGCTTCAAGCAAGGCGCGATCGGTCATCGGCAATGAGAGGTAGGCATCGGCCCGGGTCTGAAGCTTCTCGTGCTGGCGGAAGACCTCGGGCGGGAGGCCTGACGCGTACACGATGAGTGGAATGTACTTGGTCGTATCGCCGCGGCGGAGTTCATTGCAAACCACGAAGCCCGATGCTTTGGGCAACTCCACTTGCAAGAAGATGATGTCGGGCGGAGTCGACCTCGCCAGCTCTACTGCCTCTTCGGCGTTCGCCGTCGACGTGACCTCGAACTCCGCCGAGTCTAGCGCGCTTCGTATCTGCTCCGCGCCTGAGGCGTTGTCGATGATGAGCGCCGAGAACATGCGCGCCAGCCTATCGTAGCCGCTCGACGCCGCCCACGACCCGCGCTCGGGGCGTCGCTACTGGCCGCGCGCGGCGTTGGCCGCGATAGCGCTCGCCAAAAACTCGGCAACCCCGTCTCCATGGCGATCGAGGTTGGCTTTGAACCGCGCGTCGGCGGTGTACATCTGGCCAAGTCCGGCGTGCATGGCACGATCGCACGGGTAGTAAAATCGGTCGATCTGCAGGCGGTGCTCCTCGGCGAGGTCCATCGCCGCTTCATCCGTCGGATTCGCCCCGCGGGCGACTTGCTCGGCGACCCGATCCATCAGCTCGTGGGTCTCGGCCTTGATCCGACTCCAGTCTTCCTCGGTATAGCCTTTGGTTCGGCGGGCGCTCTCCTTGTACGCGTCTTGGTCGCCCCACCGCTCGCGGACCTCGTCCTCGTACCGGGCGGGGTCAAAGCCATCAAACAACTTCTCTGCGCTCATTGTCTCTTGTCCTTTCAGGGTCTGTAGTGCCGCGTCGACGGCGGCCAACATGGTTTGAGTTTGGTGCGCGCGCGCTTGGAGTCGCTCGCGTTGCTCGAGCAGCGTGGCGCGGTGATCGAAGTGGGGGTCGTCGAGCAACGCCTTGATCTCCAGCAGCGGCAAACCGAGTTCGCGGTGGAGGAGAATCTGCTGCAGGACGAGCATGTCGGCAGCGGAGTACAAGCGGTAGCCCGCGGCGGTGCGCAGCTGCGGACTGAGCAGACCGATCCGGTCGTAGTGGTGCAGCGCCCGCACGGTGACACCGCTGATGCGGGCAACTTCACTCACCTGATACGTCTTGGCGGCCACGGAACAAAGCTACGGTCTGACGCCGCGTGAGGGTCAAGGCCCCTTTTTCGCTGAGGGGCGTCTCGTCTGGCGGACGCTCTCATCGGATAAAAGAGGAGAGCAAAAAATCGTCTACTGAAACGGTGGCGCGTAGGTGTCTGAATTCACTCGTTGGAACGCTCCGTGCTCTGAGATCGCGTCGCGGTCAACAACCGCCAACAACCCGCCCAGGCCGCCTCCATGTCTCCCGCATCCGCTCAGCAGCGCCACAAACCCGCCTCTCAGCTTCAACGTGCACGTGAACTCGTGGTGGCGTGCGTGCCGATGCGAAGCAACATCAATGTGTCGCAGATCGCACGGACGGCGAGTGCGGTCGCGGCCGAGCGGCTCTACCTCTGCGGCAACGCGCGTGTGATTCCCAAGATCGCCAGGGATGCTGTCGATGCCCTGCCCGTCGAGTGCCACCGAACCCTGCCGCCCATACTGACCCGGCTTCGCAAGCAGGGGTATCGCCTGGTCGGCCTGGAGCAGACGGGTCGGTCGACAGACCTCCATCGCTATGGGTTCTCGCGCAAAACGGCGCTGGTGATCGGCAACGAGCGCTTGGGCCTGCCCGAGTCAGTCTTGGACATGATGGACGATGTGGTCGAGATCGGCGTGTACGGCATGCCGCACAGCTACAATGCAGCGATCGCCACCTCCATGGCGCTTTATGAGTACTGCCGCCAGTTTCCCACGGGGTAGGGCGGCCGACCGTGACTCGCTAGCGAACGAAGCGGTGCTTGAGTGCCAAGAACCGTCGTTCGAATCCGCGGTAGCTGAGCTCGGCGGCAAGCCAGGTCGCGGTGAGCACTGCCGCGAACCGCAGCGCGGGGGGCAAGCCTGGCGTTGCGCGCTCGACCACCGCAAGGACGAACATGTGCAGCAGGTACACGCCGTAGCTGACGACGCCGATCCGCCGCAGTGGCCATGCGGTGAGCACCCCGGTCGTGCCGTTGTGCAGCACGACAGCGCCCAAGGTGGCCGTGACCGTGACATGGAACGCGAGGCGAACGGGCCCGGCGATGTCCCCCGGGATGTTCACCAACCCAAGCAAGAGCGCGAGCCCAATCCAGCGGGCGGCGGGTCTTGCCAGGTGCCGCCCAAACCAGGCAAACCCAACCGGACTGTGCAGCGCGTGCGCGAGCCCAACCCCGAGTAAGATCGGTGTGAAGGTTGCCTCGAGCACGGGCAGGCCGAGCTGGGGCAGCAAGCCAAAATTGAAGGCTTGGCTCACGACAAGAGCCGCCAGCCACACTGGCCACCACAGGCGGCCACACGTGCGTTCGATCGCGGGCCACACCAGGTAGAATTGCTCTTCGGCTGCAAGCGACCATGTCACCGCAAGCGCCCCGGGGACGGCAAAGAAGTTCGCGGTGTAGGTCAGCAGCTCGGGGGCGTGCGCCATCACGGGCGCCGTGAACTCCAACGGGTGCACGGCATGCGCGAGCATCAACCCGCCGATGAGCCCGTAGTACAGCGGGAAGATACGCAGCGTCCGTCGTGCGTAAAAATCCCGCAGCGAGATGCTGCCCCGTCGGTCGCGCTCGCGCAGGAGCAGCGTGACGATGAGGAACCCGCTGAGCACAAAGAACACGTCGACGCCGAGAAATCCGTTCGCCAGCATCGGTACCCACGCCGCGACGCCCGCGTGGTGCCACACCACCGCGGTGACACTCAGCGCGCGCACGCCATCGAGCCCTGCAAAGACCCGGGTTGCAAGGTACTCGGCGTGCCCTACGGGTGCTTGACGGGTCATGCTGCGACGTTGCGTGCCCCCAAGCGGCGGGTCCAGGGGCGCGACGAGCGTAGCATCCCCGAGCGTGGTTCGGCTGGTACGGTGGCCCCGCATGGTCTCCCCGATCAACCTGCGCAGCGACACGCAAACCCTGCCGACGGCCGCAATGCTCGACGCCATCGCGACCGCGCCGCTGGGCGACGACACCTACGACGAAGACCCGACCGTCCGCGCGCTCGAGGCCCTGGCCGCCCAACGGATGGGCACGCAAGCGGCGCTGCTCGTGCCGTCTGGGCATATGGGCAACCTCATCGCGCTGATGGTGCACGGCGCGGCGGGCGACGAGGTCATTCTCGATCGCGACAGTCACATCTACTACTACGAGGTCGGGTCGCTGGCTTCGGTAGCAGGGTTGATGCCGACGCCGTTGGCGTCGAGCCACGGCCGGCTGGACCCGGATGACGTGGTGGCGGCGGTCCGTGAGCGGGACATCCACTACGCCAAGCCGAGGATCTTGTGTCTCGAGAACACGCACAACCGTAGCGGTGGCCGGGTCGTGCCGCTGGCGCATCATCGCGCGTTGTGTGCGGTCGCCAAGTCCAAGGGGTTGGCGGTCCATCTCGATGGCGCGCGCATCTTCAACGCTGCGATCGCCGCCGGATGCGACGTGACCGACTTTGTCGAGGGCACCGACTCGGTGATGTTCTGCTTGACCAAGGGGCTGAGCTGCCCGCTCGGGTCGGTGCTGTGCGGCAGCACCGAGTTCATCGCACACGCCGACCAGGTTCGTCGTCGACTTGGCGGCGGCATGCGTCAGGGGGGCATCATCGCGGCGCCCGGCATCGTGGCACTCAACACCATGGTCGACCGGCTCGCGGACGACCACGCCCGCGCGCGGCGACTGGCGCAGGGGGTAGCGGAGATCGACGGACTCTCCGTTGATCTGGCGAGCGTGGAGACCAACATGATCAACGTGAACCACAGCGGGGTTGCGGGTACCACCGCGGAGCTGCTCGAGCGTTTTGCCGCCCAGGGGGTGATCGCCAGCGGGCGGCCCCCAGGGCACCTGCGGATGGTGATCAATCGCCACCATGACGACGCGGCGGTGGACGAGGCGCTGCGACGGATCGCGTTGGCGGTCGCGTGATCCTCAGGGCAGGGGCGTCGCCCGAAGCGTCTCGATCCCTTCCAGGATCCCGACGACCATGTTCTCAACGACCGCCTCGCCCTTGTCGCGGGTGGCCAGCGTCGCGTTGCCCCACACGCCCGTCTTGCTGTAGTGCCCGGGTCCGTCGGGAGTTCGTGACAGACCGGGCTTGGTCTTGGGGGACCAATCGTCGACGGCCTTGCTCATGTCGACTGTTTCGGGAGCGATGTAGAGCATCATCGACGTCTCGATCTCGTCGGCATGCGTACCGCCCTCTTGCTCCGAGATCTTGGCCTCGACGGGGGCGGAGATTGCGAGAATGTCGGTGTAGGTCAGCAGGATGCCTTCGGACGCCAGCACCGCCTGGGACTGCTTGAGCGCCTTGACCGTCGATACGCCCGTGTTGAGCACGTAAAAGCGCCGCGGTCCGTAGTTGGCCAGGGACCGCACGATGTCGACCACGAGGTCGCGCGAAGTCTCCATCGACAGCGTTGTGGAGCCCGGATACTCCGTGAATGCTGGGTAGTAGTGGTACGCCAACGTCGGCGCGACGACGACGTCGGCAGCTTGGAGCACGCGCTCCTTGTAGTACTCGGCGAGCAGCCAGTCGTTCTTGAGTCGGAGATGAGGGCCGTGCTCTTTGGAAGCCGCCCCCAGGGGAAGCACAACGACCGTCTCGGCCGTCAACTTGGCCTCGGCCTCGTACCAGGTCAGATCCCACAGCAGTGTGCCTTTGTGCGGCGTCGAAAGCGGCGCTGCGTTGGGCTGGTCTTGGGCGGGCGGCGTCGGCGGCGGGGCGCTCGGTTTTGCCGCGCAGGCCGGAGCGAGCAGGAGCAGGGGCAATGCCTGGCGAAGCGTCATTGGGGCAGCGTACGCCGTTGCAAACACCTGCGGCCACCCAGCGTCCGCGCCGCCGCCCCGACCACCTGACAATCGCCGCGCAATGACCAGCAAGGGGTGGCGTCACAGCATCCGCCGCGTCTATTGTGCTTCACGAGAGTCGCATGCCCAAAGCACGGTTGCTTACTACGCTCTTGCTCGCCAGCGTCTCGGCTTGCTACGGCGCCGATGTCGATGCGGAGCTCAACGCGACGTACGCATGCATTGTCGACTCCGACTGCGCGGTCGGCCACACGTGCTTGTCGAGCCTGTGCACCGACGGCACAGCCGGGCTGGGGCCCGCGCCGTTTGTGCAAGGACCTGAGCTGCTGACGCCGTTTGAGGCTGGCGTCGAGACGATGCTGCCGATCGTCATCGGCGGCGAAGGCCTCACGCTCGTCGAGCCTGGAGGCAGCAACGCGCCCGGAGAAGGGCATCTGGAGATCCGCATCGACGGCGAGCTGTTCGCAACCCTGACCGAGGGGGATTTGGACGGCCGGGTCGAGACCGAGCCGTTCACGATTCCGTCGGCGCCAGGGTTTCATCGGATCGAGGCGCTGGCGCTGCAGAACGACGGGGCCCCGTTCCCGAACGACCTCTCGCGCGCCAACTCTGGGTTTTGGGTCAACGATGGCAGAGAGCACATCGCAATCTTGCGCCCCGCCCCCGGACAGGAAGTCCACGTCGACGAGTCCAGAGAGCTCGAGGTCGAGATCGCGACGCTCAACTTCAGGTTGGTCAATCCGCAAGCCAACACCGACAGGCTTACCGAGCCTGGGCAGGGCCATTTTCACGTGTTCTTCGATACAGGGATTCCCGACTGCCTGCCCGGCTGCAACTCCAGCTACGAGTCAACGGGGATCCCGAGGCCAGGGGACCCTGACGCGCAGTTGGTGGTTGAGGGGGGTATCGGCGCCGATACCCCGGGTGTCTACCCGCTCGAAGTCGTCGCGCAGAACTCGGCACACGACCCGTACTTCCGCGAAGACGGGGAGCTCTTGTTCGATGTGATCGAGATTGCGGTGGTGTCGCCGTGAACGTTGCTCGCGCCATCCGACCTGTGGCCCTTGTCGTTGTCGGACTCTGCGGCTGCGTGGCCCCCGACCGCGCGCCGAGAGCTTCGGACTCTGCGGCCGATGGCAACGATGTGAGCGACGGCGCCGAGACGGCCACGCTGACGGGTGATGGCGTGGTAGAGCCCTCGGTCGACGCCGAGGCGATCATGGCCCGCGCATTCGACTACGAGACCGAGCTGGTCAAGGTCAGCGTGGCCGCCGACCCAGGCACGCACGGGGATGCCTCGCTGGTGCACTTCTTCGTGTCGGGAGAAAACGTCGACCGCTTCAAGACGATCGACCTCAATCGCACAGATCAGTCGGTTCAGTTCGTCGAGGGGTCCATGTTCGTCAAAGAACATCTCGATGGCGACGGCGCGCCGACCGGCTTCACCGTCATGTACAAGGGCCCCCGCGACTACGATCCGGAGTCCGGCGATTGGTTTTGGGGGCGCGTCCTCGACGGCGAGATCACGCATCAGGGCAAGGTGGGTTTTTGTACCGACTGCCACGTGGATGTCGAGAGCACCGATTTTGTGTTTGGGCTGCGGGCCGACAATCAGGTGGAGTAAGCGACCCTGCTACTGGACGGGCGCGCCGCCACCCGGGGCGCGGTCGCGGTGTGGCTTCATGAAGATCGATGGTGGCTCTGGAGCTTGCTTCGGAGCGGTGGCGGGCGGCTCCGGTTCCGGATCCGCGCTGGCGGGTTCAGCGGGCCGCCCAGAGGGCGCGGACTTGGTCCGGCGGCTGGGTTTGCTGCGGGGTTTCGGCTTGGGTTCGAGCGGCGAGTCGTCCGCGGCGTGCGGTGGATTGTCTTGCGCGCGCTCCGTGTCTGCATCAGCGGCAGGCGCTGGGGGGCTCTCCGATGGAGGAGTCGGCGCGCGGACGGCAGCAGGCGGTCGGGCAGACTCGAGCCCCGCAGTAGGGGCTTTGGGAGGCGTGGCCCGAGCGGGCGTGGCTGGAGCGACCGCGGGGGCTCGAAGCGACTCTGTGGCTGACTCGGTTTGTGTGGCCCCGGAGAAGACCAGCGTTCCAGTGACCGATAGCGCGGCCACGAGGCCTACGCCTGCGACCATCACGGGCACGTTGCTACGCCCTTTGGGCTCAGCTTGCGGCGCAGTGGAAGGCGGCACGACGGAGTAGGGCAGGCTTGCGCGACGCTCCCGTTGGGTCCCCTCGCCAGGATCAGTTTGGGTGGCCGAGCTCTGTCGGCGGCGCTGCGGGGAGGGCACCGTGCCCGTGTTTTCCTCGATCAGCCCCGGGGTGTCTCGCTCCTCGACGGGGAACAGCTCTGCCATGAAGCAAGCCGCCTGCGCCGACGAGACGGCCAAGCGCAGCTGGCGAGCCCCCGCCTCGAGTGCCATGCGGAACTCGAGTGCGGTCGCGTATCTATCGTTGGGGTCGCGGGCGAGTGCTTTGAGCACGATCGGCTCCAACCACGCTGGGTACTCGCGCTGCAACTCGGTTGGGCGTGGGACCTGGGCCGCTTCGACGGTCTTGAGCAACGTGAGGTGGTTGGCCCCCGTGTTCTTGCCAAACAGACGGCGTCGCATGGTGAGCTCCCACAGCAGCGTGCCGATCGAGAACAGGTCGCTGCGACGATCGAGCGGCTCGGCGCGGCACTGCTCGGGCGACATGTACGCCAGCTTGCCCTTGATGCTGCCGGTTACTGTGCCCGGGCCTACGGCGTACGCCTTGGCGATGCCAAAGTCGACGACCTTCACGTCGCCGTCGTAGCTGAGCAGCACGTTCGGCGGAGAGACGTCGCGGTGAACAATCCCCTGCGGACGCCCTTGCGCGTCGCGCTGTTCGTGGGCGTGGTGCAACCCGGCGAGCATGCCCGTCACGATGTGCAGGACGAAGCCGAGCGGCATGGACCGCTCTTGCTTGCGCACCGCGCCCACGATCTCTCGCAGGTTGCGGCCGCGGATGTACTCCATGGTGAAGAAGTACGTGCCTTCGTGCTCGCCGAAGTCGAACACCTGAGCAATGTTTGGGTGATCCAAGCCGGCCGCGAGCCGGGCCTCGCTCAGAAACATCTCCGTGAACTCCGGGTTCTGCGCGAAGCTTGGCAGGATCCGCTTGAGCGCCACGAGCTTTTCAAAGCCCTGCGTCGCGGTGACCCGAGTTAGGAACAGCTCTGCCATTCCGCCGACGGCGAGTTGTCGCTGCAGCTCGTATCTTCCCAGTCGCATGCAGAGCCCCCCCGTTGAAGTCCACGGCAACGCCGCCGCGGCGCTACTCCCGTGCTGGTGTATTCGGCACCGCCCGAACGGTTACGCACTCCACCGACAAAGTAGGAATTGTAGGTAGGCGGCTAGAAACGGCCGGAAAGTGTCGCGCCTGCGAAGTTGCGGTGCAGCGTTGGGCGGAGCCCTGCGGTCGCCCCGTTGGAGCGGCGCTTGGAGCCGACTCCCAACAGGACGGCACCCGTGATCGCCATGGCACCGCCGCTCGCCGCCGTCACGATCTGCCACAGCTCAAACGAGCGCCCCTCCGCATCGAGATCCTCCAGCTGGCTCAGCGTGAGCCCGTCCGGGTTCTCGCCTTCCTCGACCGATGCGACCTGCTCGCTGCGGTTCCGCGCCAGCAGGCCGAGCCCGATGCCACCGCCGAGTCCGACGGCCGCCCCGACACCGAGCAAGCTCGCGCCGACGATTGTGAACGTTCGGGCCTGCTTGGCTGCTTTGGGATCGACCGGATCTGGGGCCGGCTGCGGCTCTTGCTCGGCGGGTTGATCCTGCGTGTCGGGCGGATTGCCGACGGGCGGCGGCACGGGGGTCGTGGGGACGAGGGTGCGCAGCACTTCGATGCGCTCGGCGGCCTGCTGGCGCTCCTCGAGCTTCAGACCGGGCTGGCGGGCAAACTGCTCGTAGTACTCGAGCGCGCTGGCAAGCTCGCCCATCTCTTCGTACACACGGCCGATGTTGAAGAGGTAGGCCGGTGATGGCGCTGCGGCGTAGGCGGCCTTGAACTTCGCGACGGCGGTGGCCAAGTCCCCCGCCGAGAAAGCGGCGACAGCTTCTGCGTGTCGCTCATCGGCCAACGCGACCGCATCCGTTTGAGGGGCGGTCTTCGGGCTCTCGCCGCCCGGCGCCGCTCGCGAGCCCACGGCGGTGGGCCAGGCAATAGGGCTTGCGACGAGGCTGGCGACGACCGTGCACGTGGCCAGGGCTGACATGCGGCACAAGGTTTACCACCTGCGCCGTCGAGGTGTCGCGTTCAGCTGTGCTTGCCCACAAACGCGAGGAATGCCTGGAGAACCGCGTCGGGGTCCTCCACGTGTGGGTAGTGTCCAACGTGCGGGAGGCGGACGACGTTTGCCGCTGGATAGAGTTCGATGAGGCGATCGACCATGTGCGCGCCGCTGATTGGGTCGAGGGAGCCGTTGATGACCTGCCACGGAAGGTCCTGCGCCAGAGCACCCACCCAGCGTTCTCGGTGCTCCTTGCGCTCCACCATGTAGCGAATCATCCCGGGAAATGTGCGGCGCCCGTCCTCGCGCGTGGCAAGCCACCAGAACGCATCGAGCTCTTGGCGGGATGGCGGGGTGTTGGGCCCAAAGACATTGACGAGGCTGCGATCGAACAGACGCTGCGACGACAGCCGGGCCACCCACGGGCCGAGCGGGCTGAGCATGAGTTTTTGGATCAGCAGCGCGCGATGCGTCTCTGGGAACAAGCCTCCGTTGAGCAGGGTCACCGAGCGCAACTGCGGGGCCGCGTCATCGCTCTTGGAGCGCACACCATCCTTGTGGCGTGCCATCCATTCTTGGCCCACGGTGTCGCCGTAGTCGTGGCACAGCACATGACACTCGGTGATTCCCAGGTGCTCGAGCAATGCGACGTGCAGGTCGACCTGCTCTGCGATGCAATACTGGTGGCCACGCGGCTTGGCCGACAGGCCGTACCCGAGCATGTCGGGGGCGACGACGTCAAAGCGCGCGGTCAGCTCGGGCCAGAGCTTGGCGAAGTCCCAGCTCGCGGTGGGGAAGCCGTGAATGCACACCAGCGGCGCACCTTCCCCTTCGCGCACGTAGAAGATGTCGTGCCCGTTGAACCTGAAGGTCTGCCCGCGTTCACGCCACTGCTCGACCGTGATCACGGCGGCCTTTCCTGCGTCGTCGAAACAGCGGGGCCAAGAGCATGAACGCCCACCCCGCGTTTGTCGGTGTCGTGCCGCAGCCGCAGCCGCCGGGTGGGTGGCCTTGCGGCGCACTGTCGCCAGGCTTGTTGGTCTTGGCCAGCGGCGTGCCAATGGCTGCACCGCCCTTGTCCGAATCGCCCGGCTCCGGCTGCGTGGCCGCAGCCCCGCCAGCGGCCGGCGAACGTTTGCCGCGTTTGTCGGCGAGTCCCATTTCTTGCAGCAGGCGGGTCGCTCCGTCCACGGCGTCGAGATTCCAAAGCAGATAGCGCACGTCGACGGCAACGTTGCGTGAGCGCCCCATCTCGTAGCCGAAGTCCCCCGCGATGTTCTCCCAGACGCGGTCGAAATTCAGACCGATCCAGCGCCCATGGCCGTCGACCATGGGGCTGCCCGAGTTGCCTCCGGTCGTATCGCCCGTCGCCAGGAAGCAAACCGGCACGTCCCCAAGTGCCGGGTCCGCCCAGACGCTGTCCTTGGAGGTGGCGGCCGCTGCGAGCAGCTTGTCGCTGAGATTGAACGGCTCCTCGTCCGTGTGTTTGGCGACCTGGCCGGCGACGGTGGTCTGCGGAGTCGCCGTCAAACCGTCGCGGGGGTTGTACCCCTTGACGGTCGCATACGAGAACCGAAGCGTGCCGTTGGCATCGGGATACACAGGCCCTTTGCGCACCGCGCGGAGCATCTCGAAGTACTTCGGCCCCAGCTCGAGCATGTTGCCGTTCCGCTGAAGGTCTTCTTCGTGGTGCTGCTCGATAGCCACGACCAGCTCGCGCGCCAGTACGATCATCGGGTCGCGACTCGCCTCGATGGCAGCGGTGTCCGCGGCGTCGAAGAGACCCCTGACAAAGGCCTCGTCGTTGATCTGTGTGGCACTGAGCAGGGCGGGGACATCCGCCGCACGCACGTTGGCGAACCGCGCGCCCTCTGGGAGTGCCTCGATGCGGCCAAACAACGCCGACATCAGTCGGGTGTCGACGGTGGCGTCGTAGTCGCGCAGCCGCCCTTCAATGCGCGACCACAGTCGTTTCTCGCCGCGGTCCATGTACGTCGAGACCCGCTCGAGGTCTGGCTTGCCGCGTTCGCGAGCGCGACGCACGAGATTGATGGCGGTGCCGAGTGAGCCTGGCCCGGTGAGGTTGTCCAACAGAAAATCGCGCTCGAACGTTGCCCGCCGCTTGGCGGCCAGCTCGGCCAAGGCGGGGAGCACGGCGTCGTACCCCTTGGCCTTCTTCGCGCCCGCCGCCCACTTGGCAAGCGAAACCTCCTCGACCTCGCGTCGCTCCAGGAGCTTGTCGCGTTTGATCCCCTCGAGCATGCCGCGCGCGTTCTTGTGGCGGTTGGCGAGCCCACGGAGCTTGGCGGCGACCTTGATCTTCACGGCGGGGTCGCGCTGCCCCTCCTCATTGAGGATGTCGATCCACTCCCCGTACAGTGCAACGCGCGACGGCAGGAACTGCTCCATCTGTCGGCGCATCTCCGCGGCCGGCAGGTACCGATCGGTGTGCCCCGGGAACCCAAGCACGGCGACAAATGATCCGGGGCGGACCCCCTGGGTGCCGACCTCCAAGAAACGCTTGGGCTCGTAGGGGACGTTGTCTTTGCTGTACTCGGCCGGGCTGCCGTCGGGGGCGACGTACGCCCGAACGAGCGAGAAATCACCGCTGTGTCGCGGCCACATCCAGTTGTCGACCTCGCCGCCGAAGTTGCCAATCCCCGAGGGCGGCGCGTACACGAGGCGCACATCCGACAGCTCGAGGTACTCGTGCAGCTGCACCTCGCTGCCGTTGTAGAAAACCGCGATCGAGCAGCTGCGGTGCTCAGCCTTTTCGCACTCGGCGACGAGCTTCTTGCCCGCCAGGTCCGATGCGCGCGCCAGTGCAGCCGGGTCGGTGATGCCGTCTCCCGCGGCTTGAATCTCCTTGGTGACGTCGGTGATCTTCTCGAGCACCTTGACGGTCTTGCCCTTGGCGCGGAGCTCGTCGCCCTCGGCGGCGGCCATGAAGCCGTTGGCGAGGTAGTCGTGCTCCACCGTGCTGACCGCTTGGATCGCACCGTACGCGCAGTGGTGATTGGTCGCGATGAGGCCTTTGTTGGAGATGAACCCCGCCGAGCACCCCCCGTAGTTGACGATCGCTGCCATCAGCCCAAAATCGTCCGGGTTCCAAACCTCTTTGGCGGTCAGCTGCAGGCCCAGTCGCGAGAGCTCCCCTGCGTCCAGCTCCGCTATCTGTTTGGGCATCCACTGGCCCTCGTCTGCGGAGGCGTGAGGCGGTGCCAGCACGGCAGGGGCCATCAACGCCGCCGTCAGCGCCACGCGTCGGAGGAGGGCAGAGTGGGCGGGCGGTTCGAGGTGGTCCTGCATCGCGACGCCGCGAGGGTAGCGGAAGTTCCGTGCGGGGGTGCGAGTCCGCCCGTGCGGGGTCCAGTCTGGTTCCCCAGCGGGCCCAAAGTTGGCACAATTCCCGCGATGAGCCGCACGATGAGCTTGATCGCGGGGGTGGGCTGCTTGGTCGTCGGCATCGGCGGCTGTGCGGAGCCAGCCGAGGGGTTGGCGCGGACGGCGGACGGAGACGGGCCGCGTGTGGTGTTCGACTTCGACAATCGACCGCTGCCCGAGATCCCGTTTCCCAACGACATCGCTACGCGGCATGACCCCTCGTCGCCGACGGGCCTCCGGATCAACGCCAGCATGGTCGCGCCAACGGAGCTCGAGCGCACCGCGCGTGAGCGGATCGATGCGATGTCGGGGTGGGGGGTGTTCCAGCCGATCGCCGTCCGCTTTGACAAGCCGCTGGACCTGGACACGATCCTCGACCGGCATCGCGACTATCTCGTCGACGATCACGACTACGACTTCTTCAACGACGCGGTCTATCTCTTCGACGTCACGCCCGGGTCGCCGACGTATCTCCAGCCCGTGCCGCTGGATTTTGGCGATGGCAACTTCCCGATCTTGCTGCGCACGCCGTCGCAGTACTGGGAGCACGACCCCAAAACGGCGACGCTTGCGCTGGCGTACGACACGTCCGACGAGGATCTCAACGGCAACGGCGTGCTCGATCCAGGTGAGGACCTCGACCTCGACGGCAACCTGGACCTTCCCAACCTCGTGGCGGGCAACGATGGCGATCCAACGCTGTCGCCAGCGGACGACCTCACCTCGTTTTGGGAGAACGAGACCAACACTCTGCTGTTCAAACCCGTGCTGCCGTTGCGCGAGAAGACGCGCTACGCCGTCGTTCTGACGACGCGGCTCCGCGACACCGATGGCGAGCCCGTCCGGTCTCCGTTCGACTGGGTCAACCATACCGCGCAGACCGATGACCTGGCTCCCGTCATCGATGCGTTGGACAACTACGGCATCGATCCCCACGAGATCGCATTCACGTGGACGATGACCACGGCCGACGCGAGCACCGAGCTGGTGACCCTGCGCAATGGCCTGTACGGAGAGGGGCCTCTATCGTGGCTCGCCGAGGACAACGCACCTGCGCTGGAGAGCCTGTATCCCATGCAGGACGAGGAGGACCCGCAGGGCAATCGCCCCGAGAACGTCTACATCCTTCCGCAGGACAAGCTCGCGGTCGTGCTGGGCCCGCTGGCGGGCGCAGCGTTTGGAGACCTTGGCCTCGGCGACAGCGTCGACACCTCACTCATCGAGCGAAACCACGAGTTTTACGACTATCACGTGTCGGGGACGTTTCTCTCGCCGCAGCTCCTCGATCTGCAGGAGGGCTCGCTCGACGAACGCGCCTGGCCGGTCGACATCACCGATCCCTCGCTTCGCGAGCGCGTGAAGTACGAGGAGGTGCAGTTTTGGTGCGCCGTCCCTCGCAAGGAGTTCTGGCAAGACCCCACGCAGCCGCCCCCTGTCGTCCTGTACGCGCACGGCTACACGTCCAACAAGATCGAGCAGCTGGGCTTGGCGTTGCACGGCAAGTTCGGCATTGCCAGCTGCGGCATCGATGCGCCGTACCACGGGCTCCAGGTCGGCGATCAGGAGATGATCGTTCGCAGTCTGCTGACGTTCTTTGGGATGGGACCGGCCGCCGACGCGCTGCTCGCCAACCGGATTCGCGACGTGGATGGCGACGGCGTCGGAGACCTCGGGTCGGAGTTCTTCACGGGCTATCTGTTTCGCACGCGCGACAACCTGCGGCAGACACTGCTCGACTGGCTGACGCTCACTCAACTCATTCGCAGCTTTGGCAGCGGCAACATGCTCGACGTCAACGGCGACGGCGTGCCCGAGCTGCTGGGTGACTTTAATGCCGACGGTCAGATCGACTTTGGTGGGCCCGAGGCTGACTTCTTTGCCAGCGGCACGAGTCTGGGTGGGCTGGTGTCGTCGATGCTCGCCGCGGTGGAGCCGTCGGTGGTTGCCGCGGCCCCGATCTCTGGCGGCGCCGGACTCATCGATCTCACGATTCGCAGCGAGCAGGGTGGTGTTGTCGAGGCGGTGGCGCTGCGCATGCTCGGACCCTTGTTTGTGGGTGAACCCGCCAGCGACGGTGGGACCCGGCTGTACACGTTGTTCCCCAATGGCAACCAGGACACCCGCTACGACGTAGCCCGGAATATGGAGATCGAGCCCGGCGACGTCGTCATGGCGAGCAATCTACGGACCGGAGAAGCACGTTGCGCTCGCGTGATGCCGCTGGAACCACCGGCCGGGTTCGAGGACTACGAGGGCTGGTCGCGCGCCAGCAGTTGCGCCCTCAACGACGCTGGGCACTGCCGCGAGTGTGCCGAGGGCACGGCGGGCAGCTACGCCTGCGATCTGGCCGGCACGTTCCGCGTTGGCGTGCCCGCAGATGCTGGGGACCCAATCTCTTTGGACGTGTGGCAGGGGCCCGACTCGGTCATCGTGTTCGGCGACCAGCGCGAGTGCATCCCGAAGTCCGATGCCAAGCTGCGCACATCGATCTCCGAGTTCTCGTACCCCATCCAGTATCGGGGCTTTGACATCCAGGCGGGGGACGACCTTCTTGCGCTCGAGGACGGTTACGGTTTCCAGCGCGGCACGCCGAGTATGCGCCGCTTCACTGGCCTGGCTCAGATGGCGGTGGAGCCCGCCGACCCGGCAGTCTACGCCCCGCACTACGCACGCAGCCCGCTCATCTTTCGCGAGGACGGCCGCGAGTTCGCCAACGCACCCACCCATGTTCTCAACGTCACGACCGTGGGTGATGCCAACGTGCCCGTGAACACGGGGGTCAACATTGCCAAGGTGGCGGGGGTGGTCGAGATCTACGAGCCCGACAGCCGCTACGGCAAGACCGTCAACCGGGTACTCATCGACGAAGGGGTCATCGATGGCATCCCCTGGCGCGAGACTCGAGGCGAGGCCTGGGGGCCCGTCCTGGTCGACGTCGACAACATCTCCAACAGCACCAACACGACGCCGATGGATCCGACCGGGTCCGTGGACGGCAAGCTGGCACCGCGACTGGACCCGCCGCTGCGGCTGATCGTGCCCACGCACGGCGCCGTCGATGGGGGAAAAAGTGGCGTGGTGCTCCCGATGATCAACGAGAACAGCGGCGCGCACGGCTTTTCGCCGCCAGGGCTGACCAACGGCGACTTCGATGTCGGTCAGTTCATGGAGCATCAGATCGGATGGTTCTTCTTGACCCGCGGGACGGACGTTCGCTTCGACCCTTGCCTCGCCGAGTTCGATGCATGCAGCTTCATTCCGAAGCTGCCCGAGTAGCCGGCAGCCGGGTCCCGCCCGTCGCCGACCCCCACGGTGTGTGCTTCGTTTTCTCGGGCGGATTCCGCCTTTTGGATGCTCTCGACATTGGCGTGGTTGGGCTGGAGCATCCCTGCGAAGTCCATCAGCGCGTTGCCGACGCTTACCGATGCCGAGAAGAACAGCGTGGACCCGCGCTTGCCTCGCAGCAGGCGGCGCGCGATCACAACGACGAGCAGCAGGATGCAAAGCCCGGCCAGCAGCGAGAACATGCCGCCCGCGGGGGGCGGGGCGGGCAGCCGCACGGTGACTTCGGGCAGCCGCACGGTGGCTTCGCGCGGGTCTAGGTGCGCCAACAAAGGCGCGACGCGGCTCGCCATCGTCATGGGGCGACGATAGCGCCCCCGGGCTTGGATCTGACCGCGCGGGAGCGTTTGGCTATCGAGCCGTCTGCACAAAGACGCAGAAGTTCTCGATGGCGCTGATTCGGTTGCCCCTAGGGTCCTGCCCGCCAGCTGCCACCAGCCTCCATGTGCCGTCGGCCCCGCCATCGATGAGCGGCCCGAGCTCCATGGCCGGCAGCGCGCGGGTCTGCGGCTCTTCCGACCTTAGCTCGGCGCAGAGCATCGCGTCCGCGGTGTCGGCCAGCGTGATGTTGTACGAAGTCTCGCACGCCACAGTGTCCAACACGGTGACCTCGGTCTGGTCGTGACTCACCGTCACGTGAATCGCGGCGCCATTGGCGACCTGCCCACGTACACCGATCTCGACGTCGGTCGCGGCGCCTGCATCTTCGACTTCAATCTCGACGATGACGTCGTCGTCTTCCGTGAACACCGCATTGCTGCAGTACGGGGTCCAGTCGCCGAACGTACCGGTCCCGCTGCCGTCTCCGCCGCTCTCTCCAGGCGAAGGCGTCGAGCCGCTATTGTCATCGTTGTCGAGCGACGTGGAGACGTGCGTTGTGCTCTCGTCCGCACCCGCGGAGGCCGCGGCCGTGTCCGCTTCGGCGCCCGCGGTTGTGGTGTCTGTGCCCTCCGTTTCGCCCACGGGGACCTCCAAGATCTCGCCGCAGCCCAGCAGGCTCAGCGGCATCAAGACGCATGTGGCTAATGCGCGCACCCGGATATTGACGCCCATCTTCGGCCCGAAATCCAGCCCTCAAATCAATGTCGCCCGCCCGATGCGCTACTGCAGCAGATACACCAGAGCGTCACGCGTGATTTCGAAGCCGCGGGGGGTCAGGATCGACTCGGGGTGGAATTGCACGCTCACAAATCCGTCGCCGCGCATCGCGTGGACCTCGTGCGTTGTGGGGTCTGCCGCGATTTCCACGCCCGGGAGCACTCGGTCGGCGCTGGCCACAAACGTGTTGTAAAAGCCGACGCGTTCGCGGGTCCCGAAGAGGTCCACGACGACCTGCGCGCCCTGAAACGGGACGTCCTTGCTCGCGACAGGGAGCCCGAGGGCGTCGCACAGGATCTGATGCGAGAGGCACTCAGCGAAGAACGGACGTCCTTCGGCCCGCAGTCGGTCGATGATCGCGCGCACCCGGAGCATCTTTGGGTCGCTGCGATCGGTTGGGTCACCGGGTCCGGGGCCCATGATGGTGAGGTCGGCCCGGTCGTCGTCAGCGTAGTCTGCAAACCCGACCACCTGCACGGTCGCTCCCATTTGCTGGACCAGGCGCTTGAGCATGCTGGCAAAGCCGTCCTCGTTGTCGACGATTGTGACCGCCTTTCCCTGGAGCTGAGGGACGATGTTGTAGCTGACGCTCTGGGGCTCGAACCAAAACCGCGACAGGTACAGGTTTCGGTGCTGGAGGCGGATCTGCACCTCTTCGTTGTCGACCATGTCCAGCAAGCGCGAGCGCGGCGGCGCGCTCGTGGCTGGGCTTGCGATGGCAGTAAGCACGCCCGAGAGCTTGGCTTCGGTCTCCGCCACCTCGCTGGCGGGGTCTGACCCGCGGACGAGCGTGGCGCCGACGCGTGCCACGAGCTTGCCGCTTGCATCGATCTGCAGCGTACGGATCGTGATTGGGGCGTCCAGCGTCGCCTCTCCGTTGCTGTCGCGTCCGATGAGCGCCACGGTGGCGCCGTAGTAGCCGCGCGACTCGTCTTCGTACCGCTGTATCACCCGAAAAGCGCTGACCACGGGGCTCCCCGTGACGGTCGGCGCAAACATCGAGCCACGCAGCAGCTCGATCACATCCTTGCCCGACTCGCCGAGCAGCAAGTACTCCGTGTGCACGAGCTTGGACATCTCTTTGAGGAGCGGCCCCACGATGGCACCGCCCTTGTCACACAGCTCGCACATGATCTTGAGCTCTTCGTCGGTGACCATGAAGAGCTCAAAGGTCTCCTTGTCGTCGTCCAAAAAGCGCAGGAATGGCTCGCAGTCGGCTGCTGGCCCTTCAGCAGACTTGCGAAACGTGCCGCTGATGGGGTTCATCATCACGCGACCGGCTCGCGCGCTGATGTGGCGCTCAGGCGTCGCACCCAGGACGTACTGCTCGCCGTCGAACATGAGGAACGTCCAGTACGTGCCAAACTCGTTGAGCAGCAGCGATCGAAAAATGCCGAGTACGGCCGCGGCCGAGAAGTCCGCGATGGTCCCCTCGCACCGCCGCGAGATCACGAAGTTGGCCCCCTGACCGCTGCCGATCTCATCGCTGACGATCTTGCGAATCGCCCGCTCGTAGTCCTGCGGTGTGCTGTCGTATCGCAGGTCGTCGATGTGGTTTGCCCGGTCGGGAAGCGCCGTCAGCATCTCGGGCAACTCGTGGTAGGTCGAGTCCGAGACGACCATGGTCACCACGGGCTCGCCACCATCGTGCACGGGGAGCCCACGCTCCCGCGCCTGGCAAAACGGGATCAGGCTGACCGTGTCGAGTGTCTCGGCGCTGGGGACTCCGGTTTTTCGCGGGATGTCCGACAGGTCGCGGGACCGAACGATGTCGCCCGTGCACAGCCAGACGCCCGTCTCGTTCTTGCGACGAAGAAGGAAGAATGGCTCGCTCGTGTTGATCGACAACATGGCCGTCGCAGGATAGGCCAACGCGGGGCGCCGTGAAGACTGCCGGGTGTCACCCGCGAAGGGCGAGGGTGGCCAACACCCCGCCCATGGCCAGCACCGAGAGGCCGAGCAGCACGATGATCGCGATGTAGAGTCGCTCGCGTGTGTGGTCGAGGCTGGGCCGCGTGCGCGGGGTGGGGATCTCGTTCGCCGTCGCGGCGCCGTCGGTGGGGACGGCGGCCAGCGCCGCGGCAAGCTCACCGATCGATTGGAAGCGGGCGTCGGGACGCTTCTGGAGCGCTCTGAGCACGATAGCGTCGACCGCTTCGGGGATCTGCGGCACCACGTCTCTGGGAGGCTCGGGGAGCTCCGTGGTCTGGCGCGTCAGGATCTCCAGGTGGCTGGGGCCGTCGAACGGCACCTTGCCCGCCAGCATCTCGTAGATCACGACGCCCATCGCGTAGATGTCGGTGCGGTGATCGACCGGGTTGCCCATCGCCTGCTCCGGCGACATGTATTGCGGCGTCCCGAAGACGGCGCCCGTCTGCGACAGCGACAGGTCGGCGCTGACCTCGGCGTTCATGATCTTGGCGATGCCGAAGTCCAACACCTTGATGAAGTCATGGTTGGCGCCCCGCTTGACCCGGAAGCAGTTCTCGGGCTTCACGTCGCGATGGAAGATCCCCTTGTCGTGCGCTGCGCCCAGCGCCTCGCAGATCTGCAAGACCATCGGCTTGACGCGGGCCCAGGGCAACGCGCCCTCGCGCCCCAGGAGCGTCGAGAGCTCCTCTCCAACGAGTAGCTCCATCGCCAGGAACACGGAGCCGTTGGGTGACGGGCCAAAGTCGGTGACGTCGACGACGTTCTCGTGGGCGATGGTCGACGCGGCGCGTGCTTCACGGAGGAATCGGCGACGTTGTTGGTCGTCTTGCCCGTAGACGGAGTGGAGCACCTTGATGGCGCACTGCTTGCCGATCTCGATGTGCTCGACCCGGTACACCGAGCCCATCCCACCCTGACCGATGGTGTCCAGTACGCGGTAGCGTCCCGCCACCACCTTGCCGGTCAGGTCGTCGGATCCGCCCGCGCTCGGAGGCGTACGATCCGTCCGCTCAAGCTCTCGAACGAATTCCTGTGGGCCCGCGTGAGGGTCGACCGGCATGAGGCAACGGGACTCTATCAGGCGGACACGCTGGCCGACACGCCATGTCCACCGCTGTGTGTGGGCCCGCAATGCGAGCCTGCGTCTGGCTGGGAGCCGAAGGTTCTGGCGATTTGGGCGATTTCGCGGTTGTTTTTGCCCGCGCGTGCGTTCCGCTGCTGGATGGTAGGCACGCGGTGGGCCACGATACGGCCTTGGCCAACGCAGAACCGGGTTTGACATCCTCGCCGACGGCGCGACTCCAGCTGGCGATCGACACGGCGATCGAAGCCGGGGATGTGCTGCTGAAGCACTTTGGGACGAAGCTCTCGATCGAAACCAAATCGAACACCATCGATCTCGTGACGACGGCCGACCGGGCGGCCGAGGGCGTCGTGCTCGCGCGGCTCAGTGCGGGCGAGCCGGACTACGCGATCTTGGCAGAGGAGTCCGGCCGGCGAGAGGGCAAGCAGGGGGCACCGCAGTGGGTTGTCGACCCGCTGGATGGAACCACGAACTTCGCTCACCGCTACCCGCACTATTCGGTGTCGATAGGCCTCATTGAGGACGGTGTTCCCGTGCTCGGGGTTGTGCACGACCCCAATCGCGGCGAGACGTTCTACGCCGAGCGCGGCGGGGGGGCTTGGCTGCACACGGCAGGGGCGCGCGGCGGGCCCGAGCCCGTGCGAACGCACGTCACGGAGACCACGGCGCTCTCCCACGCGGTGTTGGCGACGGGTTTTGGCTACGACCGCGCGACCGCACAACGGAACAACGTGGCCGAGTTCAGCCGGGTGATCGCCAAGGTGCGCGGGATTCGGCGAGCAGGCTCCGCCGCGCTGGACCTGGCCTGGGTGGCCGCCGGCCGCTTGGATGGCTACTGGGAGTTCGGCCTTGCGCCCTGGGATTGGTGCGGGGGCGCGGTGCTTGTCCAGGAGGCGGGCGGCATCGTCGAGACGATCGACGGTGGGCCGTGGAGTCTCGACGCGCCGAGTTGTTGTGTCGGGTCGGCGTCCATGGTCGGAACCATGCTAGGAGCGCTCAGACAATGACGACGCGGTCGTATTTCGTCACGACCGCACGCGGTCTGCCGCCCCTGCTCGCCAAGGAGCTGGAGGGGCTCGGATGTCGCAAGGTTCGCTCCGAGCCGGGCGGGTGCCGCGTTCGTGGGCCGCTGTCGCTGGGCTACCGGATCTGCTTGTGGTCACGGCTGGCCAACCGGGTGCTGATGCATGTCGCGGACATCGCCGTCCACGACGAGGAGGCGTTGTACAAGGGCATCGCGGAGCTCCCCTGGGAAGACCACATCGCCCCGGGCCAGACGCTCGCTGTGGATTACGTCGCGCAGCGGGCCGCGGTCGCGCACTCGCAGTTTGGGGCGCAGCGGACCAAGGACGGCATTGTCGACCGACTCCGAGACAAGACGGGCGAGCGTCCGAGCGTGGACCTCGAGTCCCCCGACGTGCGGATCAATGTGTTTGCCCGCGGGGCGGGCTGCAGCGTGTCGGTGGATCTAGCCGGCGACAGCTTGCACCGTCGAGGGTGGCGCGCGCACGCAGGTCTGGCGCCCGTCAAAGAGACGACGGCGGCCGCGATGCTGCTGCACGCCGGCTGGCCGGAGCTGGCCAAGTCGGGCGCTGCGTTTGTCGACCCGATGGCAGGGGCGGGCACGTTCGTGCTCGAGGCGCTGACCATCGCGGCCGACATTGCGCCCGGGATCAAGCGTGAGCGGTTCGGATTTCACGGCTGGCGCGGCCATGACTCCGAGCTGTGGGCCACAATCGTCGAGGATGCGCGCACCCGTGCCGAGGCCGGACTCGCGGGTCTGACGAACGTCTTTGTTGCGGCCGATACGGAGCCTACCGTTATCGCCATCGCCGAGCAGAATGCGCGCGACGCTGGCTGGGCCGAGAAGATAACGTTCGAGGTGCGCGGCCTCGACGACTGGAAGGAGGCTCCCGCCGAGCACGGGTTGCTCGCCACCAACCCGCCGTACGGCCATCGCCTTGGGGGCCCCGTAGGCGCCCGCAAGACCGCGGGGGAGCTCGGACGATGCTTGACCCGTGTGTTCGGTGGTTGGCGCGCCAACATCCTGCTGGGCGATGAGCGTCTGGTCCACGTGTTGGGCACCACGCCCACCGACGTGCGCCCGCTCGACAGCGGGAACATCGAGACCGTCGCGGTCACCCTCGACCTGGGCAAGGCCGAGCCTCAGGCCGAGCTTGCCAAGGCGTTTGCCAACCGCGTCAAGAAGAACCGCCGCAAGCTGTCGGCGTGGCTCAAGCGTGAAGCGGTGACGTGTTACCGCGTGTACGACGGGGACATCCCCGAGGCCAATGTCGCCGTGGACTGCTACGGCGACTGGGTTCATGTGGCCGAGTACGAGGCACCCGCGACGGTGGACCCGGAGGTCGCCCAGCAACGCTTCGAGGCTGTGGTGCACGCACTGCCGGATGCGTTGGGGGTGAACCCTGGCTCCGTGGTGGTCAAGGTCCGTCGTCGTCAGCGGGGGAGCGCGCAGTACGAAAAACAAGCCGAGGTGAAGAACCGGTTCCAGGTCGAGGAGGCTGGGCACCGCTTTTGGATCAACCTGGAGGACTACCTCGACACGGGGTTGTTCTTGGACCATCGGCCCGTACGAGCGCTTGTCGCGGAGCTTGTCGCGGCCCGCACCCGTCCCTCATTTCTCAACCTGTTTTCGTATACGTCGACGGCGACCGTCTACGCGATCGGTGCGGGGGCTGAGCGCACGACGTCGGTCGACCTTTCCAACACCTATCTGCAGTGGTCGCGCGACAACTTCGCTCTGGCCGGGGCCGACACGACGGCCCACGGCTTGGTCCGCGAAGACGTCCGGAAGTTTTTGTCCAAAGAGCGGCGGCAGTTCGATGTGATCCTGCTCGACCCGCCCACGTTTTCGACGTCCAAAGCGATGACAGGGACGCTGGACATCATGCGTGACCAGGGGGAGCTCGTTCGCGCCGCTGCGGCCCGACTCGCCCCTGGTGGCGAGCTCATCTTCTCCACCAATGCGCGGCGCTTTCGCCTCGACGAGGGCCTGGACAAGGAGTTTGCAGTGGTCGATGTCTCGGCGGCGACCATCCCTCCCGACTTCGCGCGCAACCAGAAGATCCATCGCTGCTTCCGCATCACGCGGCGCTAGATCGACGACGCGCGCTACACCACGAACTGCTGGCGGCCAGCGGTCAGCAGCTCTTTGAGCACGGTGAGCCCGCGCCGCAGCTCCTCGCGCGATCGTGCAGATCCCAGCGCGATGCGGACTGCCGGACTCGCGGCTTTGCCAATGGCGAACGTGTCGCCCGAGTTGACGAGCACGCCACGCTGCGCGGCCCGGGCCAAGAAATCCGGCACGCGCCATGGGCTGGGTAGCTCGAGCCACAGCTGCAGTGCCCCCGGGTGGGACTCGTAGCGCAGGTTGCCCAGCGTTTCGCGGGCGATCGCCTGCCGCGCCTTGGCCTCTGCCCGGCCGCCCTCGATGATGGTGTCGGCCGTGCCGTCGGCCAGCCACCGCGAGGCCAGCTCGACCATGAGCGGCGCGGCCATGACGGTGGTCGCCCAGAGCACCTCGATGAAGCGCGAGCGGTCGCCCGCGGGCACGGCGAGGTAACCAACCCGGAGACCGGGAGCGAGGCTCTTGCTCAAGCTGGTCACGTAGTACCCGCGGTGCTCATACGACGACACGATGGGTGGGGGCGGCGATTCGACGAGGAAGCTGTAGACGTCGTCTTCGATCAACACGAGGCCGTGGCGGGCTGCGACCTCGGCGATCTCCAGCCGTCTGGCCGCGGGCATGACACGCGTCGTGGGGTTGTGCATCGTGGGCATGCAGTACAGCGCGCGTGGCTTGTGGGCCCGGCACGCCGCTTCGAGCGACTCGGGCACGATGCCGTGCGCGTCCATTGCAACGGTATGAAGCTCAAGATGAAGGCGTCGCGCGAGCGCGATGGCGGCGGGGTAGGTGAGGCGGCCGACCAAGAGCCCGTCTCCGGGGCGGGTCGTGCCCATCAGTGCCACCGTCATGGCGTGCTGCGCTCCCGACGTGACGAGCACGCGACTCGGGTCCACCTGCAATCCTTGCCGAGCTATCCAGCGTGCACCCGCCGCTCGGTGCTCCGCCGACCCCGCTTGCGGGTGGTACTCCTCGAATAGGGCCCGTGCACTTGGATCGGCGGCGAGCGCGGCCAGCGAGCGCGAGACGATCGACTGGATGCCAGGCACCCGATTGAAGTTGAGGCTGAGATCAACGACGCCCGCGGGCAGCGAGTCGGAGATTGGGAGCCCGGGCCCCGACGACGGTGGGTCGGCGCCGAGCACGAACGTTCCGCGCCCCACCTCCCCGACGATCAACCCGCGAGCGCGGGCCTCTCGATAGGCCCGGCTCACGGTGCCGACGGTGACCCCGAGCGCGTCGGCAAGGTCGCGATGCGTGGGCAGCTGCGTGCCCGGATCCAGCACGCCGCGCGTGACGTCGTGGGCGAGGGCGTCGGCGATAGCGAGGTAGCGCGGGCCGACGCGGTCGCTCAAGTCGGGTGCCCACATTGTCATGGTCACAATAAAGCCATTGACGCCCAAGTTTAGTCAACTAGGTTCTAGTCCTCACCAGGGGCCTATTAGTAACACCGATTGTATCGGTGCAATTGCGCTCGCCACGCGTTTTTGGGCGAGTCTCAGGAGTGTCATGCGTTCACGGCGTTTCGGGATTGGGCTGGCATTTGCCGCCATCTACCTCATCTGGGGTTCGACCTTCTTCGCGATTCACATCGCGGTGAAGGATGTGCAGCCGCTATTTTTGGCGGGCAATCGGTTCGTGGTCGCGGGCATCGCCGTGATCGCATGGTCGGCGTGGAAGGGTGTCTCGCTTCGTCACGTCGGCTGGCGGGAGGCGGTGATTCCCGGCCTGCTGTTTTTTGCCATCGCCAACGGTGCGCTGTCGTGGGCGGAGGCGCGTGGGCTGCCTTCGGGGACGGCGGCGATGTTGATCGCATCCGAGCCGTTGTGGGTGGCTATCTTGCAGCGCCTGCTGATTCCGGGCGAGGCGCCGCTTTCCTGGGCGCAGCGACTTGGACTCGGCATCGGATTTGTCGGAACCGTCGTCCTCGTGCAGGGGATGCCCGTCGGGGTCAGCCTGTCTGCGGCCGTCGCGGTGGTGGTCGGCGCGATGGCATGGGCACTGGGTTCCGTGCTCGTGATGCGTTGGGGGCGGCGCGCTCGGTTCACGGAGCCCCGCGCACCCAAGGTTGATTCGGTCGCGCTGGCGGGTCTTCAGATGCTGATCGGCGGCGTGGCCTGTCTGGGCGCTGCCGTGGCGTTGGGCGAGCCCGTACCCCGAGTCGCTGACATCAGTGGCGGCGCGCTGGGTGCGTTCATGTACCTGGTGGTGTTCGGATCGATCATCGCGTTCCTGGCGTATTCGTTCCTGCTCCGTACGGTGTCTGGGGCGAAGGTGGCGACGTACGCCTACGTCAACCCCGTCGTGGCGGTGCTGCTCGGTGCGCTGATCGGGGAGCCGGTCAGCGGCGGAGCGGTCGTTGCGATGACCATGGTCGTGGCCTCGGTCATCTTGACGGCAGCGCCGAGGCGACGTCGTGCAGTCCCGCGGCTGCCTCGGGTTGCGGGAGTCGTGTCGCGACCCCCCGTCATGCGCTAGGGCGACTCATTCGGCGCAGCAGCCACTCGCCGGGTCCGTGGCCGTAACGGGCCACCCAGGTCACGCTAAGCAGGATCTGGGTGGCCACAATCGCGAGCGCGACGGCGACAGCACCCGTGAGTCCGAGGCGCCCCCAAAGGCCCCACCCGCATCCGTAAAAGAGTCCGGCCATCACCATGGACTGCGTCACGTAGTGCGTCAGCGACAGACGGCCCGCAGCGGCGAGGGCCCGCGTGGCTCGGCCACGTCGACCCAGCCACGGCCACAAGACCGCGGCGTAGGCCAAGCTCCCGGTCGGGATCGCGATCGCATACACAAGGTCGCGCACGAGCCCCATGGGCGTCGGCGGACGGACAGGCACGCTTGCGAACAAGGCGAGCGCCACGTTGCTTACAACCGCGACGACCAGCAAGCCACGACGCGCCCCGCGCGAGGGCTCCGGACGCATGCGGACCGCGAGCATGCCGAGCAGGAACAACCCGAGCAACCGGACCAAGCGGCTCGAATGGAGTGCAAGCGCCCACCGCTCAACCAGGAACGCGCGGTTGGCCACAAACAAGTCGGCGTAGGTCCCCGATGCAAAGGCCGGGAGTAGTGCGGCCGGCCCATGACCCGCTGCGGGCGGCGGCGTTGGAGCGACCAGCGTTTGCACGACCAGCTGGGCCGCGCTGCACACGACCGGCATCGTCAGGCAGATGAGGGCGCCCGCCGCCAACCTGCGGGGCGAGGCGTTGCGCATCCAATAAAGGGGAATGGCGGCCACCGCGTACAGCGACATGATGTCGCCAAACCAAACCAGGCTCGCGTGCGCCAAGCCCAGGACAAACAACGCGGCGAGGCGTCGCCGGACCAAGGGGGCGATGCGGTGCCCTCTCGCCTCAGCCCCAGCGAGCATGAGGGCGAACCCGGCCCCAAAGATCAGCGAAAACAACCCGTAGAACTTGCCGTCGACGGCCACATGAAGCGCCACCCCGATCAGTGAGTCCAGGGGGCTCGTGCCGAGGGCTGCGCGCGCCTGCGGTGTGGCGACCGCGTAACCCGAAAACCAGGTCACGTTGCCGAGGATGATCCCGACCAGCGCTAGACCGCGCAGTGCGTCCAGCGCGGGAATGCGTCGCGCTACCGGCTGCACGCGAGCCCTTCCGTTGGGGGCACACGGCGACGTACCCCCCGCCGCCACCAGGCCGTGTACAGGCCCAAGCCGATGAGGGGCACTACGACCAGGACGACGAGCACGACGCCCACGCCCGCAGCGTTCCACACGGCACCCAGCACCAGCGGGCAGACGATCGCGCTCACACTTCGGACGGCGTCTTGCAGGGCGAGCATCCGCCCTTTGACGCTGCTGCCGACCCGCGCAGCAATGTAGGTCGGCACGACGATCGAGGCGATGATCTCGCCGACGGTCCACACGACGGTGCACGCCAGCAGTGCCCCCACCGAAAAACCGAGCGCGAGGATCGCCAAGCCCGCAGCCCACAGCAACGCGGCCAGCGCCATCATGCCGACCTCGTTGCGCCCCTGCAGCGCACGCTCGATAGGAAAGCTCAGCGCGAGGATGCACGCCGCGTTGATCGAGTAGACGACCCCCACAAATACCAGTGGCTCTTGAAACGTCACGCCGACCAAAAGCGGCACCGCGTACTCCAGGCCCATAAGGGGGGCCACCACGAAGATGCTCCCCGCGCCAAACGCGAGCAGTGCGGGGTGCTGCGCCCAGATTCGCACCGTCGATACCGCGCTGGGGCGCTGGATCGTGCTGCGCGCCTTGGACGGCCGCAGTCCAAACGCGAGCAACCCCATGCATACGGCGGATGTCGCGATGTCGCCCACAAACAGCAGAGCAAACGAGGACGACGCCAGCAAGCCACCGAGGAGTGGCCCCAGCCCCATGCCGACGTTGACCGCGACGTACTGCACGGTGAATGCAAACGGACGGATGGCCTCACTCGTCAGCTCGGCGACCAGAGCACTGGCGGCAGGCGTGTACATGCCTGCCCCGCACAGGGCCACCGCCAAGGCCGTGGCGTACGCAGCCCCGGATGGCAGCGACCCGGCGAGGACAGCGACGCCGACCGCGTTGGTGAACAGCGCCGCCATCAGCGTCGCCTTGCACCCCACGCGATCGGCGAGCTGGCCGCCCAGGAGGTTCCCCAGCAGCAGGCCCACGCCGCCCGCAGCGACGATGCGCCCGATCGCGGCCGGACTCAGCCCGCGGGATGCCGACAGGTAGATGGTGAGGTACGGAACAACAAAGGTCCCCAGCCGGGTGGCGATGGTGCCCGCGTACAGAGCCGCCAGTGGCCGAGGCAGCTGCCGGAGCCGTTCAAACACGGCGCGGGCTCAGAGAATGAAGGACGCGCTGGCGGTTGTTGGCCTGGTTGCCGTCCCGTGTTCGACCGCTTGCGATGGCCGAGCCCAGGGCGGCGCCTTCGCGAACGTAGGCATCCACGGCCGCTCGCGAGGCCTCCCCCTTGAGGTCGCGCACCAGATGCCCCATGAAGACCTCGCCCAGCAGCGACAGTGCGTACCCCTCGGCGCCCGCGACGATGAGGCCCTCACGTCCGAACGCCGACAAGGTCGCAAGCTGACGCGCCGAGACGGCGCCCGAGCTCCGCATTGCATCCAACGCGGCGTAGGGCAGGCCCTCCCACCGCAGCGGGAACGTCCAAAGCCCGATGTCGCGCTGTGCGGTCGTCGAGCACTTGGGCAAATACAGCGGCGGCTCCCCGCGGCGCACCGCGGCGCACCAGGCCTCGATGTCCACGATGTTCTCCACGCGAACGCCTGGGAGGCTGCCGACGGCCTGCGGCCCAACGCCAACGAGGAACGTCTCGTACCGACTCGCACCGATGCACTCGTCTCCCGCGAGACGGGCCAGGACTGCGGAGTCGATGCGCTTGGGGTCGACGTACGTGTTCGTGCCGTGGCGCACCCAACCTGCGCGGCGAAAGGCCCCGTACGTCGAAAGCCGCATGAGAGCCTGCTCGAGCGGCGCGGGAAGCTGCGGGATAGTCCCGGCCTCGACGGCGGCGAGCAGCGCGGGGGCAGCACCCGCGGTAAGGAGGTAGGAGCTGATGGCGCTGATCCGCGGCTCCTCCATCAAGGTATCCAGATCGGCGGCCACCCCGTCACGCGTTTGCCCGGGCAGGCCGGTCATCAGGTCGGCGTTCACCACGGGGATGCGGCCGTCGATCCAATCCAGCGCGCGATGCAGCGCACTCAGCGACTTGGGTTGCCGCATGTACCCACGCACGGCAGGGTCGAGTGACTGCAGCCCGAACGAAACCTTGGTGACACCATGCTTGGCGAGTGCGTCGATGAACGGCTGCTTCACCGTGCTCAGCGTCATCTCGACCGAGAGCTCGGTGTGCTCGCCAAAACCCGGGAGCTCTTGCACCGCTTGCAGGACGGTCTCAATGCTCTGACCAAGCAAGTCCGGGCTTCCCCCGCCAATGTTGACCGACCGAATCGGCTGGCCTTTCATCGCCGTACGGGCCCACGATGCCCGCAACTCTGCGACGAGCAACGCCGCGTACTCCTCGGCTTGCTTGTAGTCCAAGCTGTTGCCGCCGCTGAAGGCACAGAACCGGCAGCGCTGCGCACAGAACGGGACGTGCAGATACAGGCGAAGCGTCGAGTCCGGGGTCGCGGGGGCACGCGCGATGGCGTCCAGCACGTGCGGCGCCGACATCGTCGGATCGTCGGGCTGCATCCAGTAGTCGATCGTGTTGCGCGCCAGGTCGGGGTAGCGCGTGCCGAGCAGTCCGTGTCCAGAGTCCGTCACACCCAGCTGATGTCACCAGGCCGACCGAACCTTGCAGGCGCGCCCGGTCAGAATCGGACGGGCTCAAATCGTGACGTGCGGCAGCGCCAGCGGTTGGGCAAGCGGCGTCACCTCGTACAAGACGTAGTCACCGAGCGGCCGACGGAAGATGTTGAACTCGCTGTCGCTGGGCAGCTCGGGACGCGGGTCCGCGCCCGGAGGCTCGATGCAAACGATCACGTCGGTCTGGCTCGCCAGCAGGCGAACGATCATCATGCGCTTGGCCGGCAGGTCGTGGTCGGCACAATCGATGCCGGTCTCGCCGCCGCACTCCCACACGAGGCGCTTGTCTTCGGACTCCACGAGTGTGGGCGTCCCTCCGCCGACGGCGGAATCGTCGAGGAGCGGGTCGTGTACGCGGCAGTCCTGCGGGGAGCCTGGGGCGTAGTCGGCCGTGCGGAGAAAATCGTCGAGCTGCTGGCCGGCGACCTGATGCGAGGTTGTGCCGGGCAGGCTCGGTGGGGTGGGTGGGGTGGGCCCCGCAGCGACGGCGGGGCGGTCGCGCGGGGCGGGCACCCGCGACGGCCTGTCACCCCGTGGCCAGGCCAGCATCACCACCAGCGCGGCGGCGACGGCCACGACCACGGCAAACTCGTGGCGGGGTGCACCATTGGCCGCAGCGGGCACAGCAGTTCCGAGCTCGGCGGGCGCCTCAGCCTCGGCGGCCATGGCTGCGGCCGCGATTCGGTCGCTCAACGCGTCGAGATCCGGCGGTGAGAACTGCCGTCGCAACGCGGCCTCGATCGCGGCCTGTGCGGTGTCGTCGTGTTCGGTCACGATGCCCCTCTGGGTTGAAGCACGGGCGCTGGCTCCTCCAGAAGCCCCCGCATTTTAGACCGCGCCCGCGACACGTGGCTCATCGCCGTCCCCGCGGGGATGTCGAGCTGCTCGGCTATTTCTGCGTAGTCCATTTCAAGGACGGTCTTCAGCAGCAGACACGTACGCGCCGTCTCGCCGAGCGTCTGCAGCGCGCGGGTGACGTGCGCGTCGAACGGGTCGAGCCTCAGCGGCGCTTGGGTGCCGCGCTCGGACTGTGGGGCGATCCCCTGCCGCAGGACCTGCTCGCGGCGGTCGTGTTTGCGTCGATCGTTGAGGGCGATGTACCGCACGAACTGACTCATCCACGCCACAAAACTCGACTCCGGATCGAACGTGCCGAGCTTGGTCAGGGCCCGCATCGCGGCCTCCTGCAGGATGTCCTCGGCCTGACTCCGGTTGCCCACGATGCCGGCCGCAACGCACCACAGCACGCGCGAAGACTCGCGGAATCGCGCGGCGAACGCCGCTGGGGTCAGCGGCCCCGCGGAGATCGGGTACGGCTCGGGCATGCCAACGGTGCTGCAGGACGGCGGAAACGAAGGGCTACCCACGTATGTCGCCAACCCACCGAAGTCTTGCAACTAAAATCGGCCCGCCCCCAAGGGCTACTCCATCATCAGCTTTTCGAGGCGCTGGGGCGAGATGAGGTACGACGCCAAGATGGCCGAGCGGTCGTTGGACTCCGCAATATCCAGCCCCTCGAGCCAGCGCTCGGCCTCGGCGTCGTCCTCGGATGCCTTGGCCAAGAAGACATTGGCCAGTCCCACCAGCATCCGCCCCTTGCCCGGGGTGTCGGTGGGCAGCCGGGTGAACAACCCGAGCTCTGCGCCGAACATCGCGGCCACCTGAAGCCCCTTGGGCTTGGGCAGCATCGCCTCGATGAACCCCCGCGTGGACCGCTTGACGCCCGAAAATCCCATCTCGCGCATCGCGGCCTGCGTCATCACAAAGAAGAACCCAGAGTCCTTGGGTACCTTCCCGACCAGGCCGTTGAGCTCGCGATTCATGCGGCGTCCTCGCTTGCCGCGTGCGGCGAGCATTCCGTCGACCAGCCCCGCGGGCACCATCGTCAGCTCCTCGGAGTCGAGCTTGAGCAGATGCACGGGGCCCCCTGCGTACTCGACTTCCGGCACGGTGTAATGGTCGGTCGCGACGCGCGTAATCCGGCCGCTCGTCTCCGCTTGGGCGAGCAGCGCGTCGAGCCCAGGGATCTCGGCGATGGCGACCGAGCGCCGACTGTCGTGGTGGTTGGACGCTCCCATCAGGCGGCGCATCGCCAGGAGGTCCGTTTTTCCCAGCGTGCGCATGATCGGGCAGATGGCTTCGGAGAAGATGGGGCCCTCGTCGCCGCTGGCACGGGACTCGGTGCGCTTGGATTGGCGCTCCGCTTGCTTTTCGCGGTCGGCCTGCACGACGTCCCAAAGCTCGCGCCCATCCTTGCTCGCCTTGCGTCGCGCGCGTCGGATCTCTTGTCGCGACTCGATCGTCTTTCGCCGCGCCTTGTCGCAGGTCAGCATGCTGTCGCGGGCGTCGGGGTGCAGCGCCTTGATGACGGCCGAGCCGCTCATCTGCTCGACGTTGAGCGCCATCAACATGTCCAGCTCGGTGGGAATGAACCGCGTCGACCACGGGACGTGTCCCTGGGCGTCGTGCTTCATGCCGACATCCCAGAACAGGCGAAGCAGCCCGCCGACGTCGTCGCTGCGGCCTTCGTCGCGGTACAGCTTGATCAGCCGCAGCATGGCGTCGGTGACAAGCTCGCGTTCGCGGGTCTCGACCTCGAGCAGGGCTTCGAAGTTGGTGATGGCGCACGCGTTGCGCTCGATGACGTCCATGCAGCGCACGCCAGCGTGGTGCAGGCGCTCGGCCTCGCTGCCACGTCTCGGGTCCGCGTCTGCGCGCCCACCGCCGAGCAGTGTGCTCAGCGCCGCGGCGCATGCCAGTGGCGCCCATCGATGGATGGTTCGTCGACGCTTCATGGGCTGTCTATCCGCAGTGCACCGCGTTGGGTTGGATCTCTATATACAACGCCCGTGGGCGAGTGCATCGGCTGGCCTCGCACGGTGACGCTGCCCCCGCCCCGATGGGTGTGTCGCGTCACATGACGGTTCGGCAACCGATGTGGCAATTGGTTGCCGATGATCGCCGCGCAGCTTCGCTTCGGACTCCGACTCTCTTTGTGCGGGCTGCTTGCGTGCGGTGCCGATGACGCGGCATCGGAGCCGAGCGGCTCGACGGGAGCCGAGCCCAGCCAGTCGTCGACCGCGGTGGCCACGGAGACGGGGCAGGGCAGTGGTGCTGTCGACGACGGGTCCAGCACCAGCGACGGTGGTTCCGACTCGTCGACGACGTCGGCGTGTACGCCGATGGGCGACACCGCCGAGAGCACACCCGTCACGCTGGCGACCGCGGACGGCAAGACCCTGGCCGCGGTGCTCAGCGCACCCGATGTCGGCACGTGCTTGCCCGCGGTCGTGCTCGTGCACCAGTTCGGGCTGAACCAGAGCCAGTGGAGCGACCAACTCGCAGCGTTTGTGGAGCGTGGGTATGTGACCCTGACCATCGACCTGCGTGGGCACGGAGACTCGGATTCGGCCGACGGCGACCTGACTGAGCTGCTCACCGACCCGGATCAGGCCCCGCTCGATATGGAGGCAGCGATCGCGTACTTGCAGGCCCACGAGGCCGTCGATGCGGGGCGGATCGCCGTGGTGGGGACGAGCATCGGAGCCAACCTGGCGATCGTTGCTGCCACACAGCACGACGTCGCGGCTGCGGTGGCGATCTCCGCCCGGGCGACGCCCGTCGAGTCGTTGCTGGGCGGGGCGGCGGTGAGTGTGGGGCCGTTGCTCTGCATGGCAGGCGCCAGCGACGGCGGGGGCGACCAGGCCGCCAGCTGTGCGACGTTCGAGGGATTCTCAAGCGGCCCTGCCGAGTCGATCATCCTTGCCGACACCGCGGCCCACGGCGTGGAGATCGTCGACATGTTTCCGGAGACGGTCCCGACGATCTTGACGTTCTTGGACGAGAACCTCTAATCCGCGCGCTCTGAGGAGCACAACCACAACACCGGCCACCATTTGTCCCGTCGGCGCTATGCTGCGCGGCATGTGGACCGTTGTGCGCGACCACCTCGTCGTGAAGATCGCGTTGGTGGTCGTCTCGACGCTTGTGCTTGGGTTTGCGGTCCCCGCCGCGCTCAACGCCCGCGCTCAGCTGGCCGAGATGGAGCAGGACGGTCGCAGCGCCGCTGAGAATGTTGCCCAGGGATTGGCTGCAGGGGTGCGGACGGCAATGCTGTCGGGCAACGGCATCACCGCGCGCACCATGGTCCGGGACGCGCGCGAGCGCTTGTCGACGGCGACGGTTCGCATCTATGCGCCGAACGGCGAGGAGGTGTTTGGGGCGCCCGTGCCCGTGCCCGCCGCCGATGCGATGCCGCCCCACGTGCGCGAGGTGCTTGCCAGCCAAGCGATCCACCCGCCGGAGCCCGAGACCGCGGTGATCCCCGTCGCCAACGACAAGGCTTGCCAAAAGTGTCACCCGACAGGCGATCTCCGCGGTGTGCTGACGCTCGGTACCCTCAATGCGACGCGCGCCCTGTCCGATGGCGACGAGGCGCTCGACGTACTCAGTACGGTCTCTGAGTCTGCGTTCATCCAGATCATGACGGCGGACAAAGACGGTCTGCTCGACGCCTACTTCGCCGAACTCGCCGAGCGTGTCGATGGCGTCGACGGCGTGTCGGTGCTCAACCCGGAGGGCGACGTGGTGTTCGGCGCCGCGCTGACGCTCGCCGAATCCGATCTCGCAGCGGTCTACAAAGGCGGTGTCGCGCAGACGCTCTCCGTGGACGGTGCACGTGTGCGCGTCGATCCGCTCCCCAACGAGACGCGGTGTCACGCATGCCACGACGCCGAGGCTGTCTGGCGAGGCGTGCTCGCGACGCGCGTGGGCGCGCAGCTTCCGGACCCAAGGGCTGCCTTGGTCGCCGCCACCGACGTCTCGCTGCGCCACGTCATGCTCTCCGGTCTCGGGCGCATGATCGCCCGGTTTCTCGATGAGGTCGCAGCCACGGGGGCGGTCACCAAGCTGACGCTGCACGACGGCGAGGGGCGCTTGTTTCGCGACGCGTTTGCGGTTCCGGAGCCACCCAAGACCGTCGCCGCGACCCTCGAGAGCGGCAAAGCCGACAGCCTCATCGAGCATGGCCGCGGCAACGAATCCCTGGTGTTCGTGGTTCCGCTGACCAACGATCCGGAGTGCATCCAGTGCCACGGCACCGATCACGACCTGCGTGGGGCCATCGAGGTGACGTTGGATACGAGCACCGCCGCTGCGAGCCGAAAGCGCGTGGTGGTGACCGGCATCGTGTTCGCCGTCGCCACGATCGTGCTCACGTTGCTGCTGCTGTATTTCGGGCTGCGCACGCTCGTGGTACGCCCGGTCGCGGAGATCGGCAGTGTTGCGCAGGCTGTGGGGCAGGGCCAACTCGACGCGCGGGTCTCCGTCCGGACGCACGATGAGATCGGCCGCCTCGGCGACCAGCTCAACCACATGATCGGCGAGATCCGAGCGAAGATCGAACTGAGCAAGTTTGTCAGCAAGGCCACCGTCGGCTCGGTCGAGGCCGCAGACGCTCCCGTTCAACGCTCCGGGCAGCGCAAGCGGATCACCGTGTTGTTCTCCGACATCCGCGGGTTCACGTCCTACTCCGAGACGGTCGCACCCGAGGCGGTGGTGGCGATGCTCAACCTGTACCTCGACGCGCAGGCGCAGGTCGTGGAAAACCACGGAGGCGATATCGACAAGTTCGTGGGCGACGAACTGATGGCGCACTTCAGCGGTGAGAACATGGAGGCGCGTGCGGTGGCGTGTGGCGTCGACATGCTCGCTGCGGTCGCTCGCGTCAATGCGGAGGCTGGGCCCAGCGGCGCGCAGCTTCAAGTGGGGGTTGGGATCAACGTTGGAGAGGTGGTGCTGGGGGCCATGGGCGCGCGTACGCGGATGGACTTCACAGTGATAGGCGACGCCGTCAACGTCGGCGCCCGCTTGTGTTCGGCGGCCAACGGAGGGCAGGTGCTCGTGTCCGAAGCCGTGCATGGCGCGGTTGACGATCCCGGCACGCTTCGGTTCGCGCCTATTGAGCCCATCGCCGTCAAGGGCAAGCGAGCGCCGCTTGTCGTCTTCGCGGTGAGTCGCGTTGGCGACGCTGCGGAGCCGCGGCCGTCGTAGTCTTGTCCAGCGACTTATCGCTGGCCCCGCGGTAGCGGTCGGGTGCCCCCAAAACGGAGGCGCTCGCTTCGCCGCTCCGCCGTTTCTCCCGGATTCGATGCGCAGCCTACACGCACGCTGCGATAGACTCTCAGTCGTGCGATACCTCTGCCTGTTTGCGTCCGTCGCGTTGTCCGGTTGCTTCTCTGAGGCCGCCCCCGTTGAGCAGAGCTCGGGGGATACGGGCGAAGGGACGGAGGGGGCAGACGAAGAGGAGACGCCCGACCCCGACGATGACGACGATGACGACGACGCCGCCGCCGACACCGACGGCGGTAGCACGGACGGGGTCGAGACCCCAACGGAGACGGGGGCCGATTCCACAGACGGTGGCTCGGACGACGAGGGCGAGGGTTCAAGCGACGGGGGCTCGGGCCGCTGCGGCGAAATTGAGACAGAGATCCCGCTCGTCAACGGTGGGTTTGAGTTTGGGGCCCGTCCGTTGGATGGCTGGACTGCCACGGGCGGCGTCTTCTCACCGGTTGGGCATGACGAAGGCAAAGATGGCGACTCTGCCGCCCAAATGGCAGCCGACGGAGCGTGGGCGGTGACGCAGACCGTGCCCTCGGGGCTGCCGATGTCGGGCGGTTCGTACACGATATCCATGGACCTTCGCCATGTGGACGGCGCGGTCTCCAACCCGACGTTCACAGTCGCCGTGTTTGGTCCGCCCCCGGACATGGTGGAGGAGTCCGAGACCGCCGACCTGGTCGGCTGGAATCGCACGGGCGATTGGACGCATGCAACCGCGGCCGTCGATCTTGGCCTGGGCGGCAATTTCACCATGACGATCGCAGGTGCCGATGCTCAGACGGTGGAGATCGACAATATCGTGGTCGTCCACTGCGGCCCGGAGTTGCGGCCCCCTCCCTGATGCGCCACGACCGGCGTGTCGTGTCAGTTCAGGGCCGCCGAGATCCGGGCGACGCGTGGGTGCGCTTCGCCGAGCGACGCGGTGGCCAACTCGAGCGTTTGTGTGGCGACGGCCGAGAACTCGTCGCGTCCGTCGGCCCGAAGCGACTGCGCAAGGCCGAACAGGGTCGACACGAGGCGAACGTCATCTGCCGCGAGTTCGCTTCGCTGGAGGTCTAGCGCATGGGTGTATCCCAGCACCGCTGGGCCGAACGCTCCGGAGGCGTACTGGGCGGCCGCGAGGGCGGCGGTTGCGTCCGCCTCGGCCAGGGGATCCGGGGTCGGGCTTCGAGCGAGCTGTTCGAGCGCGCGACCATGCCAAGCCTGGGCCTCCTCCAAGCGGCGCAGGTGAACACCCGTGGTGTGGATGAGCGCTAGCGCAGCCCGAAAGGCGCGTGTCGGATCCTCGGCGGGATTCTCGGCGGGATTCTCGGCGGGATCCTCGGCGGGATCCTCGGCGGGATCCTCGGCGGGATCCTCGGCGGGATCCTCGGCGGGATCCTCGCTGGCCCGCGCATACGCGTCCAGCAGCGGGGGCAGTGCGGCGTGGGGCTGCGCCAAGGCCAACCGCTGCGTCGCGGCCAGATGAAGCGCGTCGAGCTCTAGGCTGCCAGCGTTCAGCGCTTGCGCGCGCGCTGTGACCTCCAGCGCGGTCTGGAGTGCGACCTGAGCCTGCCCCGCGTCACCGCGCGCCTGCGCCTCGTCCAGGCGGCGGCGCAGCGGTGGGATGCGCTCCGCGATGGCGGCGGCGTGAGACCGTGGCTCTTGCCCCGCGTGGGAAACACAGCGCTCGGGGGCGGCAAGCCGCGCCATGGTTTCGATGGCTCGCTCGGTCGTCGCGTCGGTGGCGTCGGCAAGCACAGTTGCGAACGCGTCGAAGCGGGCCTGCGCCCGAGCGAGGCAATGCAGCTGCAGCGCCTCGTCGCGCGGTGTCTGGATGTGGTCGACGCGGGTCGCCTGACAGATGCGGTTGTGCGCTTGGATCCACGCGGAAGTCCACGCAAGTAGCGCGGGCTCGAGTCGGCCCCACGTCTCGCGCCCGTACGCGGGTCCCTGGTTCACGACGGCCGAGCGCAAGGTGTCGCGCCGGGCTTCGCTCCACGTGGCCCCCAGCGCCGCATCACCGCCTAGGCAGGGCTCACTCGGCTCCGCAGTGCTGTAGATGGCGACGCCGACCAGCGCGGCGACCGAGGCAACCACGAGCAAGCCCCACGGCGCCACGGCAGCCGATGGCTTGTCCGTGTCGTTCGCGGGGCTTGGCATATCCCGACGGGCAGGTCGCGCCCGTTGTCTCGCCTACTCTTGTGCGTCGTCTTCGGGTTCGGCGGCGGACTTTTCCATGCGCTGGACGGCGCCCATCGACATCTCGTCGATGTTGGGCTTCATCCCACCGCTGGGCGAGGTGATCCAGGAGCCGACTTGCTTGTAGTGCACGCCGTATGCGGCACCAAAGACAAGAGCGCAGGCAGCGACCCACGGGAGGATCGCGGTGTCACCCAGGAGGTGGACAAGGCGGACGCTCATGTCGAGCTCGCGAACACCCGGGCTGCCGAAGTAGCCAAAGAGCATGATGCCGATACCGAACGCGACCATGAGGCCGGCGTACAGGTTGGTGTGCGTCAGCTTGCCCCACAGCTTGCCGCGGTCGTCCTGGCGGAAGTACTCGAGCGAGTAGCGGATCACCGAGTGCATGATGAGGTACGTGGCCGTCAGGAACCCATCAAACGGAAGGTAGGGAAGCGCCGCGTAGAAGACCACGAACATCCCGAGGTACACGACGAGCGCGTACAGCTGAGCGGGGTGAATCTTGACGTTCTCCAGGTGGGGTGCGCACCGCACAACCTTGGACTGCTTGGACGTGTAGCGGACGCCAAAGCGGGCACCAAACGCGCTGTTGGTGGGTCGACCCCAGCAGCAGCCGTACACGAAGCAGCCGAGTCGGGCGATGGCTTCACCCAGCGGAAGTGCCAAGCATGTCGCGTCGATGAGGGAGAGTGGCGATGTGCCTGTCAGGTTGCCGATGATGATCAGCATCACCGCGCCGCCAGCGATGCCGCCGTGCAGCATGTAGCCGGGCTTGACCAGGGTTGCGAGAGGTCGGCGGAACAGCTCGCGCCACTCCAACATGATGGAGAACGACCGCAGGCCGACCAAAATCCCTGGGATGAGCAGGAACAGGTACATCTTCGCCATGCGGGCTGGGTCGAGCCCCGCCATTGCGTTGAACCACAACGCGATGGTGAAGCCGGTCGCAAAGGCTGCGCCCGCCAAGAACGCGTAGGTCGTGAACAGGAAGTTCCCGACTCGGAACAAGACGGTCCGATTGTGGAAATCCAATATCCAGCGGGCGATGAATCCGCGTGGTTCCGTAGTGGACTGGTTCGACGTGGCAGCTAGCATTTGCGTCCCTCCCTGTGGGCCGGACCATAAAGGAAACCGCGGCAGGCGTGCAAAGCCGTGACAATACAAAAGCAGTGATGCTCGGCACGTGCTGCACGCATCACGAAAGCGTGACTTCGCCCGTGGCGCCGTTTCTGCGCGCGCGAACTGGAACAAAAGACCGCGCGGTTGTTTGCTCGTTGTCAACGCCGGGTGCTAGCCTGAGGTCTCCGGGCCCCCCATGCACTCGCACGATCACGAGAGCGAAGACGGCCACGAAGATGGCCCCGAGCCCTCGTCCACTGGGTTTTTGCCCATGGGGCTGGCGGTAGGGCTGTTTGTGATTGGGCTGTTCGCGCTGGGGTTCGTGCGCTGCGATCCGACCGGCGGTTCCGCCGCCGACGCGGTGCTCAATACCTAACATTAACCACCTTTGTGGACTGTGCCCGCGGTTGGCGCAAAATGTCGATCGTCGGCCGTTGGGTCACGCGGAGGCCCGGGATCGGTGCGCGACGCACTGCAGCCCAGGATCTTCATCCCACCGCAGTACTGGATCCTCACGCCTTCCCTAGGGCCATCCGTGCGTTGAGTTGTTGCTGGTGCGCTTGTTGTAATGGACGATACGGGCATGAATGGCCGTTTCCTACGCCGCGCCCGCTGGGCCCTCGTCGCTGCCGCCGCCTGTATGAGCTTGTCTCTCGTTGCTCCCTCGTCGGCGATCGCCGATGCAGGCAAGAAGGAGACCGCCAAGCCCGAGACGAAGGCGGTTGCGAAGGTCAAGGTCGAGATCAAGCAGGAGAGCGGGAAGGTCATCAAGAGCACGGCGATCGTCGACTGGGGCGCGGAAGGCCGCATTGAGCTGCCGGGCGACAAGTTTGTGCACGCGGTGCTGGTGACGATGGAACGCGATCCCGAGTCGGCTGGCCGGGTTGCAGTGACCTTGGGTTACGAGCAGGACGGCGAGGCGATCATCGCCGCGTATGAGTTCGACTCGCAGGTCAAAAAGCGAGAGGTGATCGAGATCGAGGGCGGAATCGCCATCGCGCTGCAGATCACGCCCAAGAAGGTCGCTGTCGAGGCGCCTCCGCCCGAAGAGACCCCCAGCGAGCGCGAAAACAAGCTCGAGGTCGAGGGCGACAACGACGATCCTCTTGGCGGCTTGCTGAATTAGCTCAGACTCCGCGTGGCGTTGGCTTAGCCGCCAACGCCGTCCCAGAGCATCCAGAGCCCGATCACGACGAGGCTCACCGCAATGAGCGTGCGGAGCGTCTGCTGCCGCATGCGCCCTGTGGCGCTGGCGCCCAGGTACGCACCCAGCATCGTCATGGGCGTGACCACGGCGAACGCGAGCCAGTCGATGCTGCCCTCCATCACGGTGGCGACGCCCGCGAAGATCCCCGTGATGCAGCCGATGGCGAGGTTCGTGCCAATCGCTCGCGCGGGGCCCGTGCCCAGCTGAAGCATGATGGGAAGCCGGAGCGTGCCCATGAGCAGGCCGACGAGGCCGGCGACAGCGCCCAGCACGGCACCCACAACGACCTCGATCGGCCAGCGGCCCCGCGGTGGGTCGGCGTCCGCATCAACCGCGGGCGCGGGCGCGGGCGCGGGCTCGGGCTTGGAAGTCTTCGCGTGCGTCTGGTCGGCTGAGCCCTTGTCATCGGACTTGTCCGGCGAGCTGACCGACGACTTGCGCAGCATGAACGCCGAGGTGACGAGCAGCGCGACCCCGATCGCACTCTTGACCAGCAGCGGGTCCAGCTCGGCCGCGAACCGAGCGCTGACAAAGGCGGCCACCGCCGAGGGGGCGCCGATGGTCAGGATGAGCCGCATGCTCACCCGCCCGGAGCGTGCGTGTCGGATAGCGCCCACGAGCGCGCCTACGGTCGAGATCGCAAGGCTTGTGGCGGCCCCCGCGACGGGCGAAGCGAGCCAATAGACCAAAGCGGGGAGCCGAAGCTGTCCCAACACCAGCCCTACCGAGGCTCCTACATACGCGAGCCCGAACGACAGTAGCGCGACGAGCAGTAGGATCAGGAGGTCGACTGCAGACATGCCCGACGCAAGAGGCACGAGCGTAGCCTGGATAGCGCCGCCAGGCCAACAACCTGCCTTGACAGCAATCACGCGAGGGGACCAACTTGCCCCCCTACGTGGCCGACCGCCCTATCGTAATGATCAATTGGACGCCGTCCGCTCTGGGGCTGGTGGAGACGATGCTCGAGTCGACGGGGGTCGACACGTCCGGCCTGATCTGCGTTGGCACCGCCTCCCGCAGTGCGCTGGACGAGGCGCTCGCCGACGACCCGCACTGGGCCCAGGTGCGCTACGTCGAGGCGCCGCGGCCCAGAGAGGGCGCCGAGGCGTTGAGCGAGGTTCTGCAACGGATTGATATCGCGGACGCACGATCGATCGTTGTCCTTCCTCAACGAGATGCCGATGAACCCGACGCCGCGTCGCGCGTCACCTGCGTCGCACTCAAGCTTGCGTGCGGGGATTCACCGCTTCCCAACACCGTGGTCGAGGTGGAGGACCCTGAGGCCGCGTACGAGTTCGCGGGGCTTGGCGTCGCGACGGTGTTCTACCCGGGCTACCTGCGCGCCGCGCTGCTCGCCCAGGCGTGTGTCGACCTCGGCGTATTCCAGTTCGTGTACGGACTCCTGGACGGTCGCTACCGCGTTCGACTGTTGCCCGTCCCCGAGTCGATCGCCGAAGGGACGTTTCTTGATGCCGCGCGCGAGATGGAAGAGGACGCCGACGGCAATCCCGTCACGGTGATCGGCGTGCAGCGTGCGACCGACGAGCTTGTGATCAACCCCGGCCCGCGCAGTCCGTTGAGCGGCGCGCTCGGCTTGCTGACGCTGGAGGAATCGTGAACCCGTCCAACACCGTCTTCGCTCGTGCCGTGCTGCGGCGACTGGCCGTCTTCGTGGTGGCTCTGCTGGGCCTGCTGTGGTCCGCGCCCGCGACCGCAGATGCGCCCACGTATCGGTGGGGCGGTGGCAGCAAGAAGGGCGGGTTTACCAAGATCTCCAAGGCGATTGGCGCGGGGCTCGAAGCCACAGGCGCCGACATGAAGATCGATGTGCAGACGACCAAGGGGTCGTGCGACAACATCAAGCGTTTGCTGCGGCATGAGCTGGATTTCGCCATGGTGCAGTACGACGTCGCTGCGGAGGCGTTCCAAGCGGGGCAGCATGCCGAGCTGAGCACCGACGACGAAGAAAAGGTCGAGGGCGGCGGCGGGTTCATGTGCAACATCTCCGCCGAGATGGCGGCTGGTGTGAAGCTGCGGCTCGTAACGGCCGTGACCGACGGTGCGGTTCACGTCTTGGTTCGGCGGCCACTTCGCCTGGACGACTTTCGCGACCTGAGTGACTACTCGGTGTACCTGGGGCGTGACGGCTCGGGCAGCTTTGAGACCTCCAAGGTCATCGTTGGCGCGGCGGGCCTTACCGTTGATCGCCTCGACCGCCTGGACTCCGGAACGGGCGCCGCGTTCAAGGCGCTGCGCAAGTCGGAGATCATGATGATGCTGCGCACGACGGAGCCCGGCGACGATCGCATCGGTCGGGTTGTCGCCGACGGCGTGGCCACGGTGAATCCGCTGCCCCCCGATGTGACCGATCGGTTGATCGATGGCTATCCGTACTATCGGATTTGCCAGATCGAGGCCAACACGTATCCAGGCATGGAGGTTGTGGTGCCGACCGTCTGCGTGAGCACCGTGGTGCTCACGGTCCTGCCCGAGGGCGAGGACCCCAAAGCCATGGCGGAGCTCGATGCCGCGGTGGACGAGGTCCTCAAAGCCGTCCGTTGGTTGGAGACGGCCCCGGACTTCAAGGCGTTGCATATCCGCCACCTCTGGCACGGCTTTGCCGAGAGCGAGCCCATCCCCATCCATCGCGTGGCCACTGAGATCGAGCAGTCCGAGATGGTTCGGACGGTCATCCAAGGCGTGGGCTGGACGGTCCTGCTGCTGTTGCTCGTGTTGGTGGTCCGCCGGCTCCTGCGGCGACGCGGGCTCTTGAAGGACCCGCTCGAGGCCAACCTCGAGGGCAGCCTCTCCAATCCGCTGATCCCGTTCGCCGGCTTCGTCGCGATCGTCGTCGTCGCCACGTTCATCGTCTGGTCTCTCGAGCACGACTCCAACGCCCGTGTTCGGACCCTCAACGACTCGTTTTGGGAGATGAACATGTTTGCGACGGGCAACTTCGACACCGAGACGCTCAAGACGTCGACGGCGCGGTTCATCGGAGCGGGGGCGACGATCGCTGGACTCGGGTTGCTGGCGTGGTTCACGGCCGCGCTGACCAACATCTTTGGGCAGGATCAGCTACGGATCTGGCGAAGGCTCAAGAACCACATCGTCATCTTGAACTTCCGTGAAGACATGCTGCAGCTGATCCGAATGCTGCGCAGTCCGGGCCCAATGCGGTCGCGCCCGATTCATGTCGTGATCTCCGATGAGCTGCCCAAGCGTGTCCGGCTGCAGCTGGCCCGCATCAAGGGCGTGACCATCTACCAGCGCAACCCGGAGGTCCCCGAGGACTTGGCGTTACTGCGGATCCCACGGGCCGCGCGGGTGATCGTGTTGCGATCGGACGCGGACGCGGCGACGCAGTATCACCCTCTGCGGGTCTCTCGTGCGGTTCACCAGGCGTGCAGCAAGTACGGCACCGCGGGCGCTACGCTCGGGCCTGAACTCGGGAAGACGGGCTTTAGCGTCGCACCGCCCACGCAGTCTCCTGCGCTGGCCGGCGACGACAACAAGACCCCTTCGCTGCCCGTCACGCTCGTCGAAGCGCCCGGCGGCGAGCCACTGGAGATCTTCGATCCATTCCGTCGGTGGTTGATCCCCATCAAAGAGCGTCAGCTCGCCAATCACTGGATGGCGACGGCATGCGTCGACCCAGGGTTTGCCGAGGTCTTCAACGGTGTCGTCTCGTTTCGAGACGACAACTCCGAGGCCTATACCGTCCCGTTTCCAGACTGGTTCCACGGCAAGACCTGGCGGGTCGTACGGCGCACCCTGATGGGGCTCGAGGCACGCGCAGGGGTCATTCCGGTGGGGCTGTATCGCTCGACGGACTCCACGCTGGCGTACAACGCAGCCGATATCGAGGGGTCGTCGCCGCAGCGAGAGCTGCAAAAGCGCATGGTCGTGAACCCCCCGTTGGACACCATCGTCGGGGAGGGCGATCGACTGCTGGCGTTCGCCGAGGATGAGGCGGACCTGCGCAAAGTGATGAAGCAGAGCCGCGGCGTCCTCGCCTCACATCACGGGTCGTAGGGCGGCGCTCAGTCCAGCTCGATTGGGTGCGCCTCGCCAGGCGCGGCGAAACAACCAAACACCTGGACGCTGGGGTCATCGACCGGGTTTCCGATGTTCGTGACCGCGCCGCCGGTGAGCTCGAACGTGCCCGTGACGGTGGCGCCTGCATCGAGGTCGTCCGTCGTAGGCACCGCGTCCAGGGTGATCGTACCTTGGGCTCCAAGTACGTCGAACAGCCCTGGGGGGCTCGACAGCAGGTCTGCGGCGGGCGCCATGTACGTGGCGGGGAAGTCCGGTAGAGGAACCGGTGCCGCGCCCGTGGCCTCGAGGCGGGTGTCGGATCGAACGGCGGAGCCGACAAGGCGCAGGCTCTGCACCTGGATCACTCGGTCGACGACCGCGTCGAGCGAGAAGGTGAAGCGCAGGACCTCTTCCTGCGTAAAGGACGACGACCCGCCGCAGCCAAGGACGTCGCCAAACGCAACGTATTGAAAGCGAGACTCGTCACCGCAATCGAGATCGATGCCGGTTTCCTGCATGCAGAACTCCAGCGACAGGGGCTCTCCACCGTCGCCGCTGGAGCTGCCGTCCGACACGGGCCCGCCGTCGCTCGAGGCGCCCGACCCCGAGTCGTCTACGCTACCGTCCGCCTCCGAGTTGCCGTCGTCCGTGGCGACGTTTTGTGTGTCGCCGGCCGAGCCACTGCTGGCATCGTCGCCGCAGCCAAACGCGGCGCAAACCCACAGTGCGAGCGGCCAAGTCCACGGTCGCTCCGATCCAGAGGCTAGGCTAGACATACCCCGCCACGATACTCGCGCCGAGGGGCGCGATTCAATGCGAGGCGGTGGCGCCCTATCTCGGCACGCAGGTCTGGGTCATCATGTTGCAGACCTCGCCGTCGGGACACTGCGGGTCGAGCATGCAGGGCACGTGCCCGTCGACGGTGATCGTGACCTTGCGCCGTGAAGCGACATCGAGGTCGACACATCCGCCGTCGACGTCCATCGCGTCGAGGGTGTGGCGGGAGAGGCTGGAGTTGGGGAACCCGGAGATTCCTGCGCCGCGTAGTGCGTCGATCATCTCGGCTGAGACTGACCCCGTGCCCGTGTCCTCAAAATCGCAGACAGCCTGGGCGGGGGTCACGCCATGCTGGTCGATGCTGAGGATGAACCGTACGGTTGCGTAGGAGGTGCCCGCGGGCGGATCCCAGACCACGTCGAGGCCGCCGGTTTCGGGAATCTCTAGCTCCTCGATGCCAGCGAGCTGCTCGCTGCCGACGCCGTACAGTGAGAGCTCGCCGTAGTAGCCGTCGGTCGAGACCAGCTGCACAACGGCGTTGGCATCAAACCCGGGGACGGGGAGTGTCGTATCGAAGTAGTTGTTGCCCGGCACCGCGGGCTCCATCACTACGCCTTGCACCAAGCCAAGGACGGAAACCGTGCCCAAGTCTTGGCTCGTCGGGGCGGTGATGCAGGTCTCGTCGAGGTTGCAGAGCTCGCCGCCGCTGCACGGTGGGTCGCAAAACGGTTGGATGGGTCGAAGCAAGCGACACGACCCGTCGACCATGACTTCTTCCAGCGTTGCGACGGGGTTGATGACGTCGGCAGCGTCGCCACTGACCGCGGCGAACGACTCGCCTGAGTCCACCAAGAAACCACCGAGTCGTGATGTGCTCGCACACTCGCCGCGCAAGATGACGTCCGCGGGATCGTCGATCGGCGCCGAGCCGACATCGGGTGGCGGGCTGTTGGTGTTGTTGGTGTCTGTACCCGCCGCACTGGTGCTGTCGACATTCGATGAGGGGCTGCCCGTGCCCGCGGCATCGCCGGACATTGCGCCATCGTCTCCACAAGCAAGGACGCCGACCGCGGGGAGTACTGCCACCCAATGCAACTTCACTGCGGCAGTGTGGGCGATCGCTGGCGGGTTGCCCAGGGGTGTCGGCCCCAAACTGTGGTTTGCGCCTCGTGCGCCGAGCGTTCATGTCGGCTCGGCGTCAGCCGACCGGGTCGAACTCAGTGCAGGCAACGTCGACGACGTCGACCACGGCCTCGAACGCCGCCGGTATGTCGCCCGTGCACAGGTCCCAGAAAATCCCGCGATCCGCGTCGACGAAGATTTGCGCGACCTCGCGGAGAAACGCAGCATCCTCGGCACTGCCGTAGGGGCCGTCGCAATCACTGCCACCGGCGATCGCCAAGAACACCACATCGTCGATCGAGCCTCCCGCACCTGCGATGATCTTGTCGGCAATCTCCTGGGCAGACGCGTCGGGGACGGGTTTTTCGTCCTCGTCCGTCATCGCGACGATGAGCAATACGGCGTCGTTGCGGACAAAGCCGACGTTGGCTTTGTTGTCGGCGGAGACGGCGTCGGCAGCCGTGTTCGCGGGGGCTTCGTCGTCGTTCTGGCCGCTACAGGCATCGGCCTGGTCGTTCCAACCCGACGTGTCCAGCTGCATCACGCATGCGTACTCCGAGGCCAGCTCGGGGTTGCTCGACACCATGTAGTTGGCGCCGTTGGCGAAGTTGCAGTCGCCGGGCGTGCCGTGGTTGTGGAAGTTTGCGGGGTTATTGCAGGCGTCGATCACCGCGAGCTGGAAGTCGAGCAAGCCTCCGTTGACCGCGAGCAGAGCATCCGGGAACGCGTCGAAGACAGCGCCCTGCATCTCTGCGATCTCTTCTTGCATGCTGCCGGAGTTGTCGACGGAGAACACGACGTCGACCTTCTGGCAGCCCATCTCCTGATCGTCCGGATTGGTGCCGACGGTCTGCGCGCTGCCCACATCAAGCTTGGGTGCAGAGCTGTCGGCGGCGTCATCGCTGGAGCCGTCCAGATTGATCCCGCTTTGCACGGTGGTGGTGCCGCCGCTGTCCTGATTGCCCGCCGAGTCATCACCGCCGCAGCTGAGCGCCACCAGCGCGAGACCTAACCCCAGGTGTCTGTGCATCCGAATCATCGTGCCGCTTCAGTATCCGTCATATCCGAGCGACGCGCCGCCTTTGGGGTCGCGAAACCTCTGAAAGACTACGCAAAGGGGGCACGGAGCCGAATCAATCGTAGGCGCGCATGCAAGCTCGTCACGTAACGAGCAAGCGGTTCGATGCGAGTGCGTCTGGCGCGCTGGCGTTGTCCGGGGTCAGAGCCACTCACACACTTGGAGACCCTGAACAACCGGAGTGCAGGCCATGCCCGCGGGACAGTTATTGAGGGGCCATCCGCACGTGATCATGCCGCAGTAGTCGGAACCGAAATCTGGAAACCCAAGGAGGAACTCGCAGGCTGCGGGCGTCGCCCCACCAGGGGCGGCCGGACACTGGGCATCGTTGACGCACGTGGTTGTGCAGAACCCGCCCGCGCCGACCTGGAGGCAGATCTCGCCCGGGGTGTCGCAGGTGTTATCCGGGTTGCAAGGCTCATACGCGCTGGCGGGCATACCTCCGTCGCTCGAGCTCTCACCGCCCTCGGAGGAACTCCCTCCGCCGTCCGTGGAGCCGTCTGTACTCATCCCGTCCCCGCTCGCGTCGTCGTTGCCCGTCGTGAGGGACGCAGTCGTCGCGCTGCCTTGGTCGTCGGAAGACCCGTCTGGATCGGTGACGCCGCCGCTGGTCCCGCCGTCGTCGCCCGATGTGCTTGGCGTGGCCCCGTCGCCGTCGCCGTCCGCATCGTCGTCACCGTCGCCGTCCGCATCACCGTCGGCGGCATCGCCTGCGTCGGCCGACACCGCGGTGCCACCGTGGCTCGAGAAGTCCGGCGAGCCCTCGTCGCCGACGTTGCAGGCGATCGCGACCACGATGGCGACCAGGGACCCCCACCCAGTTCGTTGTTCCAGCTTCATGCCACCCTACCGGGATCAGAGTCGCCAAATCCGACCGCAAGTGCAAGCAAACGCGGCCAAGGATTTCACGACGCTGCCCCGCGGCGCGCCGCATGAACAACGACATGTGTGCGACTGGGTCTATCGCACCTCGCTGGGCAGCTCCCACTCGAATACGCCGCGGTCCTCGACGAACTCGCCCCAGCCGTCGGTCTCTATCCAACCGTCACCGTCATCCAGCGCGAGTCCGTCATTGCCCTGGACGCCAACCGCGAACTGCCGCCCCGCGAGCGCCTCAGCAGTAAATCCATACTCCGCGCAGTTCACATCCTCTTCGACCTCGACGGTGTCGATGGTCAGACGGTACGCAAAGCTGCATTCGGGGCACGTTGTGTCCGGAACAGCGGTTGCGCTCCACACCGCGATGCACCCTTCGACGCCGCCGACAAAGACAACCGCCTCGCCCTGCGACGCGTAGCTCTCGCCCAGGACTGCGGTGCCCCAGCCATAAAGGCCGACAAAGTCCTCGCGCTCTCCCTCCTCCTCGCCGTCTGCGTCTTCGGCGGTGTCCTCTTCGCCGTCGACGGCCCCCCCAGAGGTCGTGGTCGTTGCGGGCGCGGAGTCGTCGCCCATCCCCGTGTCGGAGGTCATCAGCGCGGGGCTGCTCTCGGTCTCGACATCCCACGGCTTGGTCTCGACGCCCGGAGCCGTGGTTGCGTCAGCCCCCGTGCCGCTGCTGCCGCCAGACCCGGGCGCATCTGTCGGGGCGCATGCGGTCACGGCAAGCCCGGCGAGCACGACAAGCGCGTGGGCTCTGCCGATCATGACCGCACCTCCAGCTCGGTGAACGTCTCGGTCGTACTCGGGTCGCTGCCTTCGCCGTCGTTGTTCGCAAACGGCGTGCCGAATCGTTCGATCTCGACGCCGGCCGCACGCAAGATCGTCATCCCCGCCTTGGAGACCTTCTCGTCGTTGCCGTGATACCAGGACCCACCCTTGAGTTTGTCTCCCGCGGTGCCCGCAATGAGGATCGGGAGGTCGGCCGTGGAATGACTCATCGGCTCGGTGTGCTCGCTCGTCGCTAAAATCGCGCAGTTCGATAGCAGCGTCCCGTCGCCCTCGGGTACATCGGCGAGCAACTCCAGCAGGCGCGCGAAGTTGTCGAAGGTGAAGTTCGTGACGATTCGGACGTTGTCTTGGAACTCGGGGAAATGCGCGGCTTCGTGAAACGATGTCTCTTCGTTGAGTTGGTTGTTCGGATCGGTGCTCGGGACCGTCCCGTTGAGCTCGGGCTCCTGTGAAAAGTCGTGTCCGGTCTGGAACACCGTGAACTGGTAGCTGAACGCGCGGGTCATGTCGCAGCTCAGCGCGAGCGCCAGCACTTGGCTCATGGACTCGTTACGCCCGCGCAGCACCTGCTGGCCGTCGACCGTGGCGAAGTCGGGTGGGGGCTCGCTGGGCACGGGGCAGTTCCCAAACCCTGCGGCCAGACGTAGCTCGAGCTGACGAATCGCGGTGAGGTGTTGGTCGAGGCACATCTTGTCCTTGGCGCCCAACCCCGCGTTGAGGGCTTCAACATCACCCATCACCGCATCCAAAATACTGCGCCGCGCCTCGATGAGCCGCATCGCATCGGGCCCCTCGGGTTGACCGGTGCCGCGCATAAACAGGCGCTCGAACAGTGCGACGGGGGAGTACTCGGGCGAGATGTACGTGCCCGGGCCGGTCGACGATGTGAAATGCCCCGAGTTGCCAGGTTCGTTGTTGGCCGCGCCCTCCTGAATCCCCAGGGCCAACGATTTGAACGGCGTCATGCCTTCGTAGTAGTTCGCCGCGACTTGGTCGAGCGATGGGGTGACCGGGCCCGCGTACCCCCGGTCCGGGTCGCCGTCGTACCACTCGTACGACCCGGTGAGCACCGCGTTTTTGCCGTCGTGGTGGGCTTGCTCGGGGGCCGCCTGCACGCTGGTCCCGGTCACGAGCGAGACATACGGAGCGACGTCCCGATCCGACAGCGGCCGGGTGTGTTCTTTGCCCGACGGGTCCCATGCTTTGAGCGCACCCGGTACGCCCGCGGCCCGCACCTCGTCGACAACCCCTTCGGGGAAGAAGTGCTCGGGGCGCAGCCCGTTGCCCCACAGCCACACGCCCACGCGGACGGGCAGCGCCTCACCGTCGGCCAGCGCTGTGCCGTGCTCGTTGAGCATGACATCCAGCAGCGGCAAGCCGACCGCAATGGCGCCGGCCGAGGACATGGAACGCAGAAGGTGGCGTCGTGAAATCCGCTTCGTCATGGCTATGGCTCGCTCCCAACCGCGAATCGAAAGGCGTCGCTGCTGACAATGTCGACGATGAGCTTGCGTTGGTCGTGTCCGCTTTCGACAAACGCGGTCTCGAACGCCTCGAGGTAGTCGACCTCGCCTATCGACTCCAGGGTGCCGAGCGTCGAGCGGTAGGTTTGGATCGTCAGGCAGCGGGCGGCGTCGTCGGACTTGCGAAGCAGCGGGATGAGGCCCGCAGCGTCGTTGAATGGTTCACCGCCCAACGAGCCACTGCTGTCGATGGGCAGGCCGTTGTCCAAGTCTCGCAGTGCGCCATCGGGGCCGTAGCCCTCGAACGCGAACCCAGGCGGATCCAGCTGATCGTGACAGCCCGCGCAGCTCGGGTCGGAGCTGTGCTGCGCAAGCGCGTCGCGCCCCGTCGCTTCGCCCGGGAGCGGCGTCGGGAGGTTGAGATCGACATCTGCGGGAGGCGGTGGAATCGACCGGCACAAGATCCGTTCGAGAATGAACTTGCCCCGCCGCGTGGGTGAGGTCTTTCCTGGGTGGCTGTTGCTCAGCAGGAACACGCCGCTGGTCAGAAAGCCCTCGCGCTCCGGAGGCAGCTCGACCTCGCTCTCGGCATCGAGCGGGATCCCGTACATGTCGGCGACCTCGGGCTGGAGGTAGGCCATACGCGTGTCGAGAAAACTCAGCGCATCGGCACCCGGGAGCGCGAGCTGGTACGCCATGTACCGACCTTCCTCGCGAAGACCTGCGTATAGGGCCTCACTGGCGTCGGCACGCGGATAGTTGGTCAGCGTGAGCCGATCGATCCCGAGGTGTTCGCGCCAAAAGCGAAAGATGGGGCCGATGGCGCGGTCGTCGGCGAGCATGCGCTCGGCGTGCTCGCGGACGGACTTGGCGGTGGTGAGTTCGCCCTCGCCAGCGGCGGCGAGCAATGCATCGTCAGGGGGTTGCTCCCACAGCGTAAACGCCAGCCGTGATGCCATCTCGTGCGGCGTGTACTTGTGGAGCGCGGGCTCAGATTCGACCGGTTGCCCCAGCTCGACCCGGTACACGAAGTGTGGCGACTGCAGCAGCGCGGCGACGGTCAGCTCCGTGCCCATGGCGAGGTCGTTTGCGTACAGCGACGCGAGCGAGCCCACCAGGCCCACGTACTTGTCGAGCTCTGGTTCGCTGAGCGGGCGGCGCCATGCCCGGAGCCCAAAGTCGCTCACGAACGCGCGGATGCAAGGGTCGCCCGCGTCGGCGGGTGTGCAGCCCGCGGCCTCGAGCGGGGTCGGAGAAACTTCAAACGCCTGCGCCGCAACGTCGAGGGCGACCGTCTCGAGAGCTTCGAGCGTGACGTCCTCGTAGCAGTCCTGGGACGCGGCGATCGACGAAAAATTCGCCCGCACGAAGTCTGGGGCGAGCGGCCCGGAGATGGTCACTGTGTCGCCGAACAGCCCCTGGACGGCGTTGCGGTACTCCCAGCTGCGCAGCTTCTTCAACGATGCGGCGGGGGGGTCACCCTCCACCGCGGGTGCACCGTCGTCGCCCGATTCGCCCTCGCCGTCGGCACCCACCCCGTCGCCACAGGCGGTCGCGCCGACGCAACCCAAGATCAAGAACCGCGCAAGCCGTCGCATGGTTCGTTGAGTCCCCAAGCGCGCCGATCGTTACGGAAAAAATCGGTTCGGCAGGGGCGTCACTTGCGCCATACTTGGGAGGCAGATTGGCTGTAACGATCGGCGCGCTGCGGGGACGTTGGTCGCAGCTCCCCTTGCGCGTACGCAGAGGGCCTCAAACGATGGCGCGCTACCAAACCGGCTCCCAGCCCCGTCTCCACGTTGTGGAGGGGGGCCATGCTGCGCAAGGCGATGCATCCGTCGGTGAAGACGCGTCTGTGGATGAGCGCAGCCGAGCGGAGGCTGCGATGCGACGTCGCGTTGTGCAGGCGCAGGCTGGCGACGCGCGGGCGTGGGAGCAGCTGTATCTGTCGCACTATCGCGAGCTCCTTCGCTTTTGCAGCTATGCGACCGGGTCGGTGGACACGGCCGAGGATACGACGCAGGAGGCGTTTGCCCGCGCGCTCGCCGGGCTTGCGCAGTACGACGAGCGTGCTGCGTTCTCAGCCTGGCTGCGAGGGATCGCGCTGAACCTCCTACGCAAGCAGTGGCGCAAGGGAGAGCGGCGCACGCGGGCCTACGCCAAGGTGGAGTCGGCGCCTGGGCACAGCGAACATCCAGACGAGCGACTTGTGCGTGACCGTCGGGCCGAGGCCCTGGATACCGCGCTGGGATCGCTGCCCCCGCCACTGCGGGAGGCGTTTGTCCTCACGGATGTACAAGGGTTGCCCGCGAGTGAAGCGGCGGCCCTGGCGGGGACGACCCCGGGGAATATCCGTGTCCGTGCCACGCGTGCGCGCGCTCGGCTTCAAAAGGAGCTGACGCGCGCGGGTCAACTCACCGCAGAGGGGAGGGCGAGGTGAGCGTCGAGCTCGACAACGTCCTGGACGACTACCGCGCGCGACTCGATCGTGCGTTGGCTGGGCACGATGCGCCCTCGCCCGATGTGGCCGCTGTGGTCGCGCGGGCCGTTGAGCTCAACGATGAGCTCGATCCCCGATTCGCCGAACTTGGCGCATGGAGCGAAGTCGAGCCGCAGGGGGAGGTGGGCGCTGCGGCCGAGGTCGGGTCCGAACTCGCCGCATTTGTCGGGGCGTATCGTGAGCGACTCGATGACAGTGTCGACAGCCGCCGGGCGCCCACGGCAGCGCGGGCGGGCTCTGGCGTGCGGACATGGGGGATGGCTCTCGGCATTGCGGCCGCGCTTGTCTTGGTCGCGGTGGGCTTGCAGCAGTCTCGGTGGGTCGCACGAGAGGTGGGGCGCTCCTCTGCGGCGCAAGCGGTTGCGGAGGCTCAGCAGGAGGTGCGCGGGGGCGTCATCGAGGCCGCAGCGACCAAAGAGGCGAGCAGTCCTCGGGCACGCGCCCGGCCGCGGAGCATCGATACGCCTGCCGTGGAGCCCAAACCGTGGCAACTCGAGACGCAGCCCGAGTCACCCCAAGGTGAGATCGACGTCGACGGACCCGAGGCCCAGCCCGAGGCACCCAAGGTGCAGCCCGAGCCCGCCAACCCGCCGCGCGCGTCGGTCGATGCCCGTATCGCGCAGCTCGACGCGCAAGCGCGGGCGGCGTGGAAGCGGGGCGATCTGGCGCAGGCGGAGCGTCGCTTCCGGAAGATCACGAAGATAGGAGGCCGACGGCGCGCGACCGAGTTGGCATTTGCCGAGCTGTTTGCCCTGGTGCGTCAGCGTGGCGGAGACGCTCGATCCCAGTGGAGAGAATATTTGAAGCGTTTCCCCCACGGCCGGTACGCGGCGGACGCTCGGGTCGGGCTATGTCGTGGGACGACTGGGCAAGCGCGGGTCGATTGCGTAGACAAGCATCGCCCATGAGTCTGCTTCGGTCGTCCTGGCTCTCCTTACTCGCCGCGGTGGTCGTGGCTGGGTGCTCGGTCCAGTACAGCGGGGCGCGCGGCACGTCGGGCGCGAGCAGCACGGGGTCGGATGGCGGCGCTCAAGGAACGGAGGGCTGCGATGGCTTGGTGTGCGACGGCGCCTGCGTGGATCCGCAGTCGGATGCCGAGCACTGCGGCGCGTGCTCGACCGAATGCCTCGCGGAGACAGTCTGCGTTGCGGGGCTGTGTCGACGGCCCTGCGGCGACGACTGCCACGACCCGTTTGAGTATTGCGCGGGCTCGTTTTGCGAGTGCGCACCCGGCCTCACCGACTGCGCAGGTGCATGTGTCGACCTCGACAACGACTTTGAGCACTGCGGCTTGTGCAACCGCGAGTGCGAGGAGGACCAAGCGTGCGGCGAGGGCCAGTGCCAGCCGCAGGAGTGTCCTGGCTTTGCTGATGCCTGCGATGGTTCGTGCACCGACACCGACGCTGACCCGTTGCATTGCGGGGGGTGCTCGGTGGCGTGCGATATCGATGAGACGTGCGCCGAAGGGACATGCGTAGGCTTCAACGCTCTGCCAGGCGAGGTCTGCGGAGAGTGCCCCTGCGAGTCCGTCTGCGATGTCGACGAAGACACGTGCTGCTTCTCGCTGCGACTCGATACGGAGATCTGCGTGTTCGGTCCGGCCTGCCCATGACGCTGTGCACGCTTACGTTGCTGGGCGTGCTTGGGGCCGCGCCTGCCCGCCCGGCGGCCCCCGCTGAGCCAGCGTCGTCTCAAGAGCGAGGCTTCACCGAGGCCCTGGTCGCGGTGCGTGGACTCCCCTTGGCTGCGGTGGGTGCTGAGCTTGCGCTTCGGCTACCGGCCATCGCGTTGACCACCCAATGGGATTCCGGGGGAGTCCGCAAGGCCGGCGACTCGCAAGTGTACGTGGCCGTGTTGGGCGAGGCTTCGGGTGGCGTTCGCATCGAAGTCATCACAGGGGACGGGCAGGGGTTCGTGCGCCACGTGCCCGCGGGCGGTGATGACGTGCGCGAGGCGACGGCCGCGATCGCGAGCCTCCTGCTGGCGATCGAACAACAAGAGGTCCGCGCCGACCGCCGAGACGTGGCGCTGCCGGCATCGAGTGCGGCCGCGGATGTCGAGGCCGCGACTGCGCAGCTCGAACAGGATCCAGAGCCGGTCGAGCCAGAGCCGGCCGAGCCAGAGGCACCCGAGCCAGTCGTGGACCAGCCCGTGACGGCCGAGCCCGCAGACATCCGCTCCGCTCTGCCCGACTCCGCCGCCCCTCCAGGCTGGGAAGTCGGCACGACCGCGGCCCTCGGCGCGCTTGTTGGGCTGCTGGCGCCCCGCTACGGGAGTCTGTTGCAGGGCGCTGGCATATCGCTCGCCGCAACCGCGCGGGCGCCTGGGGGCACGTCGTTCGGACTGAGGCTTCGCTACTTTGCCCGCGAGCGTGACGCGCGCAGGATTCAACGGTTCCGCATCGCGTTGGCCGGAGGCTATACGTACCGGATTGGGCGTTTCGAGTTGCCGCTCCTGGGAGAGCTGGGGGCCGAGCCGTGGTGGATCGTCGACGACGACGGGCGCATCCCATCCAACGAGATCGGTGCGCCCGGGTCGGGCAGGGTTGTGTTCGGAGCCGCCGCGCGACTGCAGCCCGGGTTCTTGATTCGCCCAAATGTGCCCCGACTTGCTGCCGTGCGGCTCGGGGCGGATCTGGCGGTCGGCGGCGGGTTCGTCGTAGACGGAGGCGCTCGCGTCGCGTTGGTGAGTGCCGAGCCCGACCCCGAGTCTGACCCTCTGTTCCGCGTTGGCGGCCTCGAAGTCAGCGTCGGTGTCGGGGCCACGATCTGGTTCGGCATCGGCAGCGGTTCCCAATAGGTCGTGCGGCAGGACACGCATCGTCACCCGGACGGGCCAGGGCGTCTCAGGGCGTGGTACCCACAGCCCGTGGACGACGACTTTGAGTTGCTCAAGGCTTGGCGGACCGGAGACCGGGAGGCCGGCAACGCGCTGTTCGACCGCCATTTCGATCGGCTGTACCGATTTTTTCGCAACAAGGTCAGCGACGGAGCCGAAGATCTCGTGCAGCAGACGTTCATGGCCTGTGTGCAGGCGCGCGACCACTTCCGCGGGGACGCGAGCTTCCAGACCTATCTGTACACAGCGGCCCGCAGCAAGCTGTTCACGCATCTGCGGCGCCGTCGCCGTCGGGACGATCCCATCGACTGGGGCGTTACCTCCTGCGCGGACCTTGGTGTGTCGCCAAGCGGGGCGGTCGCCAAGCAAGAACAGCAGCAGCTCCTTCTCGCAGCGCTCCGCAAGCTTCCACTGGAGATGCAGATCGCCCTCGAGCTGTTTTATTTTGAGCAAATCCGCGGACCGCAGCTCGCCGCATTGTTGGAGGTGCCCGAGGGGACGGTCCGCAGTCGCCTGCGCCGTGGCCGCGAACTGCTCAAAGACCGCCTAGAACGCCTCGCAGACGACAATGCGCTCGTGGAGTCGACCATGTCCGACCTCGAGGGGTGGGCGGCCAAAATCAGGGACGGCGCATTGGCGCAAAAAGCGCCGAAAAAAAGTACGTAGACAAGCTTGATCCAAATCCAGGACGGCGCTACAAGCCGCCTCCCAACGCGGTTCACACCGAGTTCGGGTCCTGCGAAAGCGGGGGCTTCAGCGCTCCCTGAAAACTGGATAGCGGAACAAGAAATGACTACGCGTTCTGGTAGTCGTCGGCGAAAGCCACGATTGATCAGAGCAAAACGTGTGGGATGGTAGGGCAGAGATGCTCTGCAAATCCCGCCGATCAAGATGGAAGCCGCGAGGTGGAAATCGCGATACGGCCAATTTCGAGAAGAACACTCAAGCAGACGCTTGGGGGCGTAGGTTTTCAGGTTGAACGTTCGAAACTTCGTTTCGAACTGGGACTTGAAACCTTCGGTTTCAAGTAGCTTGAGCTACGTTTCAAACTGGAGAGTTTGATCCTGGCTCAGAGCGAACGTTTGCGGCGGGCCTAACACATGCAAGTCGAACGAGAAGCTATTCTTCGGAGTAGTGGAAAGTGGCGCACGGGTGCG